>Ga0070762_10000571_pt1 | contig 15814 bp, 8 predicted proteins | sample HubBroMetageREF2_FD_66726 | JGI IMG/M metagenome (GOLD analysis project Ga0070762, IMG submission 66726) | Reference soil microbial communities from the Hubbard Brook experimental Forest, New Hampshire, USA - Hubbard Brook CCASE Soil... | ecosystem: Environmental > Terrestrial > Soil > Temperate...
GCGCCAGTTAAAAAAACTCGCGACTCAGGCTTTGAGCCAAAGGGCATAAAAACCTTGCGAATGTCTGACTGGATTAATCCGATGTCATCGAAAAAATTGCGGAATTTCCGGAACGCGGCATTTTTGTTCTTTGCGCTCGGCGTAGTGCTGATCGCGTGCCCTGGAGCGCGCGCGCAAGTGCCGACGCCACAAACTGGTGGCAGCAGTGATGGTCCGCCGCCTGCCACACCCGCGGCAGACGCGCCGAAACCCAAACCAAAACCGCAACCTAAAGCCAAGCCTGCCGACCAAACTGCTGCCAAGAAAAAAACCGCCCAGAAGAAGAAGCAAACCATTGACGTGAACACCACCGCCGAACCGGACAAGGTGCTCTACGATCGCGCGCAAGCAGACCTGAAAGCCGGCCGGTTCATAGAAGGCCGCTTGGCTCTGCAAACCCTGATCAATACCTATCCCGACAGCGAATATCTCGCCAAAGCCAAGCTTGCCGTCGCCGACTCCTATTACAAAGAAGGCGGCACCACCAACCTCACCCAGTCCGTTCAGGAATATAACGACTTCCGCACCTTCTTTCCGTTCCTCGACGAAGCTGCCTACGCCCAAATGCAAATCGGCATGGCGCACTATAAGATGATGGAAAAAGCAGATCGCGATAAAACCCAAGGCGAAGCTGCGGAAGACGCTTTCCAGGCGTTCCTGCTCTCCTATCCCCAGAGCCCGCTCGTCCCCAAGGCCGAACAATATCTGCGCGACGTGCAAGAAGTGCTGGCCGACGGTGATTACAAAGTTGCTTACTTCTATTATACGAAGTTGGATTATCGCGCCTCCGCCGCGCGCCTTGTCGAAGTCACCGATCGTTACCCGCTCTACAGCCAGAATGACGACGCGCTGTGGATGCTCGGAAATATCTATGAGCGCGCCAAGCAAGTTTCCAAAAACGAAGACGACAAGAATCACTGGAGCGATCTCGCCAGCAAATGTTACGACCGCATCGTGCGCGATTATCCGCTCTCCAAAGACGCTCCCGGCGCTAAAGCTCGCCTGAAAGATATGGGCCGGCCCGTGCCCTCCGCCGATCCCGACGCGATCGTGCGCATGCAGAAGCAGCAGCTGTATGAAAAGCAGCACCACCAAAGCGCGATAGTGAAACTTCCCATGGGAATGTTGAAGGGCAATCCGGACACCTCCACCGCTGCCCGCGGCGGCGCTCCACAGATGGCTCCGCCGAACGATGCAGTTTCCGCAACGGACGTGCTGCGTCCCGGCGCCGCCGGCCCGTCGTTTACGCTCACAGGCAGCGCAGCCGGCGCCAGCACCCAAACCTCAGGAAGCAGTAGCGAAGTGGTTACGCCCGAAGATGCCACCACCGTGCCCGCGGGTTCTGACGCAGCGCAGACCGGCGTGGGCGCTCAAATCATTACGCCGCTTGACGACAAAGGCCAGCCGACTTCCGAGCAGCCCGCAGCTACAACTCCCGCTGCGAACGCGAACGCTCCGGCGCCAGCCGTCGCGCCGCCTGCGACCAATGGCACTGTGGATGCCGGCCTCAACGGTTCCGGCACTGCGAATCCGCCAGCCGAAACGTCCACGCCAGCCGCAGTCTCGAACTCGGCTAATTCAAGCTCCAGTTCCTCCGGCGCGGCGGCAACCGGCGCCACGGGCGCCAGCGCGCCCGCCACTGCAACAACCGGCCAGTCCGGCGCACAAGCCGCGGACAACGCCTCGACGGCTCCCGCAAAACCCACACCCGTCGACACCAGCTCCGAATCCAGCAGCAAGAAGAAGAAGGGGATAAAGAAACTGATCCCTTGGTAGCCGCTACCCGGACGCTAGTTACTCCCTGCTAACAACTCAGGCACTCCTGTACTTCGACTTTGTTGACGCACCCGCCGCAGGGTGCTGCAATAGCTATGTTCAGGGCTAGGCGCGTCTCGCACGGAGGCTTGCCGCCCGGGGGATTACAGTGCCCAGAATTCTGGTTGCGGACGACAACACCAATATCCAAAAGATGGTTGTGCTCGCCTTTCAAGAGCGCGGCGTGGAAGTCATCGCCGTAGGCAATGGCGAAGCCGCCGTGCGCCGCCTGCCCGACGCGAACCCCGATCTAGTTCTGGCCGACGTATTCATGCCGGTCCGCAACGGCTACGAAGTTTGCGAGTTCGTCAAGAAAGATCCTCGCTTCTCGCACGTCCCCGTCATTTTGCTGGTTGGCGCCTTCGATCCGCTGGATGAGAAAGAGGCGCGTCGCGTCGGCGCCGATGGCGTGCTGAAGAAACCGTTTGTGCCACCCGATCCGCTGATCGCGATGGTGATGTCCGCGCTGGAAAAGAATCCCAAAGTTGCCGCCGAACTTGCCAAGGCCAAGGAAGCCGCCGCCGAAGCGCTTTTGCCCCCGGCGCTGCCCGAAGTTCCGCTGAAGGCCGAGCCCAAGCCGCTGCCCGAATTCCCCGAGCCCACCGCCGAAGAGGCCGCCGTAATTTATGGCTTCGGCAAGGGCGTGCGCGCCATTGATCTGGACGACGCCGCGGAAGAGGACGAGGAACAATCCTCCAAATCCAAGAAGCTCGCGAAGCCTGTGAAAGATGCCAAGGCGCCGAAAACTCCGGCCGCTCCGAAAACTCCAGTCGTCGCGGCTATGGATGACGACGAGGATGATTTCGACGGCTCCGTCACTGCCAACGATTGGCGCCGCAACGCCGCCGACTTCGAAGTCCCCGAAAATGTCGCGGCCGATCCAGTTTATTCTTACGGAAAGGGTTTCGAGCCGATCACTTTTCCGTCCGAGAAAGACGTACCGCCGCGCCGCCGCAAAACAGACGAACCCGGCGCCGAAGAAACCGCAGCCTCAGCCGATTCCAAAGTCGAAGCCAAGATTGATGCGGCAGCGACCGCGTCTGCGAAAAAATCTAACGACTGGGACGTGAAAGACCAGCCCGAAATCGAGCTGGCCGCCGGCTCGTTCTCGCGTGTTGAAGAGCCTGACACGCAAGCGCGCTTCAGCGCATCCGAAACGGCCAAGTCCGAAACCGCGAAGCCGGCCGCAGCGCCGTCCGCGGCACAGCAGCCGCCCGCCGCCCTGGAACCGCCGCCGAGCCGCCCCACTCTGGTTTCACGCATGCGCGGCTGGATGGACATGCTCACGCCATCCTCGCCGGATAATTCCGCCAGCAGCGCGGCCGAGCCCGCGGATAGCACCGAGAATCATTGGATGTCGAATCTAGCTTCATCTGCGGCTTCACCTGCTGCGTCTGCCGCAGAATCGCATTCAGCGCCGGCAACTGAACCGGCTGCTGCGCCAGTCGAAGCAGCTGCTTCGGCCGCGCCGGTTGTCGATCACGCCGCGGAGACGCAGCCACTCGACGCAACGCCTTTCGTGTCCGTCGCAGCAGAACAGCCTGCACCAGCTGCCACCGAATTCTTCGCGCCAACCACAGATTCCGAAGTGGGTGACGAAGTGCGTGAACGCGCTAGCGCGGAACCAAGCGCCGCAGCCCGCCACGAATCACATGACGAAACACCCGCCGAGCCTCATGTCGGCGAGGCACAGCCGCGGCAATTCGGCGACGCCGCGGCGAGCGACGCGAAATTCGGCGGCTCGTCCTACCATTTCTCCGACGATCCGCATCACGGATCGCAGCGCGAAGTTCACGACGACGGCCTGGAGCTCGATCAAGCGCCCGCGCAAGATGCGGCCAGCGATTATTCCTCGAACGCCACAGATTCCGAGGGACTCAATGGCGAAGCGGAACCTCAGCCCGAGCCTGTCACCGCTAACGCCGCTGATTTTTCGCCTGTAGATTCCGCGGAAATTTCTCCGGAAGTGTTGCCTTCTCCGGCCGACGTACCTGTAAACGGCAGCGGCGCGCTCTCCGGCATGTTGCCCGCCGAGCCGCTCTTCGGCAGTGAGCAGCGCGAGGAAATCGCTGACGACTATTCCCCGCGCGATGAAGAACCCTCGCAAGCCGACACGCGCGAGCAAGAAGTCTACGCCGAAGAAACTCATCCCGGCCAACTCCCGCAGCCTGCACCCAGCGAAGAATATTGGGACCGCGAAGCCGCCGCCCGCGAAGCGGAAGTCCTCGCGCAGTCCAGCGCATCCCTGTTTGCCATATCCGAGCCGGAGCCGCCCGCGATGCAAGCCTTCGAACGCATCCCGACTTTGCCGCCGCCGAATCGCGAAGCGCTCTCGGAAATTCCGTTCCTGATGCCGCCGGTCCTGCCCCCGCAAAATTCCGAGCAGCCAAGCGCCCGCTCCAGCGACTCCGAAGCAGTTGACGACATGGTCCGCAAAGTTATGGAAAAACTGGGACCGCATCTGCAAGAACTGCTCTCGCAAGGTGTGAAGCCTCTGGTTGAAAATTTGTTGCAGAATGAGCTGCAGAAGAAAGACCGCTAGTGAGTTGTGGTGCGTGATTCGTGCTCCGCGACCAGTGATCCGCGCAACCTAGCATCGGCAATCCTGCGAGTGCTCTTTCCTTTGTCTTTGACCTTGCCTCCGAACCTCGCACCTCATCCCCGCTCCTCGCGCTGGCGGAATCGCGGCTGAGGGCGCTCGCTTCGGGTCTGCCGCTTGCAAGCTCTCAGAGTGAACAATCATGGGTGCGGTTTCATATCTTCGTTTCCGTTGGAGCGCAGCGCGAAGGGGCGGCGGAAACAGCTGTGCGCTGGGATAGAAATGATCCAGAACCTGCACTAGCTGTACCAAATCGGGTGAAAGCTGTGCTGATTGCGACGGACGGTTTTGGTACGGATCCTGTCGGCGTGGGAGCGCCGCTGGATTCCCTGAAAAGCTGATGCTCACGTGCCCAGGGTGTGGAAGGATGAGCCAGCAGCAACGCGGATAACGGAGGCGGAAGCATGACCAAGGGGCGGATGGAGGCATTCAGCGATGGGGTGTTTGCGGTGATCATCACGATCATGGTGCTGGAAATGAAGTCTCCGCAGGGGACCGGCCTTGCGGCTTTGCAGCCGCTGCTTCCTGTTTTCTTGTGCTATGTGCTGAGCTTCGTTTACGTGGGAATTTACTGGAACAACCATCATCACTTGCTGCAGGCGGCGAAGCATGTGACGGGCAGGATCCTGTGGGCGAATCTGCATTTGTTGTTTTGGGTGTCGTTGACGCCGTTCGTCACGGCGTGGATGGGGGAGAACCATTTTGCGGCTTGGCCGGTGGCGCTGTACGGCGTGGTGTTCCTCTGCGCCGGAATCGCTTACTTTTTTTTGACGAGGGCACTGATCGCGCACGAGGGAACGGATTCAACGCTGGCGGCTTCGATTGGAAGTGACAGCAAGGGCCAGCTGTCTATCGCGGTTTACGCAGTGGCAATTCCGCTGGCCTTTCTGCGGCCGTGGATTGCTTGCGCGTGCTATGTGCTGGTGGCGGTGATGTGGTTGTTGCCGGATCCGCGGATCGAAAAAGCGATGGAACGATGAGGGGGATGACGGATCGGGGATTGAGATGGAGGTTCGATGGAGCGAATCGCGCGACGGCGCGTCTAAACCCGCACACTTCAAAAACCGAGGGGATGCGGCCTGCCTGCCGCAGGCAGGAGCCCGGAAATTCACCTGCATTTGTTCGGGCAGTCTGGAAGGGCGTGCCAGGCGCGCCCCACCCGCCCCGCAAAGGTGTTCACAACGGTACAGATATCAAACATGCCTCCCGCTATTCTAGTATCCACCCAGAATTCTGGTAATGGAGGCAACACGCATGAAAGTACTCGGAGTCATCAGCATAGCGGCTATGTTCTTGTTTCTCGGCGCGACTGTTCCGGCGTTCGCGCAGGAAGAGGGCGCTAAGCCAGCGCAGCATGAGGAAGAGGCAAAACCTGCTCCGAAGCAGGAACAAACCAAACCACAAAAACAAGCAGAGCAGCCAAAGACTGCAAAACAGGAAGAGGCCAAGCCACAAAAACAAGAAGAGCAGGCCAAGCCTGCAAAGCAGGAAGCAGCCAAACCCGCGAAGCAGGAACAGCAACAGCAGGCCAAAACTCAACAGAACGATGAGAGAAATCAGCATCCACAAGAAGCCAAGGCTCAACCGCAAAAATCACAGGGCCAATTCGCGCGCAACGGTCAGAAAGACAGCTCCGGGCACGTGTACAACGAAAGTCACTTTGGTCCCGCCCATCATGCTCGCTTTGAGGCAAATGGCGGGCGCTTCACCAACGGGCGCCGCGAGTACTCCTACGGCGGCTATTGGTTCTACGCCGGATCATACCCAGCGTGGTTTTACCAGCAGGACGTGTACTTCATCATGGGAGCAGATGGCCTGTGGTACGCAGTGTCATACGCCAATCCCTCTCTGATGTTCCAAGTCAATATCGGGTAATCAACCGCCGGAAATTTTGCTCTCGGAGGAGGCTGCAATGTTTGGATATGGGCTTTTGGGCACTCTACTAATTATCTGTCTGATTGTTTGGCTCATACGGTCTTTGTGAGAGTGGGGGAGATTCGTTGAGCGATCTGAAATTCGTATCCTGGAAAGAAATATTGCTGAAAACTCTGGATGAAACAGATCCTGAGAAGCTAGCTCGGCTTCTTCCGGAAGCCGAGCTAGCCATGTTCAAGCGGCGGCAAGAACTGCCTGACAGTGCTCAGAACAGCGAAGAGCTGAGCGCGATGCCTATAGCGTCCGAAGCCTTGCGCGTCGTTAAACGCAGAATCATAAAACGCGAAGCTCTTGGTCCGTCAAGAGGCAATAACGCGCGATTTGCGAATTTCGTTCGACGCTCCGGGACCGCGTAAAGTGACGGCGGCCGGCCGCCCTTTTCTTGCGGCGCGATTCTTTTTCTCGTACATGGATGCTCCTGGCGCAGCGCGCGGCACCCCGCGATGTACGAAGGAGCCTATCCAACTACCGTCACGAACGTGCTGTCTCAGATAACGACTCACATTTACGATTTTAATTCCGGGCGCAGAACATCAACGACCGACCCCAACAGTCAACCTCACCAACAGCAACGTCCCTTCCGCGGCCTACAACGGCTGCCAAATAGAGAGCGGCCTCATCCTCGTCGCCAATAGCAACAACCAGGTCACCACCTTTAGCTATGACGCTTCCGGCAACACTCTCAACGACACCCACAATTCCTACACTTGGAATGCCGAGAGCGAAATCAAAACCGCCGCCGGTGTCACTTACGATGGCGACGGTGACCGCCTCCAGAAATCCAGCGGCAAGCTCTACTGGTACGGCGCCGGCACCGAAATCCTCGACGAATCCGATTCCTCAGGCAATTTCACCGACGAGTACGTTTATTTCGGCGGCAAGCGCGACGCAGCCAGCCCCGCACCGCCGTCGCAGCAACAAACTCCAATCGCCGGCGGATTCGTACCCGCGCCACAGCAACAAGCTCCGTTCAGCGTCCTCGGCAACTCCGCACCGACGCTCCCAGCTGCACCCCATACATCCCCATGCTACGTAGTTCTACGCACGCCAGCACTTACAACCGAAAAGTTTCTAATCAACCTCCCAGCTATTGGAAATCCCCGCAAACAATTGAAAACAATAATCAACACCCATTTCTAATCGCAAATCTTTCATGGAATTTCGCGCAATCGAAAAACGACGCGCGCAACTAACCCACCCAACGCACCGAAAATCTGTCGAGTGATGAGTACTCTTACTGCGCCGCTAGCAGGGCGCCCCAGAATGCGCATTTGTGGTTGGTGGCGAAAGTTGTTTCCTGCATCGGCGATGGGGGAATCAGCGACTGGAAATTTCCCTCGATGGCGTTGAATTCCTGCCACGGCGGCAGCCCGGTACCGTTGGGCGAGCCGGATTTCGCGAAATTGGTCCAGTAATGCTGCATGCTGCTCGAAAGCTGCAGCTGCTGCGCACTCAGCGCCGGTCGCGGCACGGTAATCGGCAAATTGAAAAGGTACTGCAGCTCGGACGCGTGCGCCGCGCCATAAGGGAAAGTGACCGGAGGCAGGAAATCCTGCGGCGCGTTCTCGTCATTGAATTCATAAGTGGAAACCGGAACGAACTGAGACATGGACAAGTCCGCGCCATAAGCTGGGCACGCGAAGACGACATCCGTCCCGGCGGTGGCGAAAGCAAGATCGGCCGATGGAAAACTGGCCAGCGGATATTCCGCGGCGACGATCGGTGCGCCGGGTCCGACCAGCGAAGCCAGCGCCGCTTCATACGCCGCCTCATTGTTGCCAATGGGCCCGATGGTCAGATCGAAATCCAGCGCCGTGAACAGCCGCCACTCGTCGTGATTGCTGCCCTGGATGATCGGGACGTGGTGGAATTGGCCGGTGGCTAGCGCGGTGCCCAGCGAAAGCGGAAGGAAATTGCTGTCAATATTAGGTGTATAGCCAGCGGGATTTTGATTCGCGAGCAGCGTGCTCACCGGAAGCGCGCGCAGGCACGCCGCGGTCTGACTGCTGCATCCGGCGGCAGTGGCAAAAGCGGTCCCGGCGGCCTCGGCCGCGGCGAGTGTCTGGGTGGTCTGCTGATACGCGCCGCTTTCGATGATGGCTTTCTGAAACAGGTTGGCGGCCGAAGGTGAAGCGAGCTGCGAGAACACGCTCAGGCCGCCGGCGGATTCGCCGAAGATCGTGACATTCAGCGGGTCGCCCCCAAAAAACACGATGTTGTCGCGAACCCAGCGCAGCGCCAGCTGCTGGTCCATCAGTCCATAATCGCCCGCGGAACCGGCCGCAAAATCTCCGTCGTGATCGGGATCGGTTTTCTCCGCTGCGAACGCCGGATGCGCCAGAAAGCCGAGAATCCCTAGCCGATAGTTAATGGTCACCACGATCACGCCGTCCTTGACCATCGCAGTCGGATCGTAGTCGTTGCTCTCCCCATCCACCAGCGCGCCTCCATGGATCCACACCATCACGGGGCGCGGCTCGCCTATACCGCCACCGCCATTCGACTCAGGAGTGAACACGTTGAGGAACAGGCAATCTTCCGTTGTGGACGCGATGCCAAAGGGCGACGGCGTTTGCGGGCAGTGATTGGCGAACTGGGTGGCGTCGAGCGTCTGGAACCACGGAGCGTGCGGCACCGGCGGGCGCCAGCGCAGGTTGCCCACGGGAGCGGCGGCGTACGGAATTCCCAGGAATTCGCGCACGCCCGCCGAACTCACCGTGCCGCGCACCAGCCCGCTGAAGGTAAAGGTCAAGGGATTCGCCGCGGCCTGCGCCTGTAAATCGGCTGGCATGCTGCAAAACACCACCGCAGCCGCGAGTATCAATAGCACTGCTAGTTTGATTTGACGCTGGTTATGAAAGGCCATCGCAACCTCCAGGACGTCCCAAATCCGCGACCCTGCGCGGGCTGGCACTAAAATAACGTGTGTTTAAAACATTTGTGGGTAACTGTCAAGAAAAAATCAAGCGAACCAATTCGCCACGCCTGGGACGATTGTGAATAATTCTCTGCTTCCAGGATGGGGAGCCGCTTTTGCGGGATGCGAGATCGCTTGCAGCGTGGCGGTCGCGTTTACGCGCGTGCTATCCGAGCTGTCTTACAGACGGCTGGCCCAGTCGACGGGCGGGCTTACCCGGTCGCGCGGTCGCGACAAACCGAGGCGTGCGACCGAAAATTCTAGCGTGTTCGTCTCGGTGGCCTGGATGAGCGGGACACTCGCCAGGATTGAATTGAATGGTCCCCGTGTAACTTCCGCGATAAAACACCAATTTATGAATAATAGTATGAAAAATTGTAGTGTTCCGGTGAGCGCGGTGAAGGTGGCTAAAGCTATTCCACTCTAAACAAGAGAGATAAGCTAAAACTCTTGCAATCCATACCGTGGCGATAGTATGGAATTTGAAATGCAAAGGCACGGATAGCGATTGTACTGTCCGGACGGCCGTCCACCGTTTCGGAGGCCCGATTTCAAATTTTTTGAGAGCTCATGGGTACGCGGGTGGGGGTGTTTCTACGAAGCCGAATTTGATCAACGCAAGTCCATCCTGCAGGTCCCCCAAGCAAATCGGCTTTTTGTCCAGGTCCGTCAAGAATTGTGAGTTCGTTTGGTTATATGGACGTGAACTAACCAGGAGGATTTCGATGCGTCAAAGTATTTCCAGCGTAGTGCTAGCGGCCGTTCTGGTCTGCTTGCTTGCCTTCCCACTGTTTGCGGGCATTACCGGTGACATACAGGGTACCGTTGTTGACCCCAGCGGCTTGGCAATCGTAGGCGCCAAGGTCACGGTCACGAGCGTGGACACGGGACAAAGTCGCGTGCTTACCACTGGATCAAGCGGCGAGTTTTCCGCCTACCTGCTGGACATTGGCTTCTATCAAGTGACGATCGAAATGGCTGGGTTCAAAAGCTATACCCAGACCGCCGAGGTAAGAAACGGTGAAAAAACCCGTATCGATGCCACCATGACCATCGGGACTGTTGGACAGTCAGTCACGGTCGAATCGACCCAGATGCCGACTCTTGACGTCTCCACAGCCCAACTTAGTGACTCCCTGAGTTCCGAGGAAGTGCAGTCCCTGCCGAACTTGAGCCGCGACCCCGTCGCGTTTGCGACCCTTGACCCCGGAACGGTACCCGTTACCAAAGACAATCCCTTTCTCGGCGTCGGAAGCTTCAACTCGAACGGCTCGCGTGGCCGTGCGGATAACATCACTCTGGATGGCGTAACCGCAGCGGACGTTTCAACAACTGGTGAATCGGGATCGGCTTTCACGGACCAGGACGTCCTGGAATTCAAGGTTATCACCAACAACTTCGACGCCGAATTCGGACGCAATTCCGGCGCACAGGTTCAGATCATCACCAAGAGCGGAACCAATCAGTACCACGGCGAAGCCTATTACTTCGCACAGAACACTTTCTTCGGAAACGCGGTGGATTACTTCACTCCGGCTACCGCTCCAGGTATTCCGGGCGAACCCACTCCGATTATTCAGAATCAAGGGGGCGCCAATTTCGGAGGGCCAATCATCAAGGACCATACATTTATCTACGGGTCTTGGGAAATGGATCGGACGCGTGGTCTGGGCGCGACGGTCATCGCGAATGTGTTGACGCCCGCGCAGGCTGCGGCCATCACCGATCCCACAGCCGCGGCGATATTCGCCTCCGATGGCTCGCCCACTTCTGCCAGCGGCACGCTCCCAGGTTCGTCGGCCAACTCGCTAAACGCGCACACGTGGACGATTCGAGTGGATCAACTGCTGCGCGGGGGAAAAGACTCTCTGTTCGTAAAGTACGGCCAGAGTCCCTCCGTCGCGATCAGTCCGGGCCTCACCTTCATCAGCAGCAACCTGGTGGGATTTGGGGCGTCCAACACTGCTTCACCCAAGGATCTGACCGTCAGCTACACCTCCACCTTTTCGTCGAACCTCGTGAACAACTTCCGGTTCGGCTTCGGGCGGTCCAATCCGATTTTCCCGATCAACTCCCCATTCCCACAAGGTCCCCAAATAATCGTCAATGGGTTCGACAGCTTTGGTGAGTCGGACATCATCCCCCAGGGACGCACGCAAAATACATTCCAGTACGCCGACACCGTTTCATATACGCGGGGCCGGCACACAATCAAGTTCGGCGTGGACATCAACCGCTACCAGGCGCCCAGCTTCTTCCCAGCCTTAGCGGATGGCGAGTACGTATTCGGAGACTTGGCCGGATTCCAGACAGGTAACCCCGTTGCTTTCGAGCAATTCATCGGCCCCACGGCACGTCACAATTTCGCCCTCGATGCGTTCGGCTTCGTGCAGGACGATTTTCGTGTAACCAGATCGCTAACCTTGAACCTTGGCTTCCGTCTGGAGTCATCTGGCGGAGTATCGGAGCTGAACAATCTGCTCTCGAATCTCGATCCCAATAACACCACACCCATCGGAGTTCTCGGCACTGGTCCTCTTGGTGGCGTGCAAATTGGCGGAACGGCGTTCCACCGCAATTGGAACCCTGCACCGCGGTTGGGATTCGCCTGGAACCCCGGCGGCGGCAAATTCGTAGTGCGAGGCGGATACGGCATCGCGTACGACTTCATCTACCAGAATCCAATCACAAACCTGCGGTTTTCCCCTCCGTTCGTGAACGTATTGCTGCTGCAAGGCACCCAGATCGGGGGCGCCAACAACTTTGCGGCTTTGGTCGCCGGTACCTCACCGGCGCAAGCAGCCGCGGCGGCAAGCTTGGGTGCATTCGACCCGACTCAAACCGACTTCGGAGGGTTCTCCCCGGTTGATCAGAATCTTTCCAATCCGCGCAACCAGCAATATGACTTCGGTGTCGAGTATCAGGCGCCGCACGACCTTGTTCTGAAGGTCACATACGTAGGCACCAGAAACGACCATTTGCAGGTGAGCCAGCCGATCAACCACGTGAACCCGGCGGACATTCCCCCGCCGCCGACCAGTCTGGCGGATCAAAACGCGCGCGAGGCTGATTTTCTTAATACTTTTGGCAACGAAAGCGGTCCGGCCTTCGGACCAACACTGAACAACCGCCTGGATCACAGGTTCGACAGCGTGGTTCAAGTACAAAGCACCGGAACTTCAAACTACAATTCCCTGCAGATACAAGGCATCCGGCGCTTCAAAAACGGACTGACCTTCAATGCCAACTACACTTGGGCGCACAGTATTGACGACGTCTCGGACGCTCTGGGAGTGTTGATCAATGACAGTGCGAATCTGCTGGATCCGACAAAGCCGCTATCGTTCCAGCGTTCCAACTCGCAGTTCGATATCCGCAGCCGCGTGGTACTGAACTACGTTTACGATCTCCCATTTGGCAAGGGCGACACCGGCCTGAAGCGAATGGCTTTCGCAGGCTGGCAAACCAGCGGCATTTTCACTGCGCAGTCAGGGCTGCCGGCCACGCTTCCATCTCCGCCGGTCGTGTTTCCAGACGGAGCGAGCATCAGTGATCTCCTACTGGACGGCGACAGCAACGTATCGCTTAACGGAAATGCCACCCTGCTCAAACCGGTTCCGGACGGTCACCCGCAGATCGTAGATCCCACCACGATCGTCAGTCAGCCGCTGCTGGAATCGGAAGGAACCAGTGGACGCAACCACCTCCGCTTGGCTGGGCTGATGGACTACGACATCGCGGTCACGAAGAGAATATCGTTCACCGAGAGATTCTCGCTGCAATTGGGATGGCAAGCGCTCAACATTCTGAATCATCCCAACTTCGGCGGCTACGTGAACAATTTCGCAGCGTCAAACTTTAACACCTACACGAACACTTCAACCTTTAACAGACAGTTCCAGCTGTTTGCGAAGTTCATCTTCTAAAGCAAGAAGAGAACCTAACTCGAATTAAGCAGTTCAAAACATAAGAGCCCTCCAGACATCTGGAGGGCTCTTATCGTTTATGGGTCATACGACGCGTACAACGACTCGGTTCAGGCCGAGTTCAGTTGTGCAGGCCGGCGGATCGGCCACCCGCCGGTGCCATTTTTCCACTTCTTCATTTTCTTCTCTTTTCTCCCCTAAAATCCTGGAGCAGCGTCTTTCGATCTCGATGACAGAATATGCAGCGCTTGTTGCTTTCGCCGCCGGACATCGAGCCAGCCGGGGTGCTCGCAAAGGACTGAAAATCCGCGCTAGAATGACGATTGCTTTTGGCGCGCGCGAAAATTTGCGGCAGTACGGAGGAGTCATGTCGAATTTTCCCATGTGGCAGTGCGGGGCAGCATCGGTAATCGTTGCCATGCTCGCGGGCTTGATGGTCGCGAAGGGATCGGCGCAAACGCTCACTCCCAGCGCCCAGGATCTCGATCCCAAGGTGCTCGCTTGCAAACTGCCGGACCAGATTCCGTGGCAGGACGACCCCATCGGTGCCAAGACCGCCGTCCTGCTCGGCGATCCTTCCAAGCCCGGCCTGTACATAATGCTCGTCAAATGGACCGCGCATCGCATGAGCCAACCGCACTGGCACCCGCACGACCGGTTCATCACGGTAATCTCCGGGACGTGGTGGGTGGGTACCGGAGCGAAATTCGATCCGGACAAGACAGTTCCCCTCCCGGCCGGGAGCTTCGTCACGCATTTCGGAAAACAAATTCACTACGATGGAGCAAAGGATTCGGAGGCGATGCTGGAGATCGTAGGGGAAGGGCCGGCCACAGCCACGCCCGCCGAGGCAAAGTAACCAACGCCAGGTTGTAGGTGTGTTCGGACGACTTCGGCGTAGGCGTGCGAATTCCCGCATCGGCGCGTAGAGCGCGCGATCCCGAGCAAGCATAGTTTGTCGTGGCCATCGGTCGCGGTCATCTTAAAATGGTACGCACAGTACTCATTATTTAATTTGACACCTTTCCGATCGAGGAGTACGTTCTGCCAGCCAAGGTGGGCTGCTCGGAGGATTACTTCATATGAAACGACATTATTTCATTATCGCTTTGCTATTCCTGGCTCTCGGAGCGCCTGCCGGATTGAGGGCCGACTCGACTTACTTTGTGATCGCTCAGGACATAGATGGAGAGACCATCTCGGGCACCATCACCACTGACGGCAATTTGGGGTCATTGAATTTCACAGACGTCAACTCGTTTTCGTTCGGCCTCCAAAGCCCATCGAGTGCCACGGGAGGGACAGGGTCAACGACCAGCGAGGGGGGCAAGACTCCGGATGTCAGCAGTACGGGGTCTGGATTGACCGCTACGGCGAGCGGCCTATTTTTCAATTTTGACAACACCGGTCCATCGACTCTAATTTTTCGGAACGCGCTTGACGGCTTCGAATGGTGCCTCTTTACGGACGAAGGCTGCGACCCGCCGGGAAGCGGCGAGTCGTTTTCGCTAGGGGGTAGTTCTGGCGCTGTGACGGGCCTCTCCGGCAATGTGATGATTGCTTCCACTACCCCGGCACCCGAGCCCGGTACATTTGGCTTTGTGCTGGTCGGAATCGTCGGGTTCGTGTTGGCGATGCGACGGCGACTTCTTCCAGGCGATTCAGCGGCGAGTTGAGCGCCGCGTTCCCCTGCCACGTTTTCCACGCTTTTGAGCGGTCAGATCAGTCTGCTCGATAGCATCCTTCGAGTAAGCGTTGTGCGGGAGCGCCGCCGGGTCCGGATACAGCCGCCCCGCGCTCCCACGCTGGTCGGCCACGAACTCGTCAATCGAGCTGGACATCCCCACAATTACTTTCGCCCCCAGCTCCTCCGCCGCCGATTATTTCACTCCATAATTTAACGATTATCTCCAATATGTGTGGCGGCGTATGACAAACTCTTTACATTCTCCCGCGGCTCCTTGAGCGTCCTACTTGTGTGGGACGAAGTTGGATTCATAGAGAAAAGAAGTGTCCGAGGAGCTGTTGTGAACGAAGATGCAATCGTCAAACCAGTTGCTCTCACTGGGTCCGACGGAGAGCATGAGCTTCAAGAAAAGTATGATTCGGCATCACGCGCGCAGGCTTTCTATCGGAATCAGGTGCTCGGCTACCTCAACTCCTTGATGCAGACTTTCGTCAGCAAACAGGAAATGATGTTTGTTGGGACCGCCGACAAGCACGGAGAAGCGGACACTTCTTTTCGCGCGGGACTGCCTGGATTCGTTCGTGTGCTCGACGAGAAAACTCTTGCCTATCCTGAGTATCGAGGTAACGGAGTGCTGTCGAGTCTTGGCAATATTTCCGAGAATCCGCACGTGGGACTGCTGTTCGTGGATTTCACCGAGCAGATCGGGCTGCATGTGAATGGACGCGCCCAGATCGTCGCGGATGACGAGTTCCTGCGAGATACGGCTGCACCCGAACCCGTCCGGGAGGATATTCCTGCTACGAAGGGGCGCGGTCCGGAGCGCTGGGTGGTGGTATCCGTGGTGGAAGCGTACATCCATTGCGCCAAGCACATTCCACGCATGCGCAAGATCG
>Ga0070762_10000572_pt1 | contig 15792 bp, 14 predicted proteins | sample HubBroMetageREF2_FD_66726 | JGI IMG/M metagenome (GOLD analysis project Ga0070762, IMG submission 66726) | Reference soil microbial communities from the Hubbard Brook experimental Forest, New Hampshire, USA - Hubbard Brook CCASE Soil... | ecosystem: Environmental > Terrestrial > Soil >...
CCCCGATCCAGTCCGCACCGAGCTTCTCGGCAAACTCCCGATGATTGGCGCCCCGCGTCACGACGTACACGGAACATCCCCACTCTTTGAGAATCGGAAGTGCGAGATGGGCCGATGAACCGAAGCCGTATAGTCCGACACGTTCGCCGTGCGCGACGCCCGCAACGCGCAACGCCCGAAAACCAATGATGCCAGCACACAGGAGAGGCGCGGCATGCATGTCGTCGAGTCGATCGCTCAGCGGATACGCGAAGTCTGCGCGGGCGACGACGGCCGTGGCATATCCTCCATCGACATCGTAACCGGTATAGATCGCGTTGTCGCAGAGGTTCTCGCGACCGCCGAGGCAGAATCGGCACCTGCCATCCGCGCTGCCGAGCCACGAAATACCGACGCGCGTTCCGACAGCGAGGCTAACGTCGGGCGCGACGGCGGAGACGATGCCGACGATTTGGTGCCCGGGCACGATCGCCGGCTGGTGGGGCTGAAGGTTGCCTTCAACGATGTTGAGGTCGGTGCGGCAAACACCGCACGCGCGAATTGTGACGAGAACCTGACCTGCCTGCAACGGCGGAATATCGCGCTGCTCGATGTGAAGCCGGTCGGTTGCCATCGGACCCGGGGTATGAAGCACCGCTGCCGTCTTTGTTGCCATCGTGCTACGGAGGCTGCCGGAAATACGAGTCGGGCGCCGATGTTGGGAAGCTTAGGTCGCTCAAATCGTCTGAGATACGTTCGATCTTCGTCGAAAAGAGTCCGCGCACCGAAGCCTGGGCTTCGATGTGAACGATAGTCCAGACATGCTCGGGACCGACCGGGGCGAAGCGATACAGAACAAGGGCGCGCGTGTGTTTCTCGTCGTAGGGCCGCTCGTAGGCGAGCTGCACGACTTCAAAGCTCGCTTCGTCGATCCAGAGCTCACGCAACGGGTACCGATCGGGGTCGATCTCCGGGCGCAGTGTAAGGTGGTAGCAGAGGCGCTCGTCGATACGCGCGTCGCCCGCGAGCTCGACGTCGTAGACGTGGCCGGTCGCCGTCACCGTTGCAATGGTTTGCAGCGGGTCCGGCGCGAGGTTCGGCGGCGACTGCGTCGGCGACGAATCGTCGTTCGGAAGTACTCGAAAGAATCCAAGAGGCGTCTCGACGGGTCCGGAAATATACCCGCCTTGCATCAACACCTTCGGAACATTTCCCTTCGTAGAGAATGCCTGGGCGAAGGTGCGCCCGTCGGTCATACGTACGGTGAACTCGACGATGTCGCCCGAGTCGCAGCGCGCGGCAAGGAACGTACGATCGCACAAAACGTGAAACGATTCGTAGGGTGGAACCACTCGTGCTTGCCAGACACGCTGCGCTAGTCGGAAGATCTCTTCCGGCGAAAGCGCCGCCGTCGGCATGGCTAAGGGCATCCCTGTCGTTACGGCGACGGTGAAAGCGCCGCACCGCCGGAGCCGCGCATGTGGCCGCCAACGATCAGGACGTTTGTCATCATTTGCTTACGGCCAAAAGAGGCGCGGAAACGACCGCTCTCCGTCACCTGGCTCCCTTCGCTAACGTTCGGATCACCAAAGGCGATGACCGTGATGCACGCGTTGTCGCACAACTGATAGGTCGTGGCCGTGCCCCGGCGCGTCTGCATGGCCGTGGGGTTCTTTACGGTCCCCGAGACGGTGACGCTCTGTCCGTCATAGTCGGCCGGATTGGCGGCGAGCGCAGAAGGTGCTACCTGACTCGTGTGACCGCAAGCAACGGTCGAGGCAAGGGCGGCCAGAAACGTCGCGCGCGTCATCGCGGCGCGCAAGTACGCCAAGTGTAAATGTGAAAGTGAGAGCATCGATCTCCTTCGGCGGCTAGTGAAGTCCCTTTCGAGAGCCACTCGTCAGGACTGCGATACGATCGTTAATGTCGTGGGATCGAGCTCGTAGTTGCCCGCTCCCACCAGATCGTTCGGGTAGGCGCAAATCACACTGTTGTCGGGCCCCCAGATGACTACGAGATTGGGCGGTCCGCATTCCGTCTGCGTAAGTCCGTAGTTCTGCAGAAGCTCTGCTCCGGGGCTGGTCGGTTCGATCTCATACGACGGGTAAATGGCCTGGTCTTGATAATCAACGATCGATCCAAAAAGTAGCCCCGCGCCTAGCCCACCAAACGCGTACGGGCCCCAGAATCCGCCGCCCCAATAGATCGGAGCCGGGTACCAATGTATGCCACGATTCCATCCCCAGCCTCGCCAACGGCGCGGATTGTAAATCACGCGACCATGAAACTGTCCGCGATATGGGCCGCCGGTAACGTTCGCGTTAACGGGCGAATGCATGTAGTTGGCGGGCGCGTGATTCGCGCTTCTTCCGTTTGAAATCGGTTGCGTTGAGACCGGGCGCGGCGGCGTTATCGGTCTCGCGTTGGCTTCATTCGGGAAGCTGAAACCGTGTTGGCTCTGTGGCGGGGGCGCCGAGACATGACCGCTTGCGTGGTTCTGCGCCAGCGCAGCAGCAGGCGCTCCGGCCATCAGCACGAGCGCAATTATACTTCGCAAAGAGCCGCTCATGGCGCAACCTCGTCAAGCGCGCCCTTTATCGTGACGTACGTTCCGCGAACCGTGCGCCACAAGGCGAGTATGGTTCGGGGGGCCAATTCCTCGGACGAGCGTGGCAAGTGCTGTGCCGTGTTCGATAGATTCAGGAAGACCGTCCCGTGTAAAATCGCGATCTGGCGGGTCTTGCCATCTTGTATCAGCGCAACCGCATAGGGAAGGCAGCGCTGAATCGCTCCGATAAACGAACATGCGCCGTTACCGATCTTGAGTACGCCTTTTCTATCGGCACTCCGAAGCCAGAGCGTTTGCCCGGACAGTCGGATGTTGACATCAATATACGTGTGGACCGAGCCGTCCGCTTGTTGAACGAGCGTCACACCCTTGGCACTTGCCGCCGATGTCGTCGCCATTGCAAGCGCCGCAATCAACGCATAGACCTGTGGGCGCATAGGTCGCATCTTAATCGCTCTCGCCCGCGTCGATGGCCGTTAAGCTAACCCGCGGGGCATTTAGCCATCTCCAGTGCCCGTTGAAGAGCGCAATCGAGATGATCAACAACACGAGGCTGACCACTAATCCCCTTACCGCGTTCAGACGCGCCCGGGCAACCATCGCGCCCCGAAACGCGTTGCGGCGCTGCTCTATTAGGCCAGGCGCGGAACCCGACCATGGCATGCTCGTGCGATGGTGCGAGCCTTCGAAACCCGGGTTCACGGTTCGGAATACGCCGTTGACGAAGCCGACGCTGGCCGCAACAAACAGGAGCACGGCGATCAAGCAAACGGTGTAGCCATAGATCGCTCGTACGGTATTATTAGAATGGTCCATTTTTTTCGCGCATGGCTTCCTCTCGCTGAGGGCCGTAGCATACCATTTCGTTAGCTCGGAAGTCCTGGAACTAAGCTGGGAGCTAACGCTTCAACCTCGCATCCAACAGCTCGATCAACGTTTGCCAATGGCGCTCGGCGGCAGCGGCGTCGTACGTGGGCATATCTCGCAATACCCAACCGTGTTTGGCCTGGTAGGTTTCGATCTTGTGGTCGACGTCGGCGCTAGTAAGCGCTGCCTCCAGCCGCTCTTTCATCTCGTCGGGAAACGACTGGTCTTCGATCGCGCCTGCAACGTAGACTCGCGACGCGATCTTCGGCGCGAGCAGGTGCGGGCTATCCGGCGCATCGGTCGCAAGCCGGCCACCGTGATACGAGGCGGTCGCTGCGATTCGGTCCGGATAGGTGCCCGCCGCAGTTAGCGACATCATGCCCCCCAGGCAGTAGCCCGTCGTACCGATGCGCCCCGGTTTCACGTCAGCCTGCGCCGCAAGGTAGTCCAAGAATGCCTGCGTGTCCGACATGATATTGGCCGGAGTCGCGAGCGCAAAAAATCTCTCCATCAGGGTCTTGCGACTGTTGGCGTCAGCGAACACGACGTGCGGGTCCATCGGATCGTAATAACCGGACCGGTAAAAGAGATCGGGTAGTAACACGAAGTAACCGTAGGTTGCGAGCCGCTCGCCGATTTCAAGCATTGCAGGTCTGATGCCGACCCCATCCATGAAGACGAGAACGGCCGCCCAAGGACCGCTCCCGGGCGGACGATATACGTAGCTCGGACAAGCCCCATCTTTGGTTTCGATCTCGACCTTGCTCAGTGAGATCACTCTTTGTCGGGAATTCGGGGGTCGAGCGGCTGGCGCAAGAAAAACGCCGTATCTAACGGCGCTTTAATCGGCACGAACTTGCGCGGCGCCTGGTTGAAGTCGAGACAATCGCCGGCCGGCGAAGTAGCGCGCGTGTCCGCATCCGATAACTGCGCGAGCCCGAAGGTGTCTTCGGCAAAACGCAGCACGCTGGCCGTTTCATACTGAACGTGCGAAACGTAGTCTTTCTTCGCGTACGGCGAAATAACGATCAGCCCAACGCGGAAGCCTAAGCCGTCGTACCCTCTGTGCGGCGGAGGAACGGGATCGTAAAAGCCGCCCCAATCATCCCACTGGACGAAGATGACCGTCGAGTCCCAAAACTTGCTTTGGCCCACCGCGTTCACGATTGACGAGACCCACGAGGGGCCACCCCCTCCGCCGCAGTCCGGATGATCGGAGTTTGCGCAAAGCGGCGTGATCCACGTAAAGCTTGCGAGGCTTCCGGCCTTAACGTCCGTCAGAAATTTCTTCTGCGGCGTAAGTACGTCCGTCTTCCAATCCGGTCCATAGAAGATATGCCGGATGGCTTGATAGCCCGACCAAAGGCCGCCAAGCGGCACGCGGTAGCGGCTCGTGTAGAACCGCCACGGTAAGCCGGCCTTATCGAGTTCGTCGCCCAGCGTTTCGTAGTTGAAGCACGGCCGCTGCACGCCTCCGTACCCACGGCCTTGCTTGATGATCTCTACCTCGTCCGTCTTGCCCCCGCCACACCCCCAATAAGAAAACGGTACGTCGACGCTCGATTGCGCCTGAGCCGCGATAATGTACTGGTGCGCGACAAAACTCTCGTCGATCTGCGATGCAAACATGCGATCTGCCAACACGAATTCGTGAGCCATATCCCAATAGGGCTTACTTTCCGAGTGCGGAACGTACGAGTACTGGCCGCCGGGTGAGCCGTAGACCTGTTCGTTGTTGAAGCCGTTCATCAGGCAGTGCGTGCCCGGAATCTCACCGGTTCCGTTGCAGTCCTCAAACATCGCATGCGCCGAGTGATCCATATCGTACGTCGTCTTCAGCGACATTGGCTGCAGCGGAATCTTTTGCCCGGAGGAGTCTTTCCCGTCCGGCGTGGTGCGCGCTCCGGGATAGCCCTCAAACATGTCGTTGAAGCTTCGGTTCTCCTGGATGACATACACGATGTGGCGAATTTTCCCCGAGCTGCTTTGGGTGAGGGACTGCAAGAACGCGTTGTCCGCAGCGTTGGGCTCCGGCGCCGGGTTCGACGAGGCCGAGCACGACGAAATCGTGAGCACGACGACGAGGGATGCCGCCAGCTCGGAGAGTCGCTTTCCCATTTGAAGCCAATGCCATGCCCCTGCGAACCTTCCTTCCGGTCCGGCCGGAAGGTCGATCGCCCGCCCGCTACGATAAAACCAGCAGGCAATATGGAGGTAGGCCCGAGAAGAGACGGCGGTCCGACTCACACTAAGGGAGCGATTGTGAATCGATCTTTGAAACGGCTGCGTCGATCGCAATTACCAACGCCGCGGCTGACTCCCTGGGAAGCAGCGCTTGCGTCGGCTTCCTCGTACTGCCGCTCTCAGATCAACTTTATTAAGGAGCACATGTGAAACTTCTGAAATTTGCCACACCGCTCGTCGCGGTGCTGGCGATCGCCGCCTGTAGTTCAGGCGGATCTTCGAGCGTACCGACGAGTGCCGGGACCTCCCTAACGGGTCGGTCGGCATTCGCCCGCATCCCACAGTGGCAGGCGCAGCATCTCGCGCATGCCGCGTGCCCGCAAGTCGTGGGCAAGCCGACCTGCCTGGCGCTCATCTCTAACAAGAACGGGATCTCCCCGCTCTCGGGCTGCAATCCGTCGTCAACGTGCGGCTGGACCGCGACCCAACTCGAGAAGGCCTACAACCTTACCGGTTCGCTCGGAAAAGGATCGGGACAGATCGTCGCTGTGATCGAGGCCGGCGATGACCCGGACGCTGCGACAACGTTCGCAACGTACCGCACCCAGTATGGGCTCGGAACGGGCACCATGGTGAAGTACAACCAGAACGGACAAGAGTCTAACTATCCTCCAAGTTGTGAGGATTACGGTTGGTGCGTGGAGACGGACCTCGACATCGAGATGATCGCGGCCGCATGTCCGAAGTGCACCGTGTATCTCATGGAAGCCGGGAGCAGCATCAGCGACTTCGAGATCGCCGAAAAGGAAGCCGTCACGCTAGGCGCGACGATTCTCAGCAACAGCTGGATCTGCTACGGCAGCGGCGACTGCGGCGACTCGAACTTCTCAAGCTACTTTGATACGCCGGGCATCGCGTACCTTGCCGCAACCGGCGACGACGCGTATGACAACATCGGCGGCCCGTCGGTACTTGCCAGCGTCATCGCGGTCGGTGGCACTCAGCTTGCCGTGAGCGGCTCAAAGTACTCCGAAACGATTTGGAATGACGCGGGCGCCGGTTGCGCCGACTCCGCGGAGGTTGGGACCGCCATTCCGAAGCCCGCCTGGCAGAAAGACCCCGATTGCACCAGCCGCACCGATGGCGACGTCTCGTCAGAGGCCGGCTGCTCGCCCGCCGTTGCCGAGTACAGCGACCTCTACGGCGGCTGGTTCGGCGTGTGCGGCACCAGCGTAGCCTCACCGTTCACCGCCGCCGTCATCGGCCTCGCAGGCAATGCCACGAAACTGCACGCCGGTGAGGGCTTCTGGAAGCTCAAGAAGAAGGCGCTCAAGAAAGACCTTCACGACATATCGGTGGGCTTCGACGGCTCCTGCAGCGGCGAATATCTCTGCACCGCTGGAACCAAGCAGTTCAAGACCTACTCCGGTCCGGGCGGCTGGGGTACCCCCAACGGCATTAAAGCGTACTAACGACCCGTACGAAGCCGAATCATGGAAGGCGGGCGCAAACGCGTCCGCCTTTTATAATCCGGCGATCATTGCTCGTCGGGAATTCGGAAATCGAGCGCCTGATGCAAAAAAAACGCAGCATCTTGGGGGGCCTTGATCGGCACGAACTTACGCGGCTTCTGGTTGAAGTCGAGGCAATCGGCGGCCGGTGAGGTAGCGCGAGTATCGGCCACCGATAGCTGCTCGAGTCCGAAGAGATCTTCCGCAAACCGCAGTACGCTCGCCGTCTCATACGCAACGTGCGACACATAGTTCTTCCTCGCGTACGGCGAGATGACGATCAGCGGAACGCGGAACCCTAAGCCGTCGTAATCTTTGTGCGGCGGAGGGACGGGGTCGTAAAAGCCGCCCCAATCGTCCCACTGGACGAAGATGACGGTCGAATCCCAAAACTTGCTCTGGCCTACGGCGTTCACGATCGATGCGACCCACGACGGCCCACCGCCGCCGCCGCAGAGCGGGTGATCGGAGTTCTCGCAAAGCGGCGTGATCCACGTAAAGCTGGCCAGTTTTCCGGCGCTGACGTCGCTGAGGAATCGGCGCTGTGGCGTAATCACATCATTTTTCCAGTCGGGCCCGTGAAAGATGTGTCTGATCGCTTGATATCCCGACCAAAGCCCGCTCGTCGGCAGCCGGTATTGACTCGTATAGAAGCGCCACTCCAAGCCGGCCTTATCGAGTTCGTCCCCGAGCGTTTCGTAGTCGAAGCAGGGCCGCTGCGAAGGTCCAAATCTACGCGCCTGCGTGAACGTCGCGACCTCGTCGGTCTTGCCGCCACCGCACCCCCAAAGAAAGAGCGGCACGTCGACGCTCGATTGTGCCTGAGCGGCGATGATGTATTGATGTGCGACGAAACTCTCGTCGAGTTGCGATGCAAACATCCGGTCGGCGAGGACGAATTCGTGCGCCATATCCCAGTACGGTTTGCTCTCTGCGCGGGGCACGTAGGCATAGGCGCTGCCGTTCGGGTTTCCGTAGATTTTTTCGTTATTGAAACCGTTCATGCGGCACTTCGTGCCGGGCAGCTTCCCCGTTCCGTTGCAAGCGAAGAACATACCGAACGCGGAGTGATCCATCTCGTAAATCGTTTTCAAGGAAACTGGCTTCAGTGGTACCTTGTCACCGGAAGAATCTCTCCCGCTACGCGTGGTATCGGCCCCGGGATATCCCTCAAACATATCGTTGAAGCTGCGGTTCTCCTGAACGACGTAGACGACGTGACGAATTTTTCCGGCGCCACTTCCGCCGAGCGATCGCAGAAACGGGTAGCCCGGGCCGACGGGGACCGGAGGCGCCCCCGACGACGAGCATGCCGAAAACCCGGCGGCGGCTGCGGCCGCACAAACCGCAGCGTTAAAAAGCCGCTTTCTCATGAACTTCAAGTGCCCCGCGCCCGAAAAGCTTCCTTCCGGCGCCGATTAGCAGGCAACGCATAGGTCGAATCGTGAAAGAGTACGTCCCCCAACCACCATTCCCGAAACCAACAGAAGGAGTATCAGTGAACCGAACCTTTAAACTGCTCGTGCCGCTCGCAGCGGCACTGGCGATCGCCGCGTGTAGCGCGGGCGGCTCGCCGAGTATGCCCAGCAGCGCCGGCTCATCCCAGCTGGGATCGGCGATCACACAGATCCCTGAATGGCAAGCTAAGCACGAGGCGCGTGCCGTCTGCCCGCAAGTCGTGAACATGCCGGTCTGTCAGGTGCTGCTCGAGCACACGGGCGCGACCCCGCTCTGCTCGCCCTCGTCAACCTGCGGCTGGACCCCGGCCCAACTTGAAACGGCCTACAACCTTACCAGCTCTTTAGGAAAAGGATCGGGACAGAAAGTCGCCCTGATCGAGGCCGGCGATGAGGCGAACGCCGCTACGGATCTCGCAGCCTACCGCACCCAATTCGGCCTCGGGACGGCCAAGTTCTTTAAATACAATGAGACGGGACAACAGTCCAACTATCCCCCCAGCTGCCAAGACTACGGCTGGTGTGTAGAGACCGACCTCGACATCGAAATGGTCTCTGCGTCGTGCCCGAAGTGCACGATCTATCTCATGGAGGCCAAGGACGGTTCCACGATCAGCGACTTTGAAGCAGCGGAAACGGAAGCCGTAAAGCTCGGCGCGACCATCATCAGCAACAGCTGGAGCTGCCCCGAGAACTGGGATTGTGGCGACCCGAACTTCGAGAAATCCTTCGACACCAAGGGCGTCGCGTATCTCGCTTCGACCGGCGACGGCGGTTATAACACAATCGGCGGCCCGTCGGTGCTCCCCACCGTCATCGGAGTCGGCGGCACTCAGCTCGCCCTAAGCGGCTCAAAGTACACCGAAACCATCTGGAATGGCGCGAGTGCCGGCTGCGGCGACTCGGCCGTCGTTGGCGAGAACGTTCCGAAGCCCTCGTGGCAGCACGATCCGGATTGCACCTCGCGTACCGACGGCGACATTTCATCGGAATCCGGCTGCTCGCCGGGCGTCGCCGAGTACATTAGTCAATACGGCGGCTGGACGGATGTCTGCGGCACGAGCGTCGCATCGCCGTTTACCGCGGGCATCATCGGACTTGCAGGCAATGCCAGCAAACTGAACGCCGGCGAGAGCTTCTGGAAACTCAAGAAGAAGGTGCTCAAGAAAGACCTCCACGACATCACGGTGGGCTTCGACGGCTCCTGCGGCGGCGAATATCTCTGCACCGCCGGCGCCAAGGGCTCGCTGGGCTACAAGACCTACTCCGGCCCGGGCGGCTGGGGTACCCCGAACGGCATTAAAGCGTACTAAAGACCCGTACGAAGCCGATCCCATGGAAGGCGGGCGCGTTTGCGCCCGCCTTCTGTAAATTTTGGCGGGTCGCCGCGCGGGGCTGCCGAACCGATTTTCAAGCCCGGTTTGGGCGGACTTTGGCTACTTCACCTGTTAGGAGGCACATGCGACCATCATCACGCGTGATTGCGTCAACGTTGGGGCTCACGCTAACCCTCACTGCATGCGGAGGACAAAACTCCTCGCTTCCGTCGATGCTTTCGAGCAACAATGGCGGACCGATGGAATCCTCCGTGCGGACGGCAACGCCAGGGAAGCCGTTGATTTCCATTCCGAAGCTCTACGGAGATTTAGCATATACCGATGCGGGAAGGCGAGCCGCCACAGCGCCGGTCAGAATCTCTTTGACGCTTCGCTACAATCATCAAGCCGAACTCGACCGAGTCGTTGCGACGATCAGCGATCCGCACTCGAGCGCGCATCGTCAGTTCTTAACCGCGAAACAGTTCGACGACCGCTTCGCGCCGACAGAGGCTCAGGAAAAGCAGGTCGTTCGCGAGTTGGAGCGCGCCGGCTTCACGATTGAAAAGCGCTATCCCAATCGAACGATCGTGGACGCGACGGCTCGTACTTCAACCGTCGAAAGCTTCTTCTCCACCCAGATCCATACCGTACGTCAAGGAAAGCACGGCGACCGTTACACGAACGTCACGTCCGCGACCGTGCCTTCGTCAATCAGCAAACTCGTACGCGACGTTTCGCTCAATAATCTTGTCGTGGTTCGGACCGTGACCGACCAGAGCGGCGTCGAAGGACAACGAAGCGCCCCGCAGTTCCAAACCGACGGGCAAGGACGCGCGATGCTTCCGCTTGGAAAAATCGCGCCTCAGGACTCTACCGGCAAGCTGGTCAACGGGAACTTTGCCAGCGGTTCGCTCAGCCCCGGCTGGATAAACGAAAGCACCACGCGGGGCAACTACGTGCAAGTCACGACGGCGCAGTCCTATCAAAGCACGTATTCGGCCTTCATGGGTACGTTGTCGCCGCCCGAGATCAACGGGTGGGCTTCGATCGCTCAAGAAGTTACCGTCCCCTCCGGCGGCGTTCTTAGTTTCTGGGTCTATCAAGGCTCGAACGAAGGGCAGCTGGGGTATGGAACCACCTACGCGTGGCAAGCGGGTTATCTGCTCAACTCGCGCGGATCGATTCTCGACACCTTCTATAAGACCGTGAATAACACCAACGGTTGGGTGAACTATCAAGTCAATCTCAGCGCATACGCCGGACAAAAAGATTACATCTATTTCGGTTCTTACGGTGACGGCTATTCGCAAACGTACGTTTATCAGTACGTCGACGACGTTGCTTGGCTAGGCGCTACGCCTTCGCCATCGCCGACACCGACGGCAGCGCCAACCGCCACGCCGACGGCAGCGCCGACAGCCACCCCGACGGCAAAGCCGACGGCCACGCCGACGGCCGGCCCGACGGCTACGCCGACCGCGAAGCCGACGGCAACGCCAACGGCTTCACCAACTCCGGGCAGCGGATGCAACAATGCGTCGCCGGATAATGGACCGCTTACCAATTCCTCCGGAACCCTCGCAACCGGCGTCGCTAAACCGTTCGATTTCCCGGTTCAACACGGTTGTAACGGCGCAGGCTATACGGCGGCCATCGCCATCGACGATCCGGTAAACACGAGTTACGTCGCAACGTATCTGTCGGCTGCGGGCGTCACGCAAACGGGTACGGTGACGAACGAAGCCGTCGACGGCGGCGGCAGCGGTGACGATGCTGAGACGGATCTGGACGTACAGACGATCTCTGGATTAGCGCCGGGCGCGAACATCATCGTCTACGATATGGGTTCGCTCGGCGATCAGCAGATCGAGGACACGTACAATCAGGTGCTGACCGACGGAAAAGCCACGGCCGTGAACTCGTCGTTTGGCGGCTGCGAATCGAGTGACGTACCGTTCGCCGATTCCACCAACTCGATTGCAGAACAAGGAGCTGCCGAAGGCGTGGAGTTTTCCGCCTCGAGCGGCGACTCGGGAAGCAGTGAGTGCAACGGTAGTAAGGGCGTCAGCGCACCGGCCGGCGGCCCATACTTCTCGTCGATCGGCGGGATCGACTTCACCGACAACAGCAACGGCGTTCTCGAGACCGTCACCATGGGCAGCGTCGACGGTGACTCGGGTGGCGGCGGCGTCTCGACGGTCTTCGCGCTTCCCAGCTATCAAAGCGGCATCACCGGGATGATAACGTCGGGTCGCAACCAGCCCGACATCTCGCTGCCGTTCTTCCCCGTAGCAGTCTACACGGGCGGCAGTTGGGGCGAGTACCTAGGAACGTCGTGGTCTTCGCCGGCTTCGGTTGCAATGGTCATCGAAGCCAACCAACTCCACTCCACGAAGCTGGGCTGGATCGATCCGACGATCTATAGCCTGTTCGGCTCGACCGGTTATAGCGATTACTACACGCCGTGCACGTCCGGCAGCAACGGTGCGTATTCGTGCAGCGCCACGCAGTATAACCAAGCCGCCGGAATCGGAGCTCCAAAGGCCTGGGCCTTGGCCAACGCTCTCTAGAGCTCTGCGACGGTCACGATCGGAAGCGGGGTGTGCTGATGCACACCCCGCTCGTCGACCCTGGCACACAGAACGTAAATCACGTTGAGGCTTTGCTAGATGGGTTGTTCACATTGCGCCGGGGATCTTTTTGGAATCGGCGTACCGGCAGGCTCCGATGCCGTCGCCGGCGTTACAAGCTCCGGGCTTGCGGCTGGGAAAGCCGCGGCTCACGAGCCGGCTGCCGTGTTCTTCGGCGGCACCGTGATCACGATGGATGACGGCAATCCGGCGGCAGACGCCATCGCGATCGCCGGCGGCAAGATCGTCGCAGTCGGCGCCCGGGATGAGGTGTTGGCGCAGGCCGGCGCGGATGCGCAGCGCGTGAATCTTGCGGGCCGGACGCTGATGCCTGGATTGATCGATCCGCATCAACATCCGCTTCCCGGCGGCCTGATGCTGGCGAACACGATGTCCGTAAGCTACGACACGTACAAGACGAAGGCCGAAGTACTCGACGCCTTACGCAAAAAAGCAGCGCAGACACCCGGCGGCCAATGGATCTACGCATCGTATTACGACAACGTGCTGCACGGCGGCTACCTCACCATGGCCGAACTCGACGGGGTCACGACGGCACATCCGATGTTCGTGTACTACGTCAGCATGCATTCGGCGACGGGAAACAGGGCAGCCTTCGAGGCCTCCGGTATCAGCCCGTCGACGCGAGAACTTCCCGGCGGTGGTTACTTCGGTGTCGACGCTAACGGCGAGCAGGACGGCATGATCCAGGAGATGCCGGCACTCATGAAGTTCCTCGGCGGCTTTCCCAAGCTGACGCCCGCAGTGATCGGGGAATCGACGATGAGGTTCTTGTACGGCTCCGCGGCTTTGGGCATCACAATGGTTCACGAAGCCGGAGCGTTCGCGCAGACGCCTGAAGTGTTCGAAGGCTACAAGGCGATCGCGGCAGGCTCGCCGGTTCGCTACAGCGTCAGCCCAATGATTGACTACTTGGATCAAGCGATGCAGTTCTTAGCGCCGTACGGGCGGCCAGGCGCGTCGGCGCTCGAAATCCCAGGCGTCTTGCTCTCCTTCTACGCCGTGAAGATCGTCGCCGATGGTTCGCCCCAGCAAGAGAGCGCCTTTCAAACTCAGCCATATCTCAATTCGGGCGGCCGGGGTGAGGCCAACTACACGGCCGGCAAACTCAACGAGTTGGTAATGAAAGTTCGGAATGCGGGCTGGCCGGTCTCGATTCACTGCAACGGCGATGCGTCGCTGGAAATGGCGCTCGACGCGATCGAATCGGCGTACGGCTCGAGTTCTGCGCCGCCGACCGGCATCAATCGTATCGAGCACTGCCCTCAGGCACGCCCCGAACAAATCGCGCGAATGAAAAAGCTGGGCGTGCAGCCGAGCCACCTGATGAACAACCTCTACTATTACGGCGCGGCCTACCGCGACGCAATCTTCGGAGCGCAGCGCGCCGCGGACATTTATCCGGCCGGCGACTTCTTCGCAAGCGCCATACCTTTTTCGATTCATAGCGATTGCCCGTGCTCCCCGGTTGCGCCGCTCCGTGAGATCGGCACCGCGGTTGCGAGGGTTTGCTCGATCGATGGCTCCGTCGTCGGTTCCAAGCAACGCGTGCCGATCGAGGCGGCACTCAAAGCGATGACGGTCGTCGCGGCGGCGCACTGTGGCCTCGGCGACAAACTCGGTTCGCTCGAGACGGGAAAATATGCCGACCTCACCATCCTCGAAGACGACCCGCGCACCGTCGACCCGGCCAAACTCGGAGACATCAAAATCTCGCAAACGTGGGTGAACGGACGAAAGATCGAGATCCCCAGTTCCTAGAAAGAGCATCGCGTGACGGCACAGGTTCAGTTTCAGTTACCGATCTTTTTCGACATCGGCGCGACGTTCATTTGGGCGATCACCGGGGCGGCCATGGGCGTGCGCCGGGGATACGACTACACCGGAATTTTCGTGATGGCGTTCGTCTCTGCGCTCGGCGGAGGCCTGTTGCGCGACGGCATCTTCCTGCAGCACGGGCCGCCGGTCGCGGTTCGCGGCCCGACGTATCTCATCACGGTATTAGTGGGCGCGATAGCCGGTGGCGCAATCGGCGTCTGGGCCGGCGGCCGAAAGCCGACGCTTCTTTGGCGAACTCTCTCGAACAGCGTCGACGCGCTGGGCCTAGGTGCGTACGCATGCGTGGGCGCTCAAATGTCGCTCGAGATGGGGTTGGGTGCTCCGTCGGCCGTCTTCATCGGGGTCGTCAACGGCTGTGGAGGCGGCCTCCTTCGCGACGTTTTGACCAACGCGATTTGGATGTTACCGGGCCAGCTGCTTGCGATCGCGGCACTGATCGGCACCATCGTTTTCGTTGGGCTCGAGGATCTGACGAGTCTGGGTCCCACGAACTCTGCTTGGATCGCCATCGCGTTGACGTTCGTGATTCGTATGTTAGCGGTCCGCTACAACTGGCGAACGCGCGCGCTTCGCCCTCCGTCGACGTAAGCCTGGGCCTCATACTTTCTTAACGGTTTGGGGCTAGAGTCGCAAACGTCCACCGGCCACATCGGAAGAGTGGCGCAATCCGTTCACCATCGTTAAGGAGTAACATGAAGTCTGCCAAATCGTCACTTCGATCCCTTGCAGCGGTCGCCGTTGCCGGCATCCTCGCCGGATGCGCCGGCGGCGCCTCTATGCCCGCGGCATCGACGAATGCCCTGTCCTCCATGGCATCGCGCGCGTCGTCGCCGAGCGCTTCGATTCAGCCCGCTAAATGCAAATCCGATCACGGAGTTTCGGTGAATCCCTGCTCCATCAACCTGTCGCTCTCCAATCCCGACGAAAACGTAACGACGAAGGGCCCGAAGGGGGGCACCTTCAGCTTCAACGACGCGACCTGCGTGAAGGACGGGATCGCAACTATTAGCGGCTCGGGTAACAGCTACAACGCGGATTGGGGCTCAAAGTCCGGATCCTGCACCGCGGTCTTTACCGATAAGAACTCCAAGGGTGCGCAAATCGGCACGGCCAAGCTCCATATCACCAATAAAGCCTAGCGAACAACGTACACGAACGGAACGTGGTCGGGCGTCGTGGTTCGCGCGATATCGCGGACCATGACGCTCGCTACGCCCTCGACCGTTCGGGGGCCCGATAGTCTATCCACGCAACGATCGTGATGCCTGTCGCCGGCGAATAGTAGTCGCAGTGTTGTAACCGGGAAGCGCGCCGGCGCCTTCTTTTCGGCGTCGTTCACATCGTGTTCACGACCGTGGAGGCGAGCGCCTGGAGCCGCGCGAACCGCGATGAGGGCCGCGCCATAGACATGAATGA
>Ga0070762_10000576_pt1 | contig 15758 bp, 10 predicted proteins | sample HubBroMetageREF2_FD_66726 | JGI IMG/M metagenome (GOLD analysis project Ga0070762, IMG submission 66726) | Reference soil microbial communities from the Hubbard Brook experimental Forest, New Hampshire, USA - Hubbard Brook CCASE Soil... | ecosystem: Environmental > Terrestrial > Soil >...
GCTGCTCTACGATTATTATGCGTTTCGCAAAAATGTTCCGCCGGCGCCACCCGCGGTCGTAAATTGGCCCAAGGTTACCATACAGCTTCCCATCTTCAATGAACGCTACGTGATCGAGCGACTGGTCGACGCCGTTTCGCAATTCGATTATCCACGGGAGTTGCTGGATATTCAGGTGCTCGACGATTCTACTGACGAAACGCGCGAAGTGGCGCGGGCCTGCGTGGATCGTCACGCTGCTACCGGGCTGCCGATTTCTTACATTCACCGGACCAATCGCGAAGGCTACAAAGCGGGCGCGCTGGAAAATGGATTGCGCACTGCGCAGGGCGAATTTGTGGCCATTTTCGACGCCGACTTTATTCCGCAAGCCGATTTTCTACGCGCCACGATTCCGTATTTTATGAATCCGCACGGCGGAGCGGGAATCGGCATGGTGCAAACGCGCTGGACCTATTTGAACAGCGATTATTCACTGCTGACCCGCGTCGAAACGATTTTGCTCGATGGCCATTTCGTCATCGAACATGGCGGGCGTTCGCGGCGCGGCACGTTTTTTAACTTTAACGGCACCGCCGGCGTGTGGCGGCGAGCGGCGATTGATTCTGCGGGCGGGTGGGAGCACGACACGCTCACCGAAGATACGGATCTGTCTTACCGAGCGCAGCTGAAGGGCTGGAAGTTCCTGTATTTGCCGCACATTGAGTGCGCTTCGGAATTGCCAATCGACATGAACGGTTTCAAAGCGCAGCAGGCACGCTGGGCTAAAGGATTGATGCAGACTGCAAAGAAAATCCTGCCACAGGTATTTCGCGCGAAAGTGCCGTTATATGTGAAAGCGGAGGCATTTTTCCACCTTACCGCCAACATTTCGTATCCGTTGATGGTGCTGCTCTCCACCATGCTCTTGCCGGCAATGATCGTGCGCTTCTACCAGGGCTGGTTCCAGATGCTGGTCATCGACTTGCCGCTGTTTCTGGCTTCGACCTGTTCGATTTCGAGCTTTTATTTAGCGGCGCAGAAAGAGTTGCGGCCCAAAACGTGGATGAGCACGTTTTTGTATATGCCGTTCGTGATGGCCACTGGCATCGGCATCTCGGTACGCAACGCGCAAGCCGTAATTGAAGCGATCCTCGGGAAAAAATCGGAGTTCGCGCGCACTCCAAAATTCAAAATCGAAGGCAAGACCGGCACTTTCGCGGCAAAGAAATACAAGAATAAGGCAGGCTGGATGCCTTATTTCGAAGTCGGGCTAGGGTTATATTTTTCGTTGGCGATTGTCTATGCGATTCGCAACGAGAATTACGCCACGGTTCCCTTCTTGCTGCTGTTTGTATGGGGCTATTTATATACGGGATTTATGTCGCTGAGCCAATCATGGTTCGCGCATCTGCGCTTCGGCGTGAATGCGCCAGAAATGCGGCCGGCATCCAGCGGCGCCCCGGGTTTTTAATCTCACGCATCCGTTCTTTAGTTAGCGAATAACCTTGCGCGTGCTGGCACCGGGCGAAACAATAGAAACAGTAGCGCCAAGCCATGAGACGCCATTCAACACACCGACTCTCCGTAGAAGAAATTGCCAACACGATTACGCATGGAGTGGGCCTGGCATTAAGCGTCGCTGGCTTCGTAATTCTGCTGGTGCTGGCCGCTCTGCGTGGCGGCGCACTGCAAATTGTTTCCTGCGCGATTTACGGCACCACGCTGATCACCCTATACGCCGCCTCGACGTTGTACCACGGAATCGCCGCACCTCGTTTCAAGCGCGCTCTCCGAATTTTTGACCACTCCGCCATTTTCCTGTTGATTGCGGGCACATATACGCCCTTTTTACTGGTGAATCTGCGCGGAGCATGGGGTTGGTCGTTGTTTGGCGTGGTGTGGGGTTTGGCAATGGCCGGGATGGTATTCAAATTCTTTTTCGTAGAACGATTCGGATTTCTCTCGACCACCGTTTATCTGCTAATGGGCTGGCTGGTGGTCATTGCGGCGCGGCCGGTATTGAGCAACGTTCCGGCAAGTGGATTAATCTGGCTGGTAGCGGGCGGGCTCTGCTACACAGCAGGCGTGATCTTCTATGCGTCGAAACGCATCCCGTACGCCCACGTAATCTGGCACGTTTTCGTGCTAGCTGGCAGCACTTGCCACTATTTCGCGGTGCTGCGCTGCCTGTTGCCCCCGGTGTCCTGATCGGGCACTGCGCTGCTATCTAAGCCCAACCTGAAAGCTCTTTAAGGTAATTCCCGATCGCGTTCATGCTGTATTTAGGTGATAGTCGGCAAGCTCAAGCTGGGTCGAACATCCTGTCCGCGACCGTAGAACTCGATGGTCCCCGTCCCTGACTCGCTAGTTTAGAAATGACTCGCCCATGACCAGCAATGTTTTCCGTCCAGTTCCGAGAATATCGCGACTGCTGGGGTTTGTTTTGCTTTTCGCGCTGGTCCTGGTTTTGCACTCAACGTCGCCCGTAGCCACTGCGGAACCACAGGCGGACACCTCCCAGGCAAAAGTCTCCGGCGTGGTCCTCGATCCCTCCTCTTCATCCGTTGTTGATGCCCAAGTCAGCTTGTTCGCTGAAGACGGAAAGTTGGCGGGCCGCACCACCACCGATCAGAACGGTGCCTTCCATTTCGATAGTGTGGCGCGCGGCAAATACCGCTTGCAGATCGAAGCCACCGGCTTCAAAGAAGCCAGGGCGGATTTGGTCGTTGGTCCAAAGCCCCCGCCTCCATTGCGCATCATCTTAACTATTTCCTCTTTGAACGAAACCGTAAGCGTGAACGCTGAAGACAGCGCCATACAGCTCTCCACCGATGTAGCCGAAAATCAAGGTGCCAACACCATTGATCGCAACGCCCTCGACCGGGTTCCCGTTTTTGACCAGGACTACATCACCACGCTTTCGCGTTTTCTCAGCGACGACACTCTTGGCACCAATGGCGTGTCGCTGGTAGTCAACGGAATCGAGGCCAACGGACCGGGCGTGTCTGCCTCGGCGATTCAAGAAGTGAAGATCAATCAGAATCCGTACTCCTCACTATTTACCAGGCCGGGGCGCGCGCGCCTGGAAGTCACCACCAAGCCGGGTACGCCGGATTTTCACGGTACCGTCAATTTTCTGACACGCGATTCGGTTTTCGACGCGCGCAATGCCTTTGCTGCCGTGAAGCCGCAAGAAAGCCGGTATTTCGCGGAAGGCTCGCTGACCGGTCCCTTAGGGCACAACAAGCGAAATACCTTTTTGCTGTCAATGGAGGGCGACGTCGACAACCTGGAAGCAGTGGTGTTTGCGCACGGAGTGAACGACGTGCTCATCAATGATAATGTGCCCGCCCCGCAGCGCCATTTTTTCGGCTCGTTTCGCGCCTTCCACGACTTTGTAAATGGCGACCAATTGTGGGTGGCCTATTCCTATGAATACCAAATGAACAAAAACCAAGGTGTGGGCGGCGCGGTATTGCGTGAGGCAGGCTACAACACCAAAGTGACGGAACAGGAGATCAACGTCAGCTACCGCAAGATCTTTTCCCCGAAATGGGTGAACCAGTTGCGTTTTTTGGTGGGGCACAATGACGAGCCGGTGTTCAGCGTGAATGAGGCTCCGACGATAATTGTCGAAGGATATTTCACCGGAGGGGGCGCGCAGGCGGATTCGAAACGAACGGAAGCGCACTTTGAGGGAATGGATCTGGTGACGTACACGAGCGGGAAGCACCTGATCAATTTCGGACTCGACACGCCGGACCTGAGCCGCCGCGGCGCCGACGATTTCACCTACATGCAGGGAGCGTACACTTTTGGGGACATCAATGCGTACGTTGCGCAACAGCCTTCCAATTTTCGGTTGCAGACGGGTAATGGACACCTGGTGTTCTGGGAACGAAATGCCGGGGGATTTTTCGAAGATAACATTCGGGTGAAACCGAATCTCTCGGTCATGCTGGGGTTGCGCTACTACTACCAGAATTACTTCAACAATGATGTGAATAACTTTGCTCCGCGTTTGGGCTTTGCATATTCGCCGGGGAAACACGGCAAGTGGGTATTTCGTGGCGGCGCGGGCAGTTTCTACGATCGCTCTGGTCCGCGAGCCATCGCGGATCTGCTGCACTTCAATGGCGCGAACCTGTTGCGTTTTTTTCTGCCGGTAATGCCGAATGGCCTGGTGCCTTATCCGGTCACGCCGGCGGACCTGCAGGCCGTGCCGACGAGCGTAGTGGTGCTGTCGCCCTCAGCGCAGATTCCCTACGCGATACACTACAGTGCTGGAATCGAGCGCCAGGTGACCGCCAAGAGCACCTTCAGCGCAAGCTATGTGGGTATGCGCGGCATCGACCTGTTTCGTTCCGTGGACGCCAACGCTCCTGCACCTCCCTTTTACACTGCGCGGCCAAATTCGGCGCTGGGGCAGGAGCGGGAAATCCAATCGGACGGCTACCAGAAGATGAATTCGTTGGAGCTAACGTTTCGCGGCAGGCCCACGAAATTCTTTGCCGGACAAGCGCAATACACGTTAGGAAAAACGTACAACAACACCAGCGGCATTACGTATTTCCCGGGCAATTCGTATTATCCGTGGCAGGATTGGGCGCGTTCGGATAACGACCGGAGGCACAAATTCGACTTGCTCGGCACCTTCACTCCCACCGATCTATTTTCGCTGGGCATCGCGTTGCAGGCGTATTCCGGCAAGCCCGTCAATGTGATTACCGGACTCGATTCGAACGGCGATGGCGTGATCAATGACCGGCCAGACGGCGGGCTTGCTCCCCGCAATTCGCTGCATGGGCCGGGCCTGCTGAATCTGGACTTAAATTTGGAGCACGATATTCATTTCCATAAAGAGAAGAAGGGCAGCCCGGTGCTGACCATCGGCGTAAACGTGTTCAATGTGCTGAATCACGTGAACGATGTGACCTACATCGGCGTGATTGGTCCCGATGGCGGCCCGCGCAATCCCAATTTTGGCCAGCCCAACAGCGCCTTTCCCGCGCGGCGGTTTCAACTCAATCTGGAATACAAATTCTGAGCCAGGGAAACTGGACGATCAGTCGCATGTGCTTGCGCGGCGGCGGACAGCGACCTGCATTCGCGCCATCTCGCGGACTCGGCTACAATCTGGCCTTTGCCCTCTTGCCCTGGGGGGTTTCGAGGTGAATGGATGAGTGGTTCCTTCAAGCGAGTGGAAGCAAAGCGCCTCGCTCTGGTGGCGTTACGCTGGACGGTTTTCGCCTTGCTGGTGTTTTACGCTTTTCTTCCTGCACAGGCACAGCAGCGACGCGAGCGAGAGGCAAACTCCGTTTACGCGCAACGACGCGCGAAACTGGCGGCCAGCGCCGATGCACCCATCGTGCTGATGGGTTACTCCGGCCGCGAAGAAGAGTCAGAAACCTACATTTTTGCTCAGGAAGAAAATTTCTATTACCTTACCGGCCACAACGAAGAAGATGCCGCGCTGATCATCTTGCCGCTCAATGCCAGCGGGAAGAAAGATGATTGGCAGGGCGCGCGCGAAATTTTGTTTCTTCCCGCAAAGGATCCGCGAAAGGAAAGATGGAATGGTGTGCGCATGTCTCCCACCGACCCGGGAATCGAGATGCGCACCGGCTTCGCAAGCATTGACGCCAGACCGGAGCTCCGAGCCACGGTGGAAAGGCTCGCAAAAGTTTTCACCAGCTTCTATACCGTGCTGCCATATCAAAAGGAAATGGGCGGCTACCCGCACGAGCGCGAAACACTGGAATGGCTGAAAATGGCCGCGCCAACCGCTACGGTAAAGGATGTCCGCGCGAATATCACCGATCTGCGAGTGATCAAGGCGCCCACGGAGGTTACCTTTATCCGGCAAGCCGTTGATCTTTCAGTGGCCGCGCACATCGAAGCGTTCAAGATGATCAAGCCGGGCCTTTGGGAATATCAAGTTGCCGCGAAAATGGTAGAAACGCATGCGATGGGCGGTTCGGAGGCGGAGGCCTACGCGCCAATCGTGGGAGCCGGACCAAATTCTACGGCGCTGCACTACGATAAGCTGTCGCGCAAGATGGAAGATGGCGACATAGTGGTGATGGATGTGGGCGCGCAATATTCCGGCTACGCTTCAGACATTACCCGTACGATTCCGGCGAATGGAAAATTCACGGCGCGACAAAAAGAGATCTACGACATCGTTTTGGGCGCACAGAATGCGGCTTTGGCGGCCGTCCGACCTGGCGCAACCTTTTATTGCAAAGGGACCAAAAATTCGCTGCAAAATATCGCCTACGACTACATTAATTCCCATGGCAAAGACCGCAACGGAAAATCATTGGGCCAGTATTTTATTCATGGACTGGGCCATCACGTTGGACTCAACGTGCACGATCCTTCCGGCGATCCGTGCCGGCCGCTGGCTTCGGGAATGGTAATAACCATAGAGCCGGGGATATACATTCCGGAAGAAAATCTGGGTGTCAGAATCGAAGACGACGTCTTGGTAACTGAAGGCGGCCACGTAGTTTTGAGCGAGAAACTTCCACGCGAAACACCCGAGATCGAAAAAATCATGGCGGAGGGCGGCAGGACTAGCGGCTCTGGAGTCAAGGTGCAGTAAGAGGCAGCGCTTGTAGCCGGGACCGATTCAGAGCGGAAATATGGAGCGTAAATGGATTCTGCATTCCATCTTTTGTTTCGCTACTCGGAACAAGACTTCGTCCGCGCCATGCGCGCGCACTATGCTGCGCGACTCAGAGCGAGACTCGACGTGGTATTCGCGCTCGCAACTGGGGTACTCGGAATCTATTTATGGCGATCTCCGGAATCGCGAATGTGCGGCATGTTCCTAGTCGGACTATCGGCAACCCTTGCCCTGATCCTAGTTCTCGCCTTCGCCATCCTCCCAGCGATGCTATTTCGCCGAGAACCAAAGCTTCGAGACGAGTACGCGTTGACGTTTTCTTCGGAAGGCATTCATTTCCGTACAGACCACATTGATTCCCACCTCCAATGGAGCCTCTATAGTCGGGCACTTATTGATGATTATTCCTTTCTTTTGTATTACGGGGCTGGTTCTTTTAGCGTCATTCCTAAGCGGGTGTTCCAAACTACAGAGCAACGAACAGAGTTTCGGGAACTCGTCGCCAAGAAAATTCCGGAAATTTGCGACAAGGCAAAGCGGCCACAGGCGAGCTGATGGCGGACGGACCAGATTGTCGCTGAGTTCGTAGAGTCACGACTTCCGGAACTTGTCCGGTTCCGCGTTGATCAGGGCCTGTCCCTGTTTCTGCGCTGGTGAAATATACTAAGCTCGGACAAACTTGGGGAAGCCGAATGTTCAGCTATGAAAAAGAAATTTAAATTGAGGCCGCCATTCACCAAGAAGCCGAAGCGGAAATATTCTTTTCCTGTCCCGGTTCCGCCTTGCTCGATAATTTCTGTGAGACGTAAGGCACGTAGTCCTTGGGCAGATGAGCCTGGCCGAACATTTAGGGTCGGCTACTACAGCAAAATGGACGGACTCGATTGTATCTGGCTCGTAGATGAAAATGGAAAATACGACCAAACAATTGACCATGAATCACTGAGCAGGTTTTTTGATATTCAATCCATCGCCAAAAAACGCAGTCTCTACGGACGTGGACGCCCTCAATTTCCTCCCATCGAGTGATAAATAAAGGGGAACGGTACTATGACCCACTCGATTTCCGCGTTAAGCGGGACCTATCCCGAGCGGCTACGAAGGAGGGATGAATGCGATGAGAAGCACTCCGATTCACTCGGAGTGTCCTCGGGTGTATCCTGACCGCGGCAACCGATGGGACGCCCCGGGGCGCCTTCATTAGTTATGATTGTCCTATTCGGGCCAGAAGTCCGCTCAATGGGAAGTGACAACCTAGGAGTCCACATCCTTGGTAAGTCCGATGGGTAGCCTGTAGAGGAAGCCTAGCGACCAAGAAGCGATTTGCTATGTACTCTTGCAAGGTTTTAACGCGAGCCCTAATTCTTTTGGTCGTTCCAACGACATCCTCAGTGACGCTTGCACAAAACTTTAGAACTCCAACGGAATCCGGCGCGATATCTGGTGTCCGCGAGGGCGGCTTGAGTGTGTACAAAGGCGTACCATTCGCCGCCCCGCCAGTGGGCGAGTTGCGTTGGCGGCCACCCGTTCGTGTTACACCTTGGACTGGCACGCGTAAGGCGGAGGCATTTGCACCGGCGTGCATGCAAACTGGTGTGTCGATGCCGGGTGAGACGCCCCCGACTGTGAGTGAGGATTGTCTCTACCTGAACATCTGGACACCAGCGAAGACAGCGCAAGAGCACTTGCCGGTAATCGTCTGGATCTACGGCGGAGGCTTTATCAATGGATCGGCGTCGATGCCCTTGTACCGTGGCGACCGGCTCGCTCGCAAAGGCGTCATCGTCATTACCATCGCGTACCGCCTCGGTCCGCTTGGTTTTCTTGCGCATCCTGATTTGACCCGCGAGTCCCCGCACCACACGTCCGGCAACTACGGCCTGATGGATCAGATCGCCGCGCTCGAATGGATTCAGAGGAACATTGCTTCCTTTGGAGGCGATCCGAAAAACGTATCGATCGCTGGTCAATCGTCGGGAGGAATGTCTGTCTGCATCCTGATGGCCTCACCTCTGGCAAAGGGATTGTTTCAGCGAGCCATCGGAGAGAGCGGCGGTTTATTCGAGCCACTCCAGCTCGCACCAAAGTACCTGCTCGTCAATGCAGAACAGGACGGAGAGAAGTACGCTGTTTCACTGGGCGCAAACTCGCTGCAGCAACTCCGGCAGCTGCCGGCGGCCCAGCTCACCGGTGACGCCGGCGGAATTGTCCATCCGGTGATCGAACCTCATTTGCTTCCCCTTTCGCCCTACGAAGCCTTTGCTTCAGGGCAGCAAAACGATGTGCCGCTGCTCGTGGGTTCGAATGCCGAGGAAGCCCGGTCATTGACGGTTGTCACCAACGTGAAGGCCGCCACATTTGGAAGTGACATTGAGAAAAGCTTCGGCTCGCTCCCGCCTCCCCTTGTAGCAGCGTATCCCCACGCAACGGACGATGAGGCTAAGCAAGCGCGGCTGGAACTCGAACGAGACCTCCGCTTCGCATGGGATATGTGGGCGTGGGCTCGGTTGCAGGCTGGAACAGGGCGCAACAGCGTCTATTACTACTTGTTTCGACAGCAGCCACCATTCCCTGTTGGTTCAGTGTATGAGGGTTGGGGAGCGAGTCACTTTGCAGAGCTCTGGTACGTCTTCGACCACCAGGATCAAGAACCTTGGCGCTGGACTCCGGGAGATCGGAAAGTCGCTGAACAGATTTCCGGCTACTGGGCAAATTTCGCGAGGTCGGGCAATCCGAACGGTCCCGGTCTTCCCCTGTGGCCCGCATTCACCAACTCTGATGGCAAGGTACTTTATCTCGGCGATCCGATCACCGTTGACGGAGTACCGAGTATCGATACTCTACGGGTTTTCGATTCTGTATATTCATCCGTCCGCGGCAAGCCATTTGCCGCGGAAACGGTCGTCCCCGGGAAGAAGCCCTGAATAGGTCAGACGTCATGCCTTTGAACGATTTCCGTGTTTCATCCAACAAGTCGGGTTACCGGTAACTTAGCTCCCAATACCTGACTTCGCTAGGTTGGCAGGGAAGAGGCAAAAAGGGCAGTTTCGCCATAGCCTATTCCCTAGGCCTTCGCCGGATTGACCGCTTGTTGAGAGGCCGTTATACTGAAAATCTGCGTGGGAAGTGGGTTTCCTGCGTGCCTCGTGTGATTCCACAAGCGGTCGTGGTCGGGTCTCGGGCTCGACGCTTAGGGCAGCCGGTTGGAATTTCCGAATCGTAATTAACTTTTAATGGGAGAGGTTCCGGCTCCAGCACCTGTGCGGGGTCACACCATCGTATGAGCAACACGAAAGCGACGCAACTTCGCCCCGGCATGGTTATCCAGCACGAGGGCAGTCTTTTTACGATTTTCAGCACCGAACATCGCACCCCCGGCAATAAGCGCGGGTCCATGCAGACCCGCATGAAGAACCTGCGCACCGGCGCGATTATCGATTACCGGTTTCGCGCGGAAGAATTTGTCGAGCGCGCGATTCTGGATGAAATCGAATTCGAATACCTCTATAGCGAGGGCGAAGACTTTCATTTCATGAACACCCAGACGTACGAGCAGATGCAGATGACCAAGGACGAATTGGGCGAAACGGTGTACTACCTGGTCCCCAACACCCTCGTTAAAATCGAGTTTTTCGACGAGAAAGCCATCGGCGTGGATCTGCCCGACACCATGGATTTGAAAGTAGTGCAGACCGAACCGACGCTGCAGAAAGCTACCGCAAGCTCGGTGATGAAGCCGGCTACGCTGGAAACCGGGCTGGTCGTGAACGTGCCTCCGTTCGTGAATGAAGGCGACAGGATTCGCGTCGACACTTCCGAAGCGCGTTACGTGCAGCGCGTCGAATAATTTTCCGCCTCCGCAGCTGAGCCTGCCTTCGGGCAGATTCAGAAGAGGTAGAACGAAGAGCTTCCGGGCAACTGGGAGCTCTTTTTATTTTTTAGGATCGGGAGTAGCCGCAGAGGCCAATTCCCGGTTGGCGATGCCGCGCTCGCCGGCAGGATGGGCGCCGAACACCCGATCGAAAAGCTTGTCGACGTTACGCAACTGCCGTTGCAGATCAAAGGTGTGCTGCAGATCTTCCGCAGTCATAAATTTGGTGATGCGCGGATCTTTCGCTACTCGATCCTTAAAGCTGCTTTCCGATTCCCAAGCAGCCATCGCATTTTCCTGGACGGCTTTATACGCGTCGTCGCGCGCCATGCCCTTCTCTACCAGGTCTTGCAGCAACTGTCCTGAATAGACGAGGCCGTGCGTGGACTCGAGATTGCGCAGCATGCGTGCGGGGAACACACGCATCTCTCCGACGATGCGAGCCATCTTCGTGAGCATGTAGTCGGTCAGAATCGTGGAGTCCGGGAGAATAATCCGCTCCACGGAACTGTGCGAAATATCGCGCTCGTGCCACAGCGCAATATCTTCGTAGGAAGCCACCATGTTGCTGCGCACCACCCGGGCCAGTCCGCAAATCTGCTCGCAGGTCACGGGATTGCGCTTGTGCGGCATCGCTGAACTGCCGCGCTGCTCACCGCTGAAATGTTCTTCCGCCTCGCGGACTTCGGTGCGCTGTAAATGGCGAACTTCGAGGGCGATTTTCTCCAGAGTCGCGGCGATCAGCGCCAGCGCGCTCATGTAATGCGCGTGACGGTCGCGTTGAATGACTTGCGAAGCTACCGGAGTGACATGCAGGCCCAGGCGCTTGCAGATTTTCTCTTCGATTTCGGGGCCAAGATGCGAGGCATTCCCAACCGCGCCGGAAATTTTCCCGTAGGCCATGCCGTCCGCGGCTTCGCGAAAGCGCGCAATGTTTCGCTGGTTCTCTGCGAACCAGCTGGCGATTTTCAGGCCAAAGGTGATGGGCTCGGCATGCACGCCATGGGTGCGGCCAATTTGTGGCGTGTGCTGAAATTCGTGAGCACGAAGATCGAGCACTTCGCCAAGGAGCACCAGGTCGCGCTCGATAATGTGCGACGCATCGCGCACCAGCAACGCTTGCGCCGTGTCCACCACGTCGTTGGACGTCATGCCGTAGTGTAGCCAGCGCGCCACCTCCGGATCACCAATCGACTCGCCCACCGCCATGGTGAACGCGATCACGTCGTGCTTCACGCGGGCTTCAAGTTCGTTGACGCGCGCCACATTCACTTTCGCGCGGCTGCGCAATATAGCCGCAGCTTCTTTGGGAACCTGCCCAGCCTCGGCAAGGGTGTCCGCGGCGGCCAGTTCGACATCGAGCCATTTCTGGTAACGGTTGGCGTCACTCCAGACGCGGCCCATTTCTTCGCGGGTATAGCGTGGAATCACTTGGGCGTCTCCGGGGAAATCCACAGTAATGATACGGTATTTCGGGATTGGCGGCGACCAGCTGGCTGGTTGCCGGGGGACCTAACCGCGGGGACCAGAACCTGTCTAATCATGAGAATGAACGGGCGCATCGAGAGGGCTGAGGCCGAGGGGATCAGCGACGCGATTGCTGTCGAACGCACGCTGGCTGGCGAGCGAGATGCTTATCGTGTGCTCGTGGAAAGGCATAGCGCCAATGTATTTCGACTGGCTTATCGCATGACCGGGAACCGTCAAGACGCGGAAGAAGTGGTGCAGGAAGCGTTTTTGCGCGGCTACCAGAAGCTGCGGCAGTTTGCGGGTAACGCAAATTTTGGGACGTGGGTGTACCGCATCGCGGCGAACTATGCGATTGACCGAATGCGCCAGAGCAAGAGCGAGGAATCGCGGCGTGAACATCCCAGCAAGCGACGCGAGGACGGGATTGAGGCCGATCCCATGGCGCTCGCAAGAGATCCGGCGCCTTCCCCGGAGCGCCTGGCGAGCAGTATGCAATTGGCAGAAATGATGAAGGCCGCACTCAATGAACTGACGCCGGCCGAGCGAACCGCGATCGTAATGCGTCATTGGGAAGGCTGCGGAATTGAAGAAATTGCCGCGGTGCTGAAGTCGAATTCGAATGCCACGAAGAATACAGTGTTTCGCGCGGTATCAAAGCTTCGTAAGGCGCTGGAGCCGTTTGCAGGCGCAAAAACGGCGGCCAGGGCGATGGGAACGGAATGATGAAACATTTTACGGAAGAAGAATTGATTGGCTATCGAGACGGGGAGCCCGGCAAGCGTAAGGCGATTGCCAGCCACTTGCGGGAATGCGCTCAGTGCCGCGAGGACCTGCAGCGGATCGAAGAAGTGTTCGTGGCTCTGAACGCGATGCCGGTGCCCGACCCTGGCGAAGACTACGGCCGGCGCGTGTGGCTGCAGATTGAGTCGCGGCTTCCGGAAAAGCGAGCGAGATGGTGGGCAGGTTGGTTTTCAGTGGGACGTCTGGCGACAGCGGGAGCATTGGCGGCGATCGTTATCTTGGCTTTTACTTTGGGACGAATCAGCAAGCGCACGGCGCCCGAGAGCGATGTGGCAGCCGCGGGCCAGGTACGCGAGCGCGTGCTGGTGATTGCTGTGGGAGATCATCTGGGCCGATCCGAGATGGTGTTGATGGAATTGGCCAATGCTCGGCCGGCACAGGACAAAAATAAGTTGATCAATATTTCGGCGGAACAGAAGCGGGCGGAAAGTCTGGTGGAAGAAAATCGTTTGTACCGGCAGAGCGCGTGGTCGCAGGGCGATTCGGCGATGAACAGCACACTCGATGAACTGGAGCGGGTGCTGGTGGACATCGCGAATAGCCCAGAGGAAATCACTCCGGCGCAATTTGAAGCAATCCAGAAGCGTATTGAATCACGCGGAATTCTGTTGAAGGTGCGAGTAGTGCAGGAAGAACTGCACGATCGTGGCGGCACACTGGATGGCGCACCAAAAGAAAAACGGACTGGCACGGAGAGGAGCAAGACATGACCGGCGGCGAAGCAACAGGTTGTTCCACAATTCTTAGCGCGAGGAATTCGATGAAATCGAAGGCGTTGCTGTGCGTGGCTCTGGGGTCAAGCATGTTTGCCAGCTTTGCATTGGGGCAGCGGACGAATGCGACGGTCGCATTATCGCTGCAAGCGCCGGGCGTATCGTTGGGATTGCCAACTGATGCGGATCAGGAAACGCAGGAACGTTTTGCCGAGCAGCAGGACAGCAAGCAAGAAGCCCTGGATCATATGCAGGAACTTTACGACGAGGGACGCGGATATCTGGACGAAGACGACTTCGGCGATGCCGCAAATAAATTCTCGGAACTAGCGGCACTGAACGGGCCGCAAACCGATGCGGCTCTCTATTGGAAAGCGTATGCGGAAAACAAACAGGGTAAACGCGAGGCGGCGCTGGCAGATACCGCCGAATTGAAGCGGCGTTTTCCGCAGAGTCGCTGGAAAAAGGACGCAGAAGCATTGGAAATTGAAGTGAAACAACGCTCCGGAGCGACCGTCAATCCCGACGCAGAAAACGATCAGGACCTGAAATTTTTGGCGCTGCAAGGAATCATGAATAATGATCCTGACCGCGGCATTCCACTTATCGCCAAATACCTCAATGGGCCGGGCACGCCTAAAGAAAAGAGCAAAGCGCTGTTTGTGCTGGCTCAGAGCGGCTCTCCGCAGGCCACAGACACGCTACGAAAAATCGCGCTGGGCCAGAGCAATCCCGAACTTCAGCGGAAAGCCGTGGAGTACCTGGGGATATTTGGCGGCAAAAACAACAAGGCCACGCTGCAGGAAGTTTATACAGGCTCCAACGATCCGGAAGTGAAGCGTGCGGTGATTCGCGCTTACATGATTTCCGGCGACCACGAACATCTTTTGGCATTGGCCAAAGGTGAGAAGGATGAAGCATTGAAGCGCGAAGCGATTCGCAACCTCGGCATTTCAGGAGGACGGAACGAATTGCAGCAACTGTACCTGAGCGAGAATTCCACCGAGGCAAAGAAGGAAATTCTTCAGGCGCTGTTTCTTTCTGGTGACGCGCAAAAGCTGGCGCAGGTTGCGCAAGACGAGAAGAATCCCGAACTGCGGAAAGCGGCGGTACGCAGCATGGGATTGATGGGCGGCAGACAGCCGGAATTGCAGTCGATCTACAACAAGGAAACCGATCGAGGAGTTAAAGAAGAAGTGCTGAACGCGTACTTCCTCGGCGGCAATGCCAATGCATTGATCGCCGTTGCAAAAAGCGAGCGCGATCCGGGATTGAAGAAAGAAGCGGTGCAAAAGTTGTCGCTCATGGGCTCCAAGGAAGCGAACGACTATTTGATGGAACTTTTGCAGAAGTGAGTGAGGTGGCTAATGCTGCGAGAGAACTTTATTCGCGTGGCGTTTTTGGCCGGCTTCGGTCTGCTTGGTAGCGCCGCCGCGATTGGTCAGACGACGGCTCTAACTTCACCACAAGGCGAGACGCCACACGTGGTAAATGCAACGCTGGAAATGCGTACCGTTTCGCAGAATTTGAGCGCTACGGTCGAACAAATCGCCTCGGAAAATGCAAACGCGAGATGGATTGGTTACAGCGTTGAACGAATGTCGGGAAGCGGCCAGGTGTGCTGCGAGAATTTCGGCGGGCACGGAGACGCGTTGTGCGGAACGTGCCGGCTGGAAGTTGAAAATGGCGGCGGAAGCACGCACAGCCGCGGCGCAAGTGGCAAGACTGTCAGCCTGGAGAGCAGTGAAAAGCTGGTGGTGCTGCTGCGGATCGCTGACAAACACGTAATGCGCATCCGCATAGCGTCGAGTGATTGCACAGTGGATGCGGGTGGCTTGCAGTTCGTCTGGCTAACTGGCGTGACGGCACAGGACAGCGTTGCGCTGCTCACCAAATTCGTGCGACCAGAAGATATCAGGAATGAAGATGATCACGCGATGAGCGAGCAGGCGTTGACCGCCATCGCACTCCACGCCGGCAATGAGGCCGACCAGGCGTTCGCCAACTTCGTGGCGCCGCAGCAGCCCAACGAATTACGCAAGAAGGCGGCTTTCTGGCTCGGCGCGGCTCGCGGAAAGTCTGGATTGATTCTGCTGCAAAAGATGGCGAAGAGTGATGCGGACTCTGATGTTCGCGCTCAAGTGACGTTTGCGCTATTTGTCAGCAAAGAGCCAGGGGCCACCGAGGAAATGATTCGCATGACGCACAACGATGAAAGCACACAGGTACGCGGACAAGCTCTCTTTTGGCTGGCGCAGAAGGCCGATAAGAAAGCATCTGAAGCAATAAC
>Ga0070762_10000580_pt1 | contig 15732 bp, 16 predicted proteins | sample HubBroMetageREF2_FD_66726 | JGI IMG/M metagenome (GOLD analysis project Ga0070762, IMG submission 66726) | Reference soil microbial communities from the Hubbard Brook experimental Forest, New Hampshire, USA - Hubbard Brook CCASE Soil... | ecosystem: Environmental > Terrestrial > Soil >...
CGCCATGCCATCGACCGTCAACGATGAAAGTTCCACAGAGTCCGAAGCCGTTCCCGAGACCGTCACGCTCGGAGTGCTCACCGTCGCTCCGTTGAGCGGCGATGCAATCGTGACCGTCGGGGTATAGCCCGCGAGTGCGCTCGTCGCCAGCGAGCGCACTTCCGGAAGCCCGAAGGCCTGCACGAAGCTCATCCGCAGCGTCGCCGAGGAGCCACCAGCGGGAACCGTCCTCTGGTAGGGCATTTCGAAGCTGCTATCCGGTTCACCAGTACTCCCGCTGGTCACCTTGATCGGTTCGCCCGGTGCGGCGTCAAACAGAATCGCACCCTGCGGGTATTCGCCGTTGCCGAGTTCCGAGAGCGACTGTGCCGTCTTGTACAGGATCGTCCCCGGCCCAGCTGGCAGCGACTTCGATTCACCCGTGGTGGTTCGGCTGAACGACGATTCGCCGGGGAACTGATAGGCGCCGTCGTCTTCGGTGGAAGACATTTCGTTGTAGTAGCGGACGTTGACGTTGTGCGCGGCAGCGTCGGTCGAGGCCCACCTGTCGGTCATCGCCGCAACGTGGTCTTCGTCTGTGGTCAGCCATGTCCGGTGCAGCGCAACTCCAGCCGAGACGAAGCTGGTGCAGCTTGCCACGGTTGGAGGGAACGCCACCCCCGGCGAGCACCTCACGACGGGGTCTTCCTCTTCGAGCTTGATCTGATGAGTCGATTCTTCGAAATGGGGACGAACGGTGACCGACGGTTTACCGGCCAGCGCTGTGAACGCTTCCTTTTTGCTTTCAGCTTCTTCTCGAAGCCTAGATTCGACTTCTCTCGCCGCTTCGGGAACGTAGGCGTTTGCGCCGTCCACCTGTACTGTCGAGCGCGAGCTGATCGGCGGGAATGCCTCTAGGTCCATCTCGCCATAGAAGAGCTGCAAGTCTTCGTGGCCGGAAGGGCTATAGAGCGTCGATTCCAGTGCGTAGTCTCCCGCCGATTGGAAGACGAAGGAGCCAGTGAGCGTGCTCGATGCGGCGTTGTAGTCGCTCGGTTCCTGCAGGAACTGCGAAGCGACCACAGTTGGTCCTTCAAAGGCCTCTTTTTCGCCCGGTGGTAGCGCGAGGCTCGCCCCACTGGCTACAGCTCGCAGCTGACAGACCTCGACGGGCAGCGCCGACTCGGCCACTTCCACTGAGAACGCCCCCCCAACGACGGGCACTTTGCTCGCGAGCTGGCTATACGAGGTGTTGCGCCTGCCGTCATAACATCTGATGTCGACTTCCGTCAAAGCGGTGGCCGTCCCTGCAATCGTGAACTTGCTGTTTTCCAGGGTGAACGGAAAGCTCAGGCCCGCTGGCGTCGTGATCTGTGAGCTTTCACCAGTTGCGCTGGCGGGCGTCGCCGGCAGCGCAACCATGACGAGCACCACGGCGATGAGCAGCACTTTCGCTCGAGAACGAGATGATCGCACGGGACCTCCTGCGGTGTCGATGACTGGCCGATAGCGATCCGCACCCCTGCTAGGCCCAGATCGACATCCGGGAGGTTAACCGGCGCCTCGGCGGAATTCCAACCATCTGTGCCACGGCAGATCATCGCCGGCGCGAGCCAGCTCGGAGGGCTCCGGGCCGCCGATTTGGTGCAGCACCAGTACCTCCACCGCGCCTATGTGAGCGATCGTCTGACGGTTCGAGGACTCCATCACCGATGGTTGGCGTGGCCAAGGTGTGAGCACAACCGCAAGCACGTTCAGCCCCGCATCGCGCGCGACGCGCAGCGTCAGCAGCGTGTGGTTGATCGTGCCCAAGCCCGGGCGCGCGGCGATCAGCACCGGTAGGTCGAGTGCGACCGCGAAGTCGCACACGCTGTAGTCCTCGCGTAGTGGCACCAGCAGACCGCCTACTCCCTCCACGATCAGCGTGTGCTCCCGCGCGGCTGCTTTCGCCGCGCCCAGCAGCCGCTGCGGCTCGATCGCTTGCCCCGCAAGCTCCGCCGCGAGATGCGGAGAGACGGCCGGGCCGAAGCGAAAAGGCGACACCTGCTCTGGTGCCATCCCCGCCGCTGCGCCCAGCAGTACGTGGTCGGCTGGCCAGCCACTCTCCGCTTCCTCGCCCGCCGCCGCATGTCCGTCGGCGATCTCGCCAACTGTCTCATCGCCATCAGCCGAGTCCTCCAAGCCAGTGACCACCGGCTTGAATGCCCGCACGCTCTCACCGCCGGCCGCGATCGCCGCCACCAGTGCTGCGCTTAGCACCGACTTGCCAACGCCTGTATCGGTGCCCGTTACGAACAGCCCGCGCATGGCTCGCCCGCGCCCGCGAAGCTATGCCGCGCGAACGCTGTGGAGCTCGCGCTCGAAGTCGAACGGTGCGCTCGGCTCGGTGAGCTCAAGATCAAACGGCGCTGCTGACGCCTCGCCTTCGGCGGCAAAGCGCGCGTGCCCTAGCTCCGTGTACGCCAACTCGCGCTCCTCGGTCGCCTCCCAGTGCTCCGGCAGCGACGGCATCATCGTGGCGGGCTCTAGCCCAAGCTTGCGGGCCGCCGCACCGAATACGCTCGCCGCCATCTGTAGCTCCGTGCCCGTGTGCGAGGCCATCGCCGTCAGTCGCAGCCGCGAGGTGCCAGCCGCCACCGTGGGGGGCCTGATCGCCTGGGCAAAGGCTCCCTGGCCGATCGCCTCCTGGCACATTCGCACCGCCGTGCGCTCATCGCCCACGATCAGCGGGATGATGTGCATCTCCGTGTCCGCCACCGGGAAGCCCTCCGCGGCCAGCGCCCTGCGCAGGACCCGAGCGTTGGAACGCAGCCGCTGAACGTGATGTGGGCGCTCCTGAAGCAGTTCGAGCGAAGCCAGCGCGGCCGCCACCGCCGGTGGCGCTGGTGCGGTCGAGAAGATCAGCGAACGTGACGTGTTGATGAGGTAACGGACGATTTCAGCGCTCGCGCACGCGTACGCTCCGTAGGAGCCAAACGCCTTGCCAAGCGTGCCCACGATCACGTCGATCTCGCCCTCCAGCCCCGCGGCCGCCGCCGCGCCGCGGCCGCCCGGACCGAGATTACCGGTGGCGTGCGCCTCGTCGACCACTAGCCGCGCCCCATGCATGTCCGCGAGCTCCACGATCTCCGCCAGCGGTGCAACGTCTCCGTCCATCGAAAACACCGAGTCGGTCACGATCACACGCCGCTCGCCCATATGCCGGCGCAGGCTCCAGTCGAGGTGATCCACGTCGCGATGGCGATACACGACGACCTCCGCCCGCGACAGGCGGCAGCCATCGATGATCGATGCATGGTTGAGCTCATCCGAGAAGATCACGTCCCCAGGGCCCGCCAGCGCGCCCATCACGCCAAGGTTCGCAAGATAGCCCGAGCCGAACAGCAGACATGCCTCGCTACCCTCAAACGCCGCCAAGCGCTCCTCCAGGCGACGATGGATCGTCATCGTCCCAGACACCAGCCGCGACGCTCCCGCGCCCACGCCCCAGCGCATCGCCGCATCCGCAGCAGCTTCACGCACCTGTGGGTGGTCGGCCAGCCCCAGGTAGTTGTTCGAGCACAGCAACAAGACCGGCTTGCCGTCGAGTAGCACCGTCGGTCCCTGCGGACCGCTGACCAGACGCAAGCGGCGAGATAGACCGTGGCGCTCGAGCTCGTCCAGGCGTTCTTCGATCTCGCTCATCTGCCCTCGCTAACCGACCGGCACTCTGTTGGCGGCGCCATCCGGGCGTGGGGGAACGGTGCGCTTGGCTCGATAGCGCAACTGTGTCGAGGGGTCCCACAATCGCACCTGAAGGTCGATCTCCTCAACCGGTGCAGCGTGAGTCCTCAGCTCGTCGATCACATCTGGAGTCTCGCCCGTCAGCCAGCCCGAACGGTTGTCTGGCCGCGGGTTGGCGGCGTTGTCAGGCTGACGCGCAACGTTCAGACCGAGCTCCTCGAACATCGCTCGGTCCGTCTCCGGCTCGTTGCCCAGCGTCGTCAGGAAGTTGCCCATCATCACCCCGTTGATCCCCGCCCTGATCGCCAGCTGCTGCAGCTCGGCCAGGTTCTCGACGCGGCCTCCGCACAGCCGAAACAGGGCGCTTGGAAGGATCAGCCGGAAGATCGCAATCCACTTGACTGCCTCCCACGGATCCATGTACTCGCGGTCACCGAACTTCGTGCCCGGGCGCGGGTTGAGCATGTTGATCGGCACGCTCGTCGGGTCGATCTCTGCCAGCTCGAACGCCATCTCCACGCGCTGCTCACGCGTCTCACCAAGATTGAGGATCCCGCCCACGCATGTCTCCAGGCCCGCCTGGCGGACCGCCTCGATCGTACGCAGCCGGCCCTCGTAGCGAACCGTGCTCGTCACCTCCGAGTAGTAGCTGTGGGCCGTCTCGACGTTGTGGTGTACGCGCTGGATCCCCGCCTCGCGCAGCGCCTTCGCCCGCTCCGCCGAGATGTGGCCGACCGATGCGCAGCGCTTGAGGTTGGTCTGCTCCGAAACTAGTCGCACGCCCTCCAGGTACTTCTCGAAGTCGCGCTTGGAAAGCCCCTGGCCCTGCGTGACCATGCAGAAGCGATGCGCGCCCGCAGCCTCCGCCGCGCGCGCGTGCTCGAGGATCTGTTCCGGCTCCATCATCGCGTGCATTGGCGTCTCCGCGTCCGCAAAGCGCGACTGGGCACAGAAGCCGCAGTCCTCGGCACAGCCACCAGACTTGGCGTTGACCAGCGAGCACATGTCCGTCGAGTCCGCAAAGCGCTCTACACGTGCTTCCCACGCACGTTGGATCAGCGCTTCGATCTGATCGCGATCCTCGATCTCCCCGAGCTGGAGAGCCTCCTCGCGTGTAATCAGCGGGGCCACTGAACGAAAACGTATGGGGTGTGCCGGACGGCTTACGCTTCGCCGCGACAGGCACACAGGCTTCGCTGCCGCCGCAGGGGTGCCGGCCGGCTACTCCCCACGCCAGTGAGCGGCGCGCCGCTCGGCGAAAGCGCGCATCCCCTCGCGAAGATCTCGCGATGCGAACGACGCACGGCGTAGCTCGATCAGTTCCTCTTCCACATCTGCCGGCAACTCGCTCTCGGCTTGTAGCAGAGCCCCGATCACGCGCTTGTTGCCTGTCTGTGCCAGTGGTGCGTTACCCGCCAGCTCGCCCGCGAGCTCAAGCGTTAGAGCATCGAGCTCCTCTGCGCCGGCCACACGATTGACCAAGCCCCATGACAGCGCCGTCGCCGCATCGATGTAGCTGCCGAGCAGGAACAACTCACGCGTGCGCGCCGTGCCGATCGCGTCGATGAAGCGGCGCAGACCCGTGTGCGAGTAGACCAGACCGAGCTTCGCCGGGGGCATGCCCAGCTTGATCTCAGCCCGAGCCACCCGCAGGTCGCACGCCAGCGCCAGCTCCAGGCCGCCGCCGATCGTATGGCCGGGCAGCGCCGCCAGCGTCGGATACGGGAACGCCTCCAGCGCGTCGATCGCCTGCGTGAACGGGTGCGCCACCAGGCGCTCCGCGCGCTCTTCGAAATCGTCTTCAGGGATCTCGCCGATGTCATAACCCGCCGAGAACATGCCGTGCGCGCCCGTTACCACCACGCAGCGCGTGTGGGATTGAGACCCGTCCACCCCGCCCATCCCACCGACCCCGGACAGCTCCTCGAGCGTCGCGCTGATCGCGTCCAGGATCGGGTGGTCGAGCGCATTGCGCTTGGCCGGGTTGGAGATCGTCAGCCGCAGCACCCCGTCGGCCGGCTCATCGATCAAGAGCTTGCCGTCTGCCAGCTCACGTGGGTGGACGCTCGAGGACACCGGTTCGACAGGCTAGAGCAGCGTCCGCACCTGTGAGTGGTGGGTAGCTGCGGGGGCAGTAACGGCGATCGCTCTACTCGAGCACGACCAGCGTGTCGCCCTCGTTCACCGCCTGGCCCTCCTCGCAACGGATCTCCGTGACCGTGCCCGCGTCCTCCGCCTCAACGGGCATCTCCATCTTCATCGACTCAAGGATCGCCACCGTGTCGCCCTCCTCGATCGTGTCGCCCACCGCACACTCTATTTTCCATACCGTGCCGGTGATATGAGCCTCAATGTCAGTCATGTGATCCTCCCGCTCCTTCAGATATCGCTCGCCACCACTGGACCAGCACAATAGATAGGCACGCCGACCGATCCCCTGGCGCGCGCACCGTCGTCCTCGTGGCCGCCCACAACGAGGCCGATCGCATCGCCGCTACGCTCGCCGCACTCGCGCGGGCCTTTCCCGGCGCGCCCATATGGGTCGCCGACGACGGTTCTACCGACGCCACTGCTCAGATCGCGTCTGACGCAGGTGCGCGGGTGCTGCGCAGCCAGCGGATAATCGGCAAGGGCGCAGCCGTCACCCGCGCAGCCCGCGAGGCCATGCGCTACGCCGAAGTGCCCGCGCACAGGCCGCCGGCCACCACGCACGACCCCAACTCTAAATCGATTTTCGTTCTCTGCGACGGCGATCTCGGCGCGTCGGCCGTGCAGCTGAGCGCGCTGGCCGACACCGTCAAGCGCGGGGAAGGTGACGTCGCTGTTGGCGCCTTTGCCACACACGTCGGCGGCGGCGTGGGGCTCGCGCTCGCGTTCGCCCGCTGGGCGATTCGTCGTCGCTGCGGCCTGCATACCCGCGCACCCATCTCCGGGCAGCGAGCGCTACACCAGCGCGCTCTACAGGCAGTGCTGCCGTTCGCTCACGGCTACGGCATGGAGATCGGGATGACGATCGACGCCGTGCGTGCTGGGCATCGTGTGGTCGAGATCGAGCTCGACCTCGCGCACCGCGCCAGCGGACGCACGCCCGCCGGCTTTCTTCATCGCGCTCGCCAACTCCTTGACTTCATGCGGGTCTACTTGTCCCGAGGCTGATGGTTGTCGAAGTACCTCGCCAACGCTCTGCGCGTAACTTTGCGCCGTCCACGACGTACAGCGTCTGCATGAGCGATCTCGCCCCCATGCGCGAGCAGGTCTACACCGATCCGCGTCCCAAGGAGCACTTCGACCGCTTTCACGCGCGCTCACGCACGCGAGAGCCAGACTGGGCGTACGAGCTCACGCGCATACTCACCTCGCTGTACGCGTACACGTTCCTACGCGCCCGTGCGATCTCAGTCGAGAAGGTGCCCGGTCGCGGCGCCGTGATTCTCGCCCCCAATCACTTCTCCTTCATGGATCACTTCCTGATGGGCTGCTACATCCGCCGCAAGGTGCGCTTCATGGCCAAGTCGCAGCTGTTCAAAGGACCCATGCAGTTCATCTACACTCACGGCGGCGTCTTCCCCGTGCGCCGCGGCGTGCGCGATGAGGAGACGTTCATCACCGCCCGTTCGATTCTCGAGCGCGGTGCAGCCATCACCATGTACTGCGAGGGCGGTCGCTCGCGCACCGGCAAGGTCTCCGAACAAGCCAAGCGAGGGATCGGACGCCTTGCGCTCGAGACCGGTGCCCCGATCGTGCCAATCGCCATCTACGGCTCCTCGCGCATACGCAACTGGAAGCGCATGCAGTTCCCCAAGATCACCGTGCAATACGGAGACGCAATGCGCTGGGAGGCAATCGAGAATCCCACCCGCGAGCAGCAGCAGGCCGTCGCCGACCAGGTGCTCGTGGAGATCCGCCGCCTGTACGCCGGCCTTGAACAGCACGGCCGCAAGGGAATCCTGCGGCGCGTGCGCGAGCAGCGCCGCGCCGAACAGCACGCCCCCAAGGGGGCAACTGCCGTCTGAACGACGGCGAGTCGTCGGGTTGGTGGCCTAGGGTGTCCAGCCAATGAGTTCTCTAGGGAGTGCGGGGGTGGCGCATGCAACGTCAGCTTGATGCCGGAGCAGTGATCCGCCGCGTGTTTCAGATCTACGTCGACCAGGCGTCTGTGCTGATGCCTGCCGCCGCCGTCGTATTCGTCTTCACCGGCATCCTCTCCGCGCTGCTCGTCACCGCCAGCTCCGCGCTCGCGCTGGTCGCGCTGATCATCAGCCTCGTTGCCACCACGCTCTTCACAGGCATGGTCGTCGAGCTCGTCGCCGACGTTCAAGACGGTCGCCGCGACGCCAGCCCCGGCCAGCTCCTGCGGGCCGCCACGCCCGTGCTCGGCCAGCTGATCCTCGTCGGCATCGTCGCCGGCATCGGGATCGTCATCGGCTTCATCTTGATCATCGTCCCCGGGCTGATCCTCATCACGATCTGGTCCGTCGCCGCCCCCGTCGTCGTGCTCGAGCAACCCGGTGTCCTCGCCGCGCTGCGGCGCAGTCGCGAGCTGGTTCGTGGCAACGGCTGGCAGGTCTTCGGCGTGATCGTCGTCGTCTACATCATGGTCGCCGTCATCTCCTTCATCATCGAGGGAATCGCCGAATCCGCCGGCTCCGGAGTCGGCATCGTCGTCAGGGTCATAGTCGGCGTGCTGACCGCGCCACTCGCCGCGCTCGCCGCATCCGTCTTGTACTTCGAGCTGCGTGGACCCGCTGCAGCCGCAACGCCGGGTGATGGCTTGGGTGCGCCCGCGGTACCCAGCGCCGGGTCCGACGCCGGCGTTGCGGACGCCGCTCGCCCCGACGCCGAGCGCGCCTTCGGCTCGGACGCCGGGCCAACCAGCGCCGCCTGAGTACCACTTGCTCGCCGGGGCACTACGCTGCACCCCGCGCGATGTCTACGATCGATGTGTCCAAGCTGCTGCGCCCCGGCCTGCTGCATGGGGTGTCAGTCGTGCTTGCGAGTGGGGCGCCGGCCGACGAGGAGTCGCTCGGCACTGGCGTCGCGTACGCATGCGCCCAGCTCGGGGCGCGCGTCGGGCGATGCCAGCTGGACCCATATCGGTCGCTCGAGCTCGAACAGGACGACGTCGAGCGCGCCGTTGAGCGCCTCTTCGCTGACGCCGGCAGCATCGAGCTGCTCGTGGTCGACGGCGCCAGCATGTTCCCCCGGCCGGACGTCGTCGGCGGGCACAACGATGCGCGACAGGCGCTCCGCGCGTGTCTCGACACCAGCTGGACCGTGACACGAGCCGTCGTAAATCGTGCGTTCCTGCCCGACCGGCGCGGCGGACGGATCGTCTATCTGGCACCCGCACGCGATGCCGGCGCTCACGCCGACGCGGCACGCGCCGGACTCGAGAACCTCGCACGCACGCTCTCCATCGAGTGGGCTCGCCACGGCATCACCACGATCGCAATCGTCCCCGGGACGAGCGTGACCGCGGGGACATCCACCCCCGCCTTGACCGCCACCTCCGCACGCCACAAAGCCGTGGTCGGCGAGGTGGCCGCGCTCACCGCCTATATCGCTTCAGCTGCCGGCGCCTACTTCTCCGGTTGCCTGCTCGATCTCAGCGGTGGCCTGTGATGGGAACCGGCACTCGACTGGTATGGCCGGCTGGTGTGCCGGCGGCCTGTGATGGGAATCGGCACTGGGCTGGTGTATCCAGCTGGTGTATCCAGCTGGTGTAGCCAGCTGGTGTGGCCGGCGGCCGTCGGTTCTAAGTCCCGCAACGGACTCTGTATAACGATCGCTATACAGAGTCCGTCGTCGGGGGGAGCACATCAGCCGGCCATTCCCCCAAACAGGCCGCCCGTGATGTGCAGCGTTTGTCCGTGCACGTAGTTGGACCAGGGCGAGCACAGGAAGAAGACGCCCCCGGCGGCCTCCTCAGGTGTGGCTGGGCGCCCGAGCGGTATTAGCATCGAGGCCATCTGGCGCATCTGCTCGGGGATGCCGAGCTGGATCTTCTCGCCGCCGACCTCCATCGTGTTCTCATCAACCTTCGCCTGAGTCAGGCGCGTGTCGATGAAGCCAAACGCAACCGCGTTGACGTTGACTTTGAACTGGCCCCACTCCTTGGCGACCGTTTTTGTAAGGCCCACCACGCCGGCCTTGCCGGAGGAGTAGTTCGCCTGGCCGGCGTTGCCGAAGGTGCCCGACGTGGAGGACACGTTGACGATCTTGCGGAACACCTCCTTGCCTTCGTCACGCTCCTTCTTTGCCGGCTCGCGCAGGTGCGGCGCGGCGGCGCGGATCACGCGGAAGGGCACGATCGTGTGGATGTCGAGCATCGCCTGGAAGTGCTCGTCGGTCATCTTGTGGACCGGTGCGTCGAGCGTGTAGCCAGCGTTGTTGACGATGATGTCGATCTTGCCGAATGAGTCGATTGCCTTCTTGACGAGCTCGTCGGCTGCTCCCGGCTTGGTCAGGTCTCCCGCGAACACAGCGGTTTCGCCACTGATCTCGCCGGCTGCCTGCTCGGCCACATCACCGTCGAGGTCGTTGATCAGAACCTGTGCGCCCTGCGCGACGAGCAGCTCCGCGGTGGCGCGGCCGATGCCGCGTGCCGAGCCGGTGACGATCGCCGACTTGCCGTCCAGTACTCCCATAGCTTTGTGGTCTCCTTGTGTTGATCAGGGAGACGAAGTTATATCTGGCCGGCGGGGATCGACGACCAGCCCACCGCAGGATCTGCACGCACAAGCACGCGGGTTCGGTCCAGAGCGAGCGCTCCGGCGTCGGCTCAGCCGCACCCGGGGTAGCTCACTCCGCCAGCATCTGGAAGCGAACGCCGAGCGCCCGGTATGTACGCGCTGCCCGGCGGTCACGCGAGACGAGCTCCAGATCGTGCTCCAGTGCGGTCAGCGCTATCAGCCCGTCGTAGGTGGCTCCGCCGCTGACGTGCGCGGCCGCGAGCCTAGTGAGAGCGGAGGCATGTCGTGCGGCGACGAGCGTGACGTGTGCCCGGGGAAGCCGGCGCTCGATGATGGCGGCGGCACTGGCGGCGTCCACGCGCAACGGCGCGGGTAGACGCGTCAGGACGCTGTAGGTCTCGGTGGCAACATGTGCGATCGTCGTCGCTGATCGGCCGAGCGCTTCCTCCGCTAGTTCGTGAGCTTCGTGGTCGGCGAGGATGGCGGCGATCGCAACGCTTGTGTCTACGGCCGGTGTCACCGGCGCTCGCGCGCTGCCTCGAGCGTGGTGCGTACGTCCTCGTCGGACACGGTTGTGCCGGTGGCAGCGATGATCGGGCCGTTCGGACCCTCGATCACCTGGGGTTGCTCGTGGTGCGCATGGAGCTCCAGATGTCCGTCAACCGCTTCGATCTCGAGTGGCGTATCCGGCGAGAATCCGAGTTGCTCGCGCAGGGGCTTTGGGACTACCACCCGTCCGACGCGATCGATTGACACTCGCATGGCACCAAGATACCATCGCAATCCCATTGCGGTCTGGACGGCGCGCCGTCACTGCGCATATTCGACCAGCACGACGAGTTTGGCGAGGGGTGCGAAAGGCCGTGCAGGTTCAGGCGGTCATTGCGGAGCATCCAACCGCGAGGTCACCACCAGGTTGCTCAGCCGCGCACGATGACGCCGAAGTCCTGCGTGTAGATGGCGCCGGCTTGGCCGCGTGCACGCGAGCTGAGCGGATGAGGCGAGACGCCGATGCCTGTTTCCCGATAGTGGGGGTCCAAGATGTTGGCGCGGTGTCCTGGCGATGCCATCCACGAGGCGACGATCGCGTGCGGCGTGGCCAGGCTAAGGGTGCCCCAGGCAATGTTCTCACCGACTTCGAAGCCGACCCGTGAGCTCGAGATATAGCCCACAGCGCGCATCCGTGCGAGCGGCGTCTGCCCGCGTGGCCCGATGTGTTCGAAGTAGTCGTCGAAGGCCATGCTCCTGCTGTGCGCCTGGGCGGCACGCCTGAGGCGTGCGTTTGGCCGTAGCGGGCGCTCGCCGCGGAGGGTGCGTTCGCGGTTTACCAAGCACAGCGTGGCGGCGCGTATGAGCTTGAGGTTCGCGGTGGTGGGCATCAACCCGGCGTTCGCGCATGTCGATCGGTGATGGCGGCCAGGTATGTTCAGTGCAGACGCGTTGGCGGCATAGGCGGCGAAGCAGGCGGCAACGAGCACGGCAACGCGACCGAGGCGAAGGGGGGCCATGCGGCCCTATCGGACCTCCCGCCCGCACCTTTGAGCGCTGCAAGATTGCTTTGGACAGGTGTACGAGCCCGCGCGGCGACCGCCCCGCCTTGTCGAGCGTAGAAGGGCTAAAGACCCAGCACGCGCCCGAGGATTTCGCGCATGATCTCGTCGCTGCCGCCGCCAATGGGACCCAGGCGCGCGTCGCGTGCGGCACGCTCGACCCAGTACTCGCGCATGTAGCCGGCGCCGCCGTGGATCTGCAAGCAGGCGTCCATCAGCTCGAAGGACGCGCGCTGGGTCAGCAGCTTGGCCATGGTGACCTGCTTCAGCGGCTCCTCGCCGGCGACGAAGCGGCGCAAAGCGTCGTAGGTGACGCAGCGGCACGTGTACACGGAGGTTGCAAGATCGGCGAGCTTGTGGCGAATCGCCTGGTGGCCCGACAGTGGGCGCCCGAACGCGTTGCGCTGGCGTGCGAACTCTGCCGTGCGCTCCCACGCCACAGTCATCGCGCCGACCGCGCCCAGCGCCATCGCCAGGCGCTCCCACTGGAAGTTGGCCATGATCAGCTTGAAGCCCTCGTTGAGCTCACCCAGCAGGTTCTCTTCGGCGACGAACACATCCTGGAAACTGATGGTGGCGGTGTCGGACGCGTGCCAGCCGAGCTTGTGCAGAGCCGAGGAGGTGACGCCCTCGCCGCGGTCGACGATCAGGAAGGAGATGCCGTGGTGCCCGCCTTCCTGCGTGGTCTTGACTGCGGTGACGATGAACTGCGCGCGTACGCCGTTGGTGATGTACGTCTTCTCGCCGTTCAGCACCCAGCCGCCGTCGACGCGCTCAGCGCGTGTGGTGATCGCGGCAACATCGGAGCCGGCTCCTGGCTCTGTGATGCCGAGCGCGCCGATCTTCTCGCCGCGGATCGCAGGCACGAGATAACGCTGCTTCTGCTCCTCGGTGCCGAACTTCCAAATGGGTGGCGTTGCGATGTTGATGTGCGCGCCGATGCCCGCAGCGGTTCCTCCAGAGCCGGTGCGCGCAAGCTCCTCGATGAGGACAGCCTCGTGCAGGTAGTCGCCGCCCTGCCCGCCGTAGACCTCCGGGTACTTCAGCCCGAGCAGGCCCTGCGCGGCGAGCTTCGGAAAGACATCGTCAGGGAACCAGCGCTCGTCCTCCCACTGCTGGGCGTGTGGCGTTAGCTCGCGTTCGATGAAGCCGCGGGCCGATGCCCGCAGCTCCTCGTGCTCGTCGGTAAACGGCGGCGTGGACACCAACTGCTCAGAGCCCGTACGAGCGGCCGATGACGTCGAGCATGATCTCGTCTGTGCCCGCACCGATGCGGTTCAGGCGGGCGTCACGCCACACGCGCTCGACGCCGTACTCGCGCATGTAGCCCGCGCCGCCGTGGATCTGGATGCATTCGTCGGCCACTTCGCAGAGCACACGTGAGGCATGCAGCTTGGCCATTGAGATCTCGCGTACCGGGTACTCGCCGTTGTTGAAGCGCCATGCGGTGATGTACGTCATCTGCCGTGCTGACTCGATTTTGGTCGCCATCTCCGCGAACTTGTGGCGGATCACCTGGAACTTGCCGATTTCGCGGCCGAACGCCTTGCGATCGTGGGCGTACTGGAGCGTCCGTTCAAAGCACTTCTGCGCGCCCGCCACCATGCCGGCCGCGCCGATCAGGCGCTCGCCCTGGAGCTCCCACATGATGTGGTAGAAGCCCTTGCCCACCTGGCCGAGCACCGCGGAGGCGGGCACACGTACGTCCTGGAACGCCAGCAGCGCGGTGTCCGAGGCGTGCATGCCTAGCTTCTCGAGGCGCTTCTCACGGATCACGCCCGCCGCGTCCATCGGCACCAGGAACAGCGTGAAGCCGTCATAGCCGGCGTCGGAGTCCGTCTTCGTGACGAGCACGATCACATCGGCACGGTGCCCGTTGGTGATGTACGTCTTGGAACCGTTGATCAGATAGTCATCGCCGTCTTTCACGGCGCGTGTCTTGATCCCTTTCACGTCTGAGCCGGCGTCAGGCTCGGTGATGCCGAGGCAAAGGATCTTCTCGCCCTTGATCGCCGGCACCACCCACTCCTGCTTCTGCTCCTCACTGCCGAACGCGAGGATCGGCGGCATTGCCATGTCTGTGTGTACCGCCAGTCCCATCGCCAGGCCGCCTGAGTTGGCGTTGGTGATCTCCTCCGCGAGAACGAGGCTGGTGTAGTAGTCGCCGCCCTGGCCGCCGTAGACCTCGGGCTTGTCCAGGCCGAGGAAGCCCAGTTCGCCCATACGCGCAAACACCGAGTCGGGAAACGTCGTCTCCTCCCACTCCTCAGCGTGCGGCGCGAGCTCTTTGAGCGCGAAGCTACGGATCGACTCTCGCAGCTGTTCGTGCTCGTCGGTGAAGATGAAGTGCTTGCGCTGGCTCTTGAAGTCGGGCTTGCGGACGCTCTGGGCAGTGGCAGCCATGGGGCGGTCTCCTTGGGTCTCTTGCATTGGCAGGTGGCAGCGAGCAAAGTAAACAGTAGCGCTAACTACTTCTGGCGAAGCAAAGGGACGCGCTCCTGGAGCGTCCCGTCGCCGCTCGAGAAGTAATACCTTGGCGCCATGCGCAGACTGCTCGCGGCCACAATCGCCACTGGGCTGATCGCAAGTCCGGCTGGCGCCTCGGACGTGCGTTCGAGCGCCGACCTGCCGCCCGCCTTGCAGGCGCTCGAGGCGAAGATGGCCCAGCTGAACATCACCAGCGAGCGTTTCCTGCGCCTCGAGCGCGGCAACACGGTCACGGTAATCAATACTGGTTCGTCATCGAACGGCAGGGTGCACACGCGTGTCAAGCACGCGTCGGTCAACACCGAGGAACTCGGGGAAATCAGCCTGTCGCCGGCGGTTGGCGAGCTATTCGGCGGCGCTGATTTGACCGAACCGCAGGCGATCGCCGTAGGTTCGACGCTGTACACGCGTGTGCCGAAGCGCGCCAGGCTCGATTGCGGGCGTCCGTGGGTGAGGCTGCAAGGCGGTGCCGCGGGGCTGCCGCTTCCGTTCCACGGCTCGAGCCGTGAAGTGAACATGGGCGGCACTGGTCCATATGCCGGGCTCATCAACCTGCTTGCCACCGCCACTGGCCCTGTCAGCACGGTTGGTCCAGCGGTCGTGGAAGGACAAGCCACCACCGAGTTCACCGCCAACGTCGATCCACTGCTGCTCATCGAAGGCGTCACCCCGAAGGAACATGTGGCGATCGAAAGGCATGTCCTGTCGGTCACGTTGGGCGTGTTCATAGCCGAATCGGGCTTGCCGCTTCGTGTGGTCACGCAGATCGGAGTGGGCTCCTCACGGCTCACCCAGACCGTTGAGATCCTCGCCGTCGACATCCCCGTTTCGGTCAAGCCTCCGCCCGCGCGCCAGACGATCGGCGAGAAGCAGTTCGCCAGGAGGCTCACGGGCAAGCACATCAGCTGCCCGGCCGCGGCTCGTCGCAAACATTCCTCTAAGTAAGTAGTAGCGCTGCTTACTTCCTACGGGGCTGCGATCCAGATACGATGGGCATGTGCCTAGCGAGACAGTGGTCACCGACAAGGTTCTGTACGACGTTGCCGACTCCGGCATCGCGACGATCACGCTCAACGACCCGGACACGCGCAACGCGCTCTCGCCGGAGTTGCTGGGCGGTCTGATCGCGTCGTTTGAGCGTGCTCGCGACGAGGAGGCGGTGCGCTGCGTGGTGCTGGCGTCCTCGCACGAGACGACGTTCTCCTCGGGCGCCAACCTCGGTGGCTTCGGCGCAGACGCGCCACTTGTGGAAAAGCACTTCGGCTCGGAGCGCTTCGTAGGCCTGTTCAAGCTGATCGGCG
>Ga0070762_10000583_pt1 | contig 15713 bp, 14 predicted proteins | sample HubBroMetageREF2_FD_66726 | JGI IMG/M metagenome (GOLD analysis project Ga0070762, IMG submission 66726) | Reference soil microbial communities from the Hubbard Brook experimental Forest, New Hampshire, USA - Hubbard Brook CCASE Soil... | ecosystem: Environmental > Terrestrial > Soil >...
CCCGCCTTCGAGAATCTGCGCCAAGATCGAGAGGTCGAGATCTTCGGGAAAGGCGACGATGTTGAGCGCGCTCAACGGGCGCCCACCCATCGCGTAAACGTCGGAGAGCGCGTTGGTCGCCGCGATGCGGCCAAAGTCGTACGGGTCGTCGACGATCGGCGTGAAGAAATCTACCGTTTGGACCAAACCGATATCGTCGCGTAAGAGATAGACGCCGGCGTCGTCGCTATCGCCGTATCCGACGAGCACGCGCGCGTTGGTCGCGGGCGAGACGCGTTCCATTACGCTGCGCAGCTCCGCCGCACCGAATTTCGCGGCGCAGCCGGCGCACGTGGAGAGTTCGGTCAAGCGGATGCTCTCGACGTTCATAGAAGCAGTATTCGATGGCGAGGCAACTGCTGTTCCTTCCCGGGCCGGTGATGGTGGCGCCGCCGGTCCTGCATGCGATGGACCGTCCGCTGATCGATCACCGCGGACCGGAGTTTGCTGAGATGCTCGAGCGCATTACGGCCGCCTTACGCCCTGTCTTCGGGACGCGCGGCGAAATCGCTATCCTTGGAAGCTCGGGGACCGGTGCGATGGAAGCGCTGGTCGCCAACCTTTTTGCTCCTGGGGACCAGTTGCTCTCATGCCCGGTCGGCTCTTTTGGAAAGCGATTCGCGGCGATCGCCACGGCCTACGGCTGCATCGTTGAGACCTTGGAGACGCCGCTCGGCGCGGCGGTCGATCCAGCGGCGCTGAAAGCGCGCCTCGAAGTGGATCGGGAAAAGAGCATCGCCGGCGTTTTGCTGACGCACAACGAGACCTCCACCGGCGTTGCCAACGACATGGCCGCACTGGCGCCGATGCTGCGCGACCACGGTGCGATCACGCTCGTCGACTCCGTCAGTGGCTTGGGCGCGAGCGATTTTCGCATGGACGAGTGGGGTTACGATGCGGTGGCGACCGCTTCGCAAAAGGCCTTCGCCGCGCCGCCTGGGGTAGCCGCGGTCGCCGTCAGCGCGCGGGCGAGAGAGCGTCTGCAGAACCCCGCGCTCGCGCGTTTTTACTTCGATCTGCGACGCGCGCTGGAATTTTCGCATCTGGGTCAGACGCCGTGGACCCCGCCAATTTCGATCCTGTATGCACTCGACGTCGCGTTGGCGCGCTATCAGGCCGCCGGGATGCAGGCTGCCTTCGAAAGGCATACGCGCTACGCGAACGCCGTGCGCGAATCGCTGCAACGTTTGGGTTTCACGCTCCTGTCGCAGCCCGGCGCGCACTCCGACACGATCGTCGCAGCTTATCCGCCGCCGGGCGTCGACCCCAACCCACTGCTGCAAGCGCTTCGCGAAGAGTACGGCATCGTGCTCTCCGGCGGTCAGGCCGAGCTTGCGGGAAAGATCGTGCGCTTCGGGACGATGGGAGACGTGGACGAAAGCGATTTCCAAACCGCCTTCGCTGCGATCGAGGCGGCGCTTCGGCCGCTTACAACTGGTGTCGCTTAAAGTACGGTAGGACGAACGGACGCGCGAACCAGGGTATCGTCGAAAGCAATGCGTCGTCAAGCGGCGCGTCGTAGGTTACGAGATAGGGCGCCAGCCGCGATTGATGCAGGTCGGCGCGTATGTCCGGTGAGAGCGGAAAGAAGAGCGCCACGAAGAGCACGAGCCATAATAGAATCGCGCCCTTCAGAAAGCCGATGAGCGCGCCGCCGAGCGCGTTGCCCAGACCCAGCACCGGAAGTTTGGCGATGGTGCCGAGCAGACGCGCCACGAAGAGAATAACGACGTAGGTAAGCAGTCCCGTGCCGAACATTCCGACGACGTGGGCCGATCCGGGACCAAGCTTCGTTACCTGCTCGATCGTTGCGTCCAAGCTTCCGTTGTAAAACCACGGCGTGACTAAGGCGCCGGTTACCGCAACCGCCCCGCCCAGCTCCGAAACGAAGCCGCGCGAATAGCCCTTGAGCGTCGCGATGCCCAGGATGATGACGATAACCAGATCGGGCCACGGGACGCCCGCGATCACGTCCGAATCTCCGCTCCGAACGCTTTTCGCAGCGCGTCGAGCAACAGCGAAACCGCCTCATCGGCTTCTTCGTCGGTGATGGTTGCATCGAAGCGCTGCAGCGTCACGCGCGCCGCCAGGCTCTTGCGCCCTTCTCCGATCTGGGGGCCTCGATATTCGTCGAAAACCGTGGCGCCCGTGCAGAGGCTACCGAGGACGGCAACGATCGCGCGCTCGACGTCACGCGCGGCGACGTCGACATCGACGACCAAGGCAACGTCGCGATACGTCGAGGGATACTTCGAAGGCACGCGGTAACGCGGCGTTTCGAACGCCGGCAACGATGCGATCTTTACAACGCAGAGATACGCGGGGCGCTCTAAATCGGAGGCTTTCGCCAAGCGCGGATCGATGCGTCCAAGATGGGCGACCTCGCGCTCGTCGAGCGTGACGAGCGCCGTCTTACCCGGGTGGAAGCCGGAGTGTGTGCCGCGCGTCATCTCGGCGTCGCGCCCGGTAATTTTGCGCAGGAGCCGTTCGCAATCGCCCTTGAGGGCGAGAAAATGGGAATCGTGCCACGGCGGTTCGTCCAATGGATCGGCCGAGAAGCCGAAGGTCAGTAGCGACTGCTCGATGAGGCCGCTTCGCTCGCCGTGAAAGACCTCTCCGGTTTCGAAAACGCGGGCCGGCGAAGCGTTCTCCGCGAAATATTCGATGATTCCCGGAACGAGCGAGTCGCGCAGAAAACGTTGTTCGTCGGAGAGCGGATTTCGAACCTCGACCGAGCCGGCGCCGCGCAGCGATTGGGTGATAATCTCGCGGTACCCCAAGCCTTCCAGGGCACGTGCGACGCGGCTTTCCAAGGCGAACGCGGCGCTCGAAATTTCGTGCGGAGCGACCGACGGAACGACGACCGGAATCCGCTCGTAACCTTCGATCCGCGCGACTTCTTCGATCAGGTCGGCCGCAATGGCCAAGTCGCGGCGCCACGCCGGCGGAGTGACGGCGAAAACCCCGGGCTCTACGCGATCGACCTCGCAACCCAGCGCGGCGAGATGACGTTCGATCTCTTGCGCGTGCAGTGGCAGGCCTAGAAGGCGTTGCACGTCGGCAACCTTGAGCGCGATTGCAGCGGCCCGCGTAACGGGTCCGCCGAAAGCGTGAGGCTGGTAGACAGTCGCTCCGAAGTCGCGCAGGAGCGCGGCCGCGCGCGCGGCGCCGAGATCGGTCAGCGCCGGCGCGAGTGACTTTTCATGACGAGCCGAAGCCTCCGTGCGTAACGCCAGCGCACTACTCATGCGTCGTACGCGGCCGCCGTTGAAGTTTGCGGCTTCGAGGACGATCGCGGTCGTGGCGGGGCCGACTTCGCCGGCTGCGCCGCCCATGAGCCCCGCGAGGCAGAGCGCTCGCTCGTCGTCGGCGACGACGAGCGCCGCAGGAGATAGAGTTCGCGTGACGCCGTCGAGCGTTACTATCTTTTCGCCGTCGTGCGCGCTGCGTACGATCAAGCGCCCTCCATGGATCGCTCGTGCGTCGTAAAAATGCAACGGCTGGCCCGTTTCGAGCATCACGTAGTTCGAGACGTCGACGAGATTATTGATCGGTCGCTGGCCCGACAGCGCGAGACGAACGCGCATCCAGGCGGGTGCCGGCGCGACGCGCAGCCCGTCGATGCGTTGGGAGACGAAGCGATAACAGTCGGGCGATTCGATCAAGACGTTAGGCTCTTCGCCCGGCGGTTCCGCGGCGCGACCGGGGTTAACAATCTCGGGCAAGCGCAGGTCCGTTCCGTAGGAAGCGGCGAGTTCTCGCGCAAGTCCGATGATCGACATCGCATCGGGACGATTCGTCGTAATCTCGACGTCGAGCACCGCGGTGTCGAGCCCGAAGAGATCGACGACGTCGACGCCCAAACCGCAGCTCGATTCGAGCTGCATGATGCCGTCCTCAAACCAATCGCCGGGCAGCGCCAGCTCTTCTGCGGAGATCATCATGCCCTGCGACGCGACGCCTCGCATCGTACGCGGCGCGATCGTTAGGCCCGGAAGTTGCGCGCCAATCGTAGCGACGGCGATCGTTTGACCGGCCGCCACGTTCGTGGCAGCCGTTGCAATCGTCAGCGGGGCGTCCGCTCCAACGTCGACCTGGGCGACTTGCAGGCGATCGGCGTTCGGATGCTTTTCCAACGCGGCAATCCGCGCGGTGATGACGCCCGCGATCGTTGGCCTTCGCTCGATCTCGGCAACTGGAAAACCCAACATCGCCAACCGCTCCGCGATCGCTTGTGCGTCGGGCGGGAGAGTCACGAACTCGCGCAGCCAGCTTATCGGGACGCGCACGATGCTTGCCTCGTCAACTCAGCTGCGCGAGAAAGTCGGGTTCGCTCTTGCTGAAACGGCGGATGTCATCGACTTCGTAGCGGGCCAACCCGAGGCGCTCGACGCCAAAACCAAAGGCCCAACCGGAATAACGGTCCGGGTCGTAGCCGACCTCGCGAAGGACGTTGGGATGCACCATTCCGGAGCCGCCCAGCTCGATCCAACCAGAACCGCCGCACATATTGCACCCGGCCGTGCTCGACTCTAGCGTGCCGGCCCCTTTGCATTTTGGGCACGTCGTGTCTACTTCGGCGCTCGGTTCGGTAAAGGGAAAGTACGAGGGCCTAAATCGCACGTTCTGCTGCTCCCCGAAAAGCTCGCGGCACAACCCCGTCAGCATGCCTTTCAAATGGCCGAAATGAATGCCTTCGGCCACCAGCAATCCTTCGACTTGGTGAAACTGAAAGAGGTGACGGGCGTCGACGGCATCTCGGCGAAAACATTTGCCCGGAGCGACGATCGCGATCGGCGGCCGGTGTGCTTGCATCGTTCGAATCTGCATTGGCGACGTGTGCGGGCGAAGCAGCAGCGTATCGCTAATCCAAAATGAATCGAACCCTTCGCGTGCCGGGTGATCGCTCGGAATGTTGAGCGCGTCGAAGTTGTAGTAGTCAGGCTCGGCCTCCGGACCGGTGACCACTGCGAATCCATGGCGCACGAAATAGGCGCAGCTGTCATCGATAATTTGGCGGACGGGGTGAATCGAGCCGGCTGGCCGGCGGATCGAAGGAAACGTGACGTCGATTGACGCTGCTAGCTCGTCGTCGAAGCGGCGAGACTCGAGCTCTTCGTACGCTACCTGCAAGCGCCGTTCCATTGCCGCAACCGCGTCGTTGATAACCTTGCCCGCCTCCGGGCGCTCGTCGTGCGGAAGCGCTCCGATCGCGCGTCGCACCGTGGTGACTTCGCCGTTTCGACCCAAGTATGCAACCCGCACGCTCTCGAGCGCCTGCTCGTCGTTCGCGCGATCGACTGCAGCGGTAAAGCGTTGGGCGACGTCGTCGAGTCTGCTTGCAAGTTCCGTCATAGCTCTTCCAAAGCAAAACGCCCGGCGTGTTCTTTGCTACCAGGCGCTTCGAAACTCGGCTTTGACTTCTCGTTCGGCCACGGCGGCCGAGGGTAGTTTACGTCGCGGTTGGCGACGCGTGAAGCCTTCGATAAGCCAGATAAGCGTCGATGGAACCCGTTTGGGCGAAAAGCCTCCAGAAGAGATTGGACGTTGCCATAGCGCTTTGAAGTCTCCTTCTGAGCCGTCTGCTCCGGGGCGGCTTACGGTCGCGGAATGCGCTGAGTATACCATGCGAGTTTTGCCCCCGGTAGTCTTGACTTTTCGGGCCCCGAGTACTCTCTTGACAAAACTTTAGGCTTTACCGGGCGGCCCCCCGGCGGGTTGCCTCATAAAGGGCGATCGACCCCGCCACGGCTGCGCTGAGGCTCTCCGCCGCGCCCGCCATAGGGATGCCCAACAGGCTCTCGCAACAGGCTTCCCAACGCCCCAAGCCGTGCCGTTCGTGCCCTACCACCAGGGCGGCAGGACGATCCCATGGCTCGTCGGCCAGTGGTTCACCCTTCGCAGTTAGTCCCAGGACGCGTACGCCCGCCGCGGCGGCCGCATCTGCTAATTCGGGAGGGTCGCTGACGGCCAGTTTCAGCCGAAAGACCGCGCCCATCGAACCACGGACGACCTTCGGATGGTAGGGATCCACCCCCAGCGATCCGCAGATGGCCCCCGCGCAGCCGAAGGCATCCGCCGATCGCAGGAGGGTTCCGGCGTTCGCCGGGTCGCCCACGTCTGCCAGCACGATCGCCGGGTTGCCGCCGGTAAAAATCTCCTCGAGGCTGCTAAAGCGCATCGGCGCGACCGCGACGATTCCGGTTGGGGTTGCGAGATCGGAAATTTGCGCCGCACTGGCTGGCTCGAGCAGGAAGGTCGGCGTCCCGATGCGATCGAGCTCGCGCACGAGCGGCGTCTGATCGTATGCCGCCTGCGTTACATATAGTTCCTCAATCGCAAACGCACCGGCGTGCGCTTCTTCGAGCAGTGTCGGACCCTCGAACGCGAAGCGTTTGGATTCCCAACGCTCTTTGCGGGATCGCAGAGCCGCAACGTTCTTTAGGCGGGCGGTATGAACTCCGAGTCGCGTTGCCACCGGTTCAGCCCCTGCGCCGGCGCGATCCGAACCACGCGCGAACGGCAATCATGATGAGTCCGGCGACGATCGCAGCGAGCATGATCGCGACGATTTCGTTGAAATGATGTGGAACGAGCGTTCGCACCAGCACAGAAACCGCGGCGACGAAAACGACGAGGAAAAAGCCGAGCCAGGCGATTTCCGTCGAGACGGATGACGGCGGTTGCGGCATTGAGGTTTCTTAGCTACGAGGCGCGGCCCGACCGTTCCGCTAAAGTCACGCGGATGGATCGAGTGCCGGCTACTATCGAATCGCGCCAGGTTTTCAAAGGGCGCGTGTTCTCGGTTCGCATCGATGAGGTCGGATACGACGATGGAAGCACGCATCGCGTCGATGTCGTCGAACACGGCGCTTCCGTCGCGATCGTTGCGACTCCGGCAAGTGATGAGCTGGTTTTGGTGCGCCAATATCGTCACCCGGCCGGGACCTCGCTCTGGGAGATTCCGGCAGGCATGTGCGAACCCGGCGAGACGTTGCTCGATGGCGCGGGCCGGGAGCTTCGGGAAGAGACAGGCTTTCGTGCCGGACGGCTTACGAAGATCGGGTCCTTTTGGACGACTCCGGGATTCTGCTCGGAAGTCATGCATTTTTTCCACGCCGACGAGCTCGTGAAGGGCGTCACCGACTTCGACGAAGACGAGCGAATCGAGGTGGGTCGATTCACACAGCAGGCTGCATGGCGCCTGGTCGTTAACGGCGTGGCCGACGCGAAGACGGTACTGGCTTTATTCTGGCTGGAGGGCGGTCGAGGTAAAATTACAAGTCGCGTCGGTCGATAGTTGTATGTAGGAGACATTGTGTGTCGCCGACCGTTGCAAATTCGAACACGGTGGATTCTGTTTTGGTCTGGAGGTTGATGGTGGAAATACCCAGCGACATTGATGCCGTGATCAAACGACTATTGGAACCGCTGCACGTCGGTCCCGAAGAGTCGGTGCTGGCTCCGGAAGACGAAGCGTATTTGAGCTCGCTCATCGCGTCGGTCCGGCTGGGGCGCCGCTCGGTCTTGATCGTCGAGGACGCCGACGAGCGCCTTCGCTTTATGTTCAGCAATGCGACGCGAGCCGAAGCGGTAACCATGTTGGGTAAGGTCGTGGAGGCTACCGGTCGCCGCCTCGCCGACGGCGACGACTAGGATAACTCAGATTGTGTCCATGGCGTTGTCGCGGCGAGCCTCGATTACGCCACAGTAAACTTCGGCTCGCCGCTCCTAGCCCTGAACAAAATCTGAGCTATCCTTCGAGCTGGGTGGCTGATTGTTAGGCGGTCAGTCTGATTCCGTCGACCTTCCCCTGAGCCGTGACCTTGAAATCGTAATGATACTGCGCGTGCCGATAGCGCACGAGAAACTCGTACGAGGTCTCGCCGTTTGACTCGGCGGTGCTCGAAAGCGGTACGATGGACTGCAACGGTCCTAAAGCGGCGAAGTTTTGGCTTGCGACGAGGTCGTCGGTTAAGTAGGCGCTGAAAGACGGCGTCAGCTCGTCGCGGCGCACGTGACCCGAAGCCAACAGCGCTAACCATTCCTTCGCCCGCTCGACTATCGCATTATCCAAATGTGTCATCGTCGGCGGAACGATCAAATCGAGGATGCGCGCTCCGAGCTCCTCGGGAATCGTCGTCGGGCCGTGCAGCGAGTCGGCGTTGGAAAAAACGATCACGCCGACGTGTTGCTCGGGTAAGAGCGCGTTCGTCGCCCGGTAACCGGCGATATCTCCATCGGACCAGACGAAATCCTTGCCACCGCGCCGATCGATGACCCAGCCCATTCCGTAGTGCGTCGGCCCAGTGTCGCCGGGAGCGAACATCGTTCGCACCGCGTCGACACGCAGCAAAATCGGCATCGCGATATCCCACTTGGCAAGATCGTAGATCGTCGTCACCAAGCCGGCATCGCCGCCGAGCCGCGAGGGATCCACGACCGGCGCGCGGTCGAATCCGTGGGAGCCGCGCGTGTACCCGATCGCGTGCTGTGGAGAGATGCCGCCGTCGCCGGCAAGAAACGTGTGATCCATGATCAGCGGAATAAAGATGTGCTGCTCGAGATAGTCGGAGAGAGGAACGCCGCTCGTGCGTTCGACGATCAATGCCGCCAAGAGATAATTTATTGGATTGTTTGCATACACGGTGCCGGGCGCGGCGGCGGGCTTCGTTTGATCGAGCGACGCCAGGATATTGGCGATTTTGATCGCTTGCGTGGGATCCGCGGAAAGGCCCGGAATTTTCGAGGGCGGCGGAAGTCCGGAGGTTTGCGCAAGCAGCTGGGCGATCGTGATCCCGGCACCGGAGCGAAACTCGGGAATGTACTTGGTGATGTGGTCACCGAGCACGAGCTTCCCGTCTTGCGCAAGCAGCAAAATGGCTGCAGCGGTAAACTGTCTGGTGAGGCCGCCGACGTAGAACTGTGAATCCGCCGACATGGGTACGTGTTTGTTGAGGTCGGCGAACCCAAAACCGCGCGCGTACACGATCCGGCCGTCCTCGACGATTCCGACGGCGAGGCCGGGCGTGCGCCCCGCATGAATCTGCGCCTTCGCCATCTGGTCGATGCGGTCGGAAAGCGCTTGCGTTACGGCGACTCCGGTATCGGCCCTTGCCGGCGTCCCGGCTTGCGCAAGAACGCAGAGCGACATCGCCGTCGCAAAGACGGAACTCAAGCGTCCCATAAGCCGAGGATTAGGTATCGAGCGTCGCGCGCCTTTTGGGCCTCGTCACTTTTGCGCCGCCTGCCGGGCGAGATTCAGCAGCGCGCCAAATGCCCTTTGATCCGAAATGGCGAGCTCGGCTAGCGCCTTGCGGTTCAACGTGACCCCAGACTTCTTGAGGCCGTGCATGAAAACCGAGTAGGAGAGGCCTTCCCGGCGGACCGCGGCGTTGATCCGGCTGATCCAAAGAGAGCGGAAATCCCGCTTTCTGACGCGGCGGTCGCGAAACGCATAGGCCAGCGACTTAAGCAGCGCTTCGTTTGCAACGCGATAGTTGCGGCGGCGAGCGGCGCGAAAGCCCTTGACCAGCTTCATCACCTTGCGGCGATGTTTGAGACCTCCGACCGCGCGTTTAACACGTGCCATTCTCTACGCTCTCCTTGTTAGAACAGATAGGGAATCGTTGGCGCCAAACGCTTCAGATCGCCCTTGAAGGTCGGCTGATCTTTGCGGAACTTGCGCTTACGCTTGCGGCTTTTCTTGCTCAGAATGTGACCGCAGCCGTCGAATTGATGGCGGTGAAGCAGTTTACCGGTCCCGGTGACCTTCACGCGCTTCGCGGTTCCTCGATGGGTTCGAATCTTAGGCACTGGCTTGCTCCTCGGCGACGGTCTCGCTGGCGGTTGGCTTTTGCTCTTTTTCGCGAGTGACTGAAAACTTTGGTGGACCGGTCGGGGTAACCCGTGGCGCTAGAATCATGAACATGTTCTTGCCCTCGAGCCGCGCCTCTCGCTCCACGATTGCCAGAGGTGCCATGTCTTCGGCCATCCGATCGAGCAGGCGGCGTCCAAACGACGTGTACGTGATCTCTCGACCGCGAAACATGATCGTCACTTTGATCTTGCTTCCGTCGAGCAGAAGCCGCTCCGCCATTCTTGCTTTCGTTTCATAATCATGCGTCTCGATCTTTGGCCGCAGTTTCACTTCCTTGAGCTCGAAGTGGCGCTGCTTCTTGCGTGCGTCCTTGTCTTTTTTCGACTGTTCGTACTTCAAACGTCCGAAATCGGCGATCTTGCAGACCGGCGGTTGAGCCGTCGGCGAAACTTCGATCAAATCGAGTCCGGCGAGTCGTGCCCGCGCTAACGCTTCTTCGGTTGGCAGAATTCCGAGTTGCTCGCCATTTTCGTCGATCACCCGAACCGAACGAATGCGAATCTGATCGTTAACTCGCAGGGGTCTTGCTATGAGCTCATCTCCAAATAAAAAAGGCGCTGCCGGAGCAACCCCACTGCGGAACTAGCCGTAAGTTCCTCCGGTGAAGACCGGATCGCCCGTAGGCATCCGGTGAGCGGAGCGACCCGCTGCTTCGGCTCGCCAACCATATCACGCCGGGCCAGGGGAGTGTCAAGGGCGAGCGTGCAGGGACCCGATCGCGTCGGCGAAGCCGTCGAGAAGATACGCGATGGCCTCGTCGTCGATGACGAGGGGAGGCGCGATGCGCAGGACGTATTCGCGCGTATCCTTGGCCGCAATGCCCCGCTCGAGCAAAGCGTCGGCCAGCCGGCTGGCCGGGACGGTGAGCTGGACGCCCAACAGGAGCCCCCGTCCGCGAATCTCGACGATCAGGGGCGATGCAAGCGCGCGCAGCCCTTGCATGATGGCGGCCCCCGCATAGCGCGCCCGAGTTGCGAGATTCTCGGAGACTATGACCTCGAGCGCAGCGTCGGCGACCGCGCAGCCCAGCGGATTTCCGCCGAACGTGCTGCCATGATCGCCCGGCTGGAAAAGATTCATCAACTCGTCGCTTGCCAGCGTTGCCGAAACCGGGTAGAATCCGCCGCCGAGCGCCTTGCCCACGACCAAGACGTCGGGCTTTACGCCGTCGTAATCGCAGGCGAAAAGGTCCCCCGTCCGCCCAAATCCGGTCTGCACTTCGTCGGCGATCAACAATATCTCGTGCTCGCGGCAGAGCGCCCACACGCGCTTGAGATAACCGGCCGGCGGTACGATGACCCCGCCTTCACCTTGAATCGGCTCGATGAGAACGGCGGCGGTCTGGGGCGTCAGGGCCCGCTCTAGCGCATCCGCGTCACCGAACGGAACGACGACAAAACCCGGCAGAAAGGGGCCGAAGCCGGCACGATATTCCTCCGTCGTGCTGGCGCTGACGGCGGCCATGGTTCGGCCGTGAAAGTTGTTCGAGAAGACGACGATCGTCGCCTCATCGGGGGCGATGCCCTTGCGTGCGTACCCCCAACGCCGCGCGAGTTTAATCGCCGTTTCGACGGCCTCGACGCCGGTGTTCATCAGCAGCGCCTTTTCATAACCACAAAGGCGCGTGAGTTTTTCGAGAAATCCCGGCATCCGATCGTTGCGCATCGCGCGCGACGTCAGCGTGAGCCGCCGAGCCTGGTCGACGAGCGCCGCGTAGATGCGCGGGTGGCAATGGCCTTGGTTGAGTGCGGAGTACGCGCTGACGCAGTCGAGATAACGCTCGCCGTCAACATCCCAGAGCCAAACGCCCTCGGCCCGCTCAACCACGAGGTCCAGCGGGGCGTAGTTATGCGCGCCGTAGCGCTCTTCGACCGCGATGAGCTCTTGCGCTTGCTCCGAGAGGAGATGCACCTCTTCCGTCTTAAGGACACGCCCTTGGCTACCTGCTTCGACCGGCTCGAGCGACTCGTCGCTCGGGATCATCCCGGTGTCTCCCTGAGCGGGCGCACCCGTGCGTACGTGCATGGCGAGCGGCGTCCGCGAGCGGTCGTCTTGCTCCACGGAATGAGCGCCAGTCCGGCGCAGTTCGAGCGGGTCGCGGCCGATCTTTTCGACCGCGGGCATAACGTCGTCGTGCCGCGCTTGCCGCGACATGGACATGCTGATCGGCTTTCGACGGCGCTCGAGCGTTTACGTCCCGAAGATCTTTACCGAGCGGTCGACGAGTACGTCACGGTCGCGCGCGAACTGGGCGAGCGCGTAACGGTCGCCGGTTTTTCCTTGGGTGGGCTGCTTGCCGCGTGGATCGGTCAGCATTTCGAAGTGGATCGTTGCGTGCCTATCGCTCCGTTCTTTGGAATCGCGTTGATACCGAATCGTTTGATGAACACCGTCGCCGAACGCTTGCTACGCGTGCCGAATCGATTTCTTTGGTGGAACCCGATCTTGCGCGATCGTCATATCGCGGCGTGCGGTTATCCGCGCTATACGACGCACGCAATCGCGCACTCCTATCGGATCGCACGGTCGCTGCTCGACGAAGCTTTAACGACTTCTCCGGGCGCGCAGCACGTGACGATCGTCACCAACGCCGCGGAGGTCGCCGTGAATAACCACGCGGTTCGCCGGCTTTACCGGCGGTGGCGGCGGCATCGCCCCGACAGCGTCGAGCTCGCCGTTCTCACCGGCCTGCCCCTATCGCACGACATCGTCTCGCCGCTGCGAGCATGGCGGCTCGCAGATCGCGTTCATCCGACACTCGTGAACGCAATCGATCCACTCGAAGATCCGTCGGCGCTCTACTAAATATAGTTCCGTAGTCGGGGCCAGTAGACGGCCAGCGGTTCCGTAATTCCTTCGCATAGCCAGATCGGAAAGCCGTTTTCGAACGGGCGACCCCATGGGTTGTAAAACCGCGTGACGATCTGCCGCCTCCGGAACAAGTGCGCGTCGCCTTGACAGTCGCCGTGGACGTCGATCAGAACGTTGCCCGTGTAACCGTGCGTTCCCCACATCCAGAACTGATTGTTTCCGGAGAGCACCGGCGGAAGCCCGTACTGCGGTCCGAAGAAGTCGATCGCGCCCGCTTCTCCATAGTTGCTTGCCAGAATTGCCGCCTGCGCGCGCTGCGAGGGCGGCAACGAATAGTAGAGACGTGCCACGGTTCTTGCCAACTCTTGCCAGCCGTGCATATCCGCCCAGTCCGGCGGTAAGTCTCCGATTTGAGTGCGCTCGGTCCGCGCGAGATCGATGTTTCGTGAAATAACATCTTCGGCAATCCGGTCGTAAGCCGACATCGTCGCTTCCGGCAAGACCGGCATCAGCAATGGAACTAACGCGATGCCGGCTACCAGCACGTAGAGTGCCAGCACGGGCCGCCACGCGGTCGCGCGTGCGGTCCAGGCTTCAATGGCAACGGCGCCGGCGGCGATTGGAATGGGGTAAACGTCGCCGGCGTAATAGTTCTTGCCGTGAAAAACGCACATCGCGGCGATCAAGAGCAGATAGGCGACGCCGAGAAATCGCGTCGTGGAACGGTGCAGCAACACGGCCAGACCGATCAGCCACACCGGCGCGAGCAGCGGATGCGTGACGAGCAACTGCGTCAGCACGAACTGTACCGGCGTCAGGACGACGTTTCGATACTCGCCGGCCTCGTGCAGCACCGTCCACATCGGGAATCCATGCGCGGCCTGCCAGAGAACGTTCGGCAGCGCGATCGCGGCCGCGACCAACGCGCCAGCCACAAACCAGGGTGTGAGCAGGGAGCGCCGTTGCGGAAGTGCGACCAGCGCGGCGACGACCGCCGCGGCGAAAAAGATGATGCTGTACTTGCTTTCGATCGCAACGCCGACGATCGCGCCGACAGCCAGCCACCAGCGTGGATCGGCCCCCTTGACGATGCGCAGAACGTAGAGCGCCGCGAGCGGCCAGAGCCAGAGACCTACGGTATCGGTGGAGAGCTTCGTCCCGAAGGCCATGAGGATGGGCGTGACCGCTGCGACCAGCGCTCCGAAGACTTCGGCGAACGCGCCGCCCCCGAGCTCGACCACCAGCAAGCACGTCGTGTAGACCGATGCCGCGGCGAAGAACGCGCAGAGCGCGCGCACCGCAAAGAGCGAGTGGCCAAAGAACTGCGTAGCGGCCGCCAAGAGGGGCACGACCGGCGGCTGGTCGACATATCCCCAGGCCGGATGAAAACCGCAAATGATAAAGTACAGCTCGTCTCGGAAGAAGCCATAGTGGGGATTACCAATAAGATGGACGGCCAGCGTCGCCAGCGCGGCGACGAGCGGAATCCTTCTGGCGAACCTCGCGCGCATAGCCCTACTCATAAGCCATTCCGGCGAAGCCCGCAATGCCCAAGTCGCGAAAGCGGTCAGACATTATGAAACGTTGTCCCTGGGCGAGCACGCCCGCCTTGATCGCTTACCACGATGCGGAGTGGGGCAAGCCTTTGCACGACGACGCGGCGCTCTTCGAGTTCTTGGTGCTCGAAGGCGCGCAGGCCGGCCTGAGCTGGGAAACGGTTCTGCGCAAACGCGAGCGTTATCAGCAGCTCTTCGGCGGCTTCGATCCGGCCTTCGTTGCGAACGTGACGCCGGCGCGCATCAAACGGATGATGCTCGACCCCGGGATCATTCGCAACCGCGCGAAGATCGAGTCCGCCGTTTCCAACGCGCGCGCGTTGCTCTTAGTGCGTCAGGAGTTCGACACGTTCGACGAGTACGTTTGGCGTTTCGTCGGCGGTAAGCCGATCCTTAATCGTTGGCGCCGGCTCGAGGAAGTCCCGTCCTCCACGCCGCAATCCGAAGCGATGAGCAGCGACCTCCGAAAACGCGGCTTTCGCTTCGTGGGTCCGACGATCTGCTACGCCTTCATGCAGGCCGTCGGCATGGTCAACGATCATCTCTTGGATTGCGCGTGGCGATGATCGCGCCGCTGCTGATGGCGGTCGCGCTGCTTCCAAGCGGCACCTACCGCTACGAAACGAGCATCGGCGGACATAGCGTCGGAGGTAGCACGATCGTCATTGCCCGCAGCGGCGGCACGCTCGACGTCGGCGAAAGCGCATCCCTTGCCGGGCGTAGCCTGACCAGCAACCGAAAGATCCAAGAAACGACCTTTGCCAACCTTTCCTACGTTGCCGACGCGAATGGTCAACATGGTACTCTGACGTTTGCCGGAAATGAAGCAACGTTTAGCGCTGGTGCCGCGCACTCAAAAATCGCGGCGCCGGCCGGCGCGCCATTTGTCGTCAGCGACAATATGGTGGCGGGCTTCGCATTGATTCCGGCCACGCTCCGCGTCACCGGCGCAAAGGAGTTGACGCTGGCGTGCATCTGCGGCGCATTCGTCGCAGTGCCCGTGACGATCGCGGGCCACCCGGCTGTGCCGCCGGCGGGCGTGCCGCCGGGCGATGCTGCCGTGACGGTCGAAATCGAGGGTCAGACGGCCACGCTCTGGTTTAACCCGCAAACCGAGGTGCTCGATCACTTCGAGCTGCCCGCGCAAGAGCTGACGATCACGCTACGATCCTACGACCCGAAAATCGCCCAGCTCGCGAAGCCGGTTGCGGCGACCCCGTTGCCGTTGCCGCCCGCGCGCTATACCTCTCGCGACGTTGCGATACAGACCAACGACGGCGTGACGCTCGCCGGAACGTTGACGATTCCGAACGCGGCGACGCCGCTACCGGGCTTCGTCTTGGTTCACGGAAGCGGCTGCAACGATCGTGACGAGACGATCGGGCCGAACAAGATCTTCGCGCAGCTGGCAAACCGCCTTTCGAACG
>Ga0070762_10000584_pt1 | contig 15707 bp, 14 predicted proteins | sample HubBroMetageREF2_FD_66726 | JGI IMG/M metagenome (GOLD analysis project Ga0070762, IMG submission 66726) | Reference soil microbial communities from the Hubbard Brook experimental Forest, New Hampshire, USA - Hubbard Brook CCASE Soil... | ecosystem: Environmental > Terrestrial > Soil >...
GGATAGCAGCTCGATTGCCAGGCCGACGACCGCTTCGGGGACAGTCTTCTGCTCCAGAACCGACATGTCCGGGCGCACGATCAGCCCGCCATTGAAGGCCGAGATCGGCGTGGTCAGGGCAAGCGGCTCGATCAGCATCGACATGCCGCGGGGAGGACGGCCGCTGGTCACGGCGAACTCGATGCCCTGCTCGCGCAAACAACCGACGGCCGTGATCGCACGCTCGCTCAGAAGCTTCTCCTGCGTCACGAGTGTGCCATCCACATCGGCGAGCACGGCTGTGATCGGTAGCTCGGTCATCGCGTGGTGCCCGGCGCTTGAACGTCGCCAGCGGTCGGCTTCGGTGGCAGCTGGGGCGTTAAGAACTATAAGACGATGGAGTCGACTGAGGGGAGCGCCTGTCCCACCCGTGAAATAGCGAGTAGTCGCCCGCATCCCACGCTTCGCGCAGCCCGGACTTGCTTAGATCCCAGTCGGGGCGAATCTCGCGGGTCACGGTCCGTAGGTCGTGCCAGAGATCCACGAAGGAGGGACGTCCCCAGAACCAGTAGCCGTTGTAGATGCTGTGGATTACCAGCCCGGGCTTGAGCACGAGGGTGTGGGGGATCATCGGGTCGTGCTCGGGGTCGGTGTACTCCTGAATGTCGAGGTCCTTCTGGACGGTCCGCCCCGGGTCGGAGAGGAAGGGCCACTGGGCGCCGACCGACGCGCGGAACTCCTGGCTCGTGTGATGGGTGTCGGTCGAGATGGTGGCAACCTTCGTGTAGCCCACCGCGATCTTGGGGTAGCTGGCGGCGAGCTCCAGATGTTGCTGGTGCTCCTTGGGGCAGTAGTGCCCTCGCGCGAGCGTGAGGATCAGGGGATCGTCGCCTTGGATCTCGCTGAGCTTGCGAGGAAGGTTCTCGTGATCTGGCAACTCGTAGTCGGGGAAGGTGCCGCCGGGGGCGATGTCGCTGCGCATGATGTGCTCCTGTCCATGGTTGAGGAGTGACGAGAACGATGGTCGCCGTCTGTCCATTAGCGCTCGGTGGTACACGGGTCCAGACCCCTGGTCCGCGGCACGGGTGTGGACCAGGGGGAACCCGGGCGCCATCGGAGCCTTTCGGGTCTACATTGAGCCTAGTCAAACGGTGCCGCGGGCGCCAGAAAGGGGGCCATCCCAATGAGCATCGACACGCCGGTGTGCGAGTCGCTGGGGATAGAACGCCCGATCGTCCAGGCGCCGTTGTCTGCGGATCCCCGCCTGCCCGCCGCGGTCTCGAATGCCGGCGCTCTCGGCAGCGTGGCGCTGTGGTGGGCCGACGACGCCGGCGCCCTGGTTCGTGAAACGGCAGCGCTCACCGACCGGCCCTTTGCCGGCAATTTCGTTGCCTGGCTGGGCACCAGGTTTCTCTTGGCCGACGAGATGCCGATCCACGAGGAGTACCGGCGTCGCCTGATAGCCGCGGCCGAGACCGATGCAGAGTGGTACGCCAACCTCTATGAGGTGGGATGGCCGGACGCCCCCCACCGCGCCATCCACAACTCAACGGCCGAGCGGTGGGATGCCGCGGGCCGGCCGCCACCGGGCAGTCGACCGGGAGAAGGGGAGGTGATAGCGCACTTCGCTTCGGGCGAACCCATCCTTCGATATTCCCCGGCGCCCCCGCTCGTTGGAACAACCGGCGAGATCGAGGCGCTATCGCTGTGGGCCGGACAGAGCGTTGCGCTCGCCAAAGAGTCACAGCCCGCTGCGGACATCGTGGCTGAGCTCGTCTCGCGCTTGTAGCCCCCACTCAGGTCGAGGCTTCGCCTCGCGGAACGGCACCCAGCCCAATGCCGTGTCCGCGTCGACGTGCATCGACTCGCGCACCGCCGGGGCAAAGCAGCATCTGCCTCCGCGCACCACGGTTAGTGTCCGGCACTTTGGCCGCCGTCGATGTGCAAGATCTCTCCGGTCACGAAGGGCGCCGACTCGAGATAGAGGACTCCACCGACCACATCCCCGATCGCGCCCACTCGACCGAGGGGGTGCAACGCGCCCATCCCTGCGTAGGAGCTTGCGTCGTGCGTCGGCGTTTTGATCACGCCCAGCGAGACGGCATTTACCCGTAGACCGTGGGAGGCATACTCGATGGCAAGCGATTTGGTGACCGCGACTAGACCGCCCTTGGTCAGGATCTGCAGCGCGGCTGGTCTGCTGCTATCAGCGTGCTCAACGAGCGTCGTCGAGACATTGATCACGTGTCCACGGCCCTGGTCGAGCATGTGTTTGATCGTGCGCGTTGTCATGTGGAAGAAACCGGCAAGGTTAACGGCGATCAGAGCGTTGAAGTCCTGGACGGTGTAGTCGGTGAACGGCTTGCCGATGTAGATCCCAGCGTTGTTGATCAGGGTGTCGATCCGGCCAAAGCGCTCGACCGCCTCCTCGACGACACGCTCCGCCGTGTCAGGGTCGGCGATGTCGCCTCCGATGGTCACGATGCCGGAGTCGCCAGACGGACCGATCGATCGAGCGGTCGCGATCACGGCATATCCAAGCTCGCGGTATGCCTTTGTGAGGCCCGCGCCGATCCCCTGCGAGGCGCCGGTAACGATCGCGACCTTCCCGTTGTTGTGCGCAGGCGGCGGGATCATTCGACGAGGTATGTCTCGTAGATCACGCCTGTGGCCTGGCGTCCGCCGACGCTGATGAACACGCCTTTGTTCAGCCAGTCGAGCTGGGGCGCGGCGGTCTCGATCTGGGTTGACGTGCGGAAGGTGTACTCGCTGGCATCGACGTCCTCACCTCGCCCCAGGCGTGCGAGCACCTCGGCGCTGCCGTGGCGGATGCTTCGAGATTGCACATAGAGCAGGTCGCCGCGATCGGTCTGCAGCGTGTAGCGGACGTCGCCGAGTGCGGTGCCGTCCGCCAACAGGATCTGCCAGTCCGCGCTGGCGCCAGGGAGCAGCTTGCCGTTGATCTCGGGTCCGGTAAATGCGCCGCCGGTCAGGGGAACGATGCGACGGTGACCTTGCGCCGTATCGCCGAGATCCAGTGGTCGTGCGAGGGTCGCCTCCAAGCGATAGACCTTGCGCAGGCGAGGATCTGGAAGTCCGTTGTTCATGGTTGCTCCTATCGGTGCTTGCCCGTGCCGCGGCTATGTGTCGAGCGAAACGGTACGCCGCGGCGGGCCTGCCGTCTTTTTGGGCCACGCTTCGAGATCTCGGACTTGACTTCCGCTCGGATGAGAGCAACATATCTCCGACCCGACGGGAGCGTCCTCGGTCGGAGCAGGGCCGGGGGCGACCAGGAAAGGGCACATGCCGATATCCAGTGTGCAGCGCAGACTCACAGCGTCGGCCTTCTGGCCGTCGCCACCGCCCGCTGGGTGGGGACGGCGAGAACGCGGCTCCGTGTCTGGGCGCCGCCGATGGATGGAGGCGAGATGAGCAGTGTCGAGGTGGGCGGCGAAAGCGGGGCCACCGCGCCGGTAAAGGCCGGGGAGTTCAAGCTCGCCTCGGCGGCGCCCGGGTCGGCCGAGAGCCTGTACCTGGCCGTCCCCGACATTGACACGGCACGTGACGAACTGCTCGCGCGCGGTGTGGAAGTGGGCGAGGTGTTCCACGAGGGCGCGCCGGGCGCCCGTTTCCACGACTCCGGCCGCGCGCTCGGGACGGCGCCGGACCGCAGCACCTACGGTTCGTTCGCGGCCTTCAGCGATCCGGATGGCAACGGCTGGCTGCTCCAGGAGATCGCAACGCGGTTGCCTGGTCGTTGAAAGGAGAGGCTGATGGCCACGACGTATGAGTCCGTGAAAGACCTCGCGGACGCGCTGAGGCGTGCGGCCGAGGCACACGGCGAACACGAGGAGCGAATCGGCCAGGCGGACCCGGAATGGCCAGATTGGTATGCGCTCTACATGGTGCGTGAGCGCGCCGGCGAGGAGTTGCCGACATGAGCAGCGACTATGACGTGATCGTCCTGGGAGGCGGCTCGCCGGGCGAGCATTGTGCGGGCGCATTGGCGGAGGGCGGGCTGCGTGTGGCCGTCGTCGAGTGCGAGCTCGTAGGAGGGGAGTGCTCGTACTGGGCTTGCATCCCGTCGAAGACGCTGCTGCGGCCGGGTGAGGCGGTCCATGGGGCGCGTGCGGCCGCCGCGAGCGCCGAGGTCGATGTCGAGGCGGCGCTCGCCTGGCGCGACTTCATGGTCTCCGGCTACTCCGACGCCGCACAGGAGCGCTGGCTGGGCGAAAAGGGCATCGGGTTGCTGCGCGGCACCGGACGGCTCGCCGGCCCGGGCGTCGTCGAGGTGGACGGCGTGCGGCACACCGCAGAGCATGTCGTGCTGGCGAACGGAGCCGATCCGGTCGTGCCGCCCGTCCCGGGCTTGCGCGAGCTCGACGGCGTCTGGACCAACCGCGAGGCGACGGGCATGAAGGCCATCCCGCGCCGCCTGCTGATCCTTGGTGGCGGGCCGGTCGGGGTGGAGATCGCGCAGGCCGTTAGTCGGCTCGGCGGCGAGGCGGTGCTCGTCGAGATGTCTGAGCGCGTGCTCGCACGGGAGCCGGCGCCGCTCGGCGAGGCGCTCGGCGAAGCACTGCTCCGCGACGGGATCGAGCTCGTGCTATCTGCCAACGCAACCGCCGCACGACGCGAGGGCGAGGACTACGTACTCGAGATCGACGACGGGCGCGAGCTACGCGGTGACCGGCTGCTCGTCGCCACCGGCCGGCGTCCGCGCGTGCTCGGCCTTGGCCTCGAGACCGTCGGGGTGGAGCCGGACGCACACGGAGTACCCGTGGATGCACACCTGCGCGCCGCCGAGCATCTGTGGGCGATCGGCGATGTGAACGGCCTCTGGCCTCTGACCCACGTCGGCAAGTACCAGGGTGAGGTCGTCGCCGCGAACATCCTTGGGGAGCCCCGAAAGGCCAACTACGAGGCTGTTCCCCGCGTCGTCTACACCGACCCACAGGCCGCGGCGGTGGGCGCGTCCTCCGGCCGTTTCAGCGCGATGGTCCCGGTGTCAGAGGTAGCCAAGGCGGCCACCTACACGCGCGCGTACGCGGAACAGAACGGCTTCCTGACGTTGCTCAGCGACGGCGCGCGGTTGACGGGCGCCTATGCGCTGGGGCCAGAGGCTGGCGAGTGGCTGCAGCAGGCCACGCTCGCGATCCGCGCCCATATCGCACTCGACGTGCTCGCGGATACGATCCAGCCGTTCCCGACGTTCTCGGAGATCTACGTCGCCGCGCTGAAGGCGCTCCGAGTCGAGATCGCGGCAGGACCCAAGGCGGTCGGCGCGGGACCGCCGATGTCGGCCTGAGGTGGTTACCCATCGCCCGCCCACGGGAGTGCCGTTGTTGTGAACGTCACAATGGAGGTAAAGCTCGTCACTGTGTAGTCGCTTTCGCCGTCGCGTGAAGGGTCGGCACTCGCGGCGACGGTTTCGCGCTTGGACTGGACGACGTGCAGCACTGACCGACAACGCAACCGTCGCTATTGCAATACGCGACGCTACCGTGTCTCGCTTGCACCGACCGAGGAGTCATCGCCACGCTGCTCGTAGGTAGCAGCAAAGATCAAGTCGGTTAGCCAGCGTCTAAACGATTCGTTGTCGCTGAACTGCTTGAAGAGCTCCGTGTCGTCCTTTAGCAGGCTATTCATCACCCGGCCCAGCGCCCTGTCATGCTCGATGCGAGCATTCTGCTTATCGTTGTTCCTCTGTGCGTTGCGATACGCCCGATCAGCCGCCACCTTTGTGGGGATCTCCTCCGTGATGAGCCGCTGCACCCGGTCTGAGTCGGTCCATTCGATGTTGCCGAACTGGCCATTGAAGGTCTTGAGAATGTTGGATAGCCGGTCGAGCTCCGGTTCTGTCGTGTATCCGCGCCCGGCCATGGGGATCGGGCCAATCGCGGCGTCTTCGTCCGGTAGCGCGATCTGCATGGCCTTCTGCTTCTCGACTCGGTAGCTGTCCATATCGATGGTCTCGAGGATGCCACGCGAGAGGTCTTCCTCCCTTGGTGCCGGGAGCTTCGGAATCAGGAACGCCAGAAAGATCGATAGCTTCTCCCAGTCCGCGTTGGTGTAGGGCAGGATCGAGCCGAGGAAGCCATAGGAGCGCGTGAAGGCCTTTGCATTGCCCTTGAACTGAACCTGGCCATCCACCTCGAGATCCTCGTTGTAGTTAGCAACACAGGCGTCGAGGATCGGATCCATTTCGTCCCGCTTCGCGTCTCCAAGATAGAGGTCGGCGAATGCGTTGACCTGGGCTTGCTCGTAGATCTGTGCGCCATCTAGGTCTGCCTGCAGGTCGTGCAGCTTGTTGGGGTCGGTCTCCTCGCTCAGGACGGTCGTGCGGTAGTAGTCGGAGAAGGCCCGTTCGATGCCGTCCGTGTCGTTCATGAAATCGAGGACGAACACATCGTGCTTCTTGGGATGAGCGCGGTTGAGTCGCGATAGCGTCTGGACGGCCTTGATGCCAGACAGGCGCTTATCGACGTACATCGAGTGCATCAGGGGCTCGTCGTAGCCGGTCTGGAACTTATCGGCGCACACGAGAAGGCGGTAGGGGTCCTCGACTATTTCGTCGACGATCCTGTCGCTCGGAAAGCCATTGAGCGCGCCCTCAGTCACTTTCGCGCCCATGTACTCGTGCTCATCTGCGAATGCGACAATGGCTCGATACGGACTCTTCCGCTCTCGGAGGTAGCCTTCGATCGCCTGGTAGTACTGAACCGCGCGTTCGACGCTTCCCGTAACGACCATTGCGCGTGCCTGGCCGCCGATCTTTTGGAGGCCGAGCACGTGATCATGGAAGTGGTCAACGACGATCTCCGCCTTGAGACGGATGGCATGATCGTTGCTCTCTACATAGCGCCAGAGCTTCTTGCCAGCCGTTCGGGCATCAAACTCGGGATCTCCCTCGACGGTGCTCACGAGCTTGTAGTAGCTACGGACGGGGGTGTAGTTGGCGAGCACGTCAAGGATGAAGCCCTCCTGAATAGCTTGCTTCATCGTGTAGCTGTGGAAGGGTCGATGTTCGCGCACGCCATCCTGACCACATGGCTCGCCGAAGATCTCCAGCGTCTTGTTCTTTGGTGTCGCCGTGAACGCGAAATAGCTCGCGTTTGGCAACATCTTCCGGGCCTCCATGATGCGGTTGATGCGATCCTCCGGGTCCTCTTCTTCGTCCGTGCCGCCGCCCTGAGCGAGCGACTCATTCAGCGCGGCGGCCGTACGTCCGCCTTGGCTTGAGTGGGCCTCATCGATCACGATTCCAAACTTGCGGTCGCGGTGCTCGTCACCTATGTCTTTGACAACAAATCGAAACTTCTGGACGGTGGTGATGATGATCCTCTTTCCAGAGGTGAGAAACGACCTAAGATCGCCTGAATGCGCTGCCGCGCCAATGGTTGCGCTGACTTGGGCGAATTGCTTGATCGTGTCGCGAATCTGCCTGTCAAGCACTTTGCGATCGGTGACGACGATCACCGAGTCAAGCACCGGCTCGCCGTCGGCCTCCAGCTCGATCAGCTGATGCACGAGCCACGCAATCGAGTTGGACTTGCCGCTCCCCGTGGAATGTTGAACTAGATAGCGCTTGCCAGCGCCATGCTCCGCGACGTCCGCGAGAAGCCTATGAACCACGTCGAGCTGGTGGAAGCGCGGAAAGATCTGTACTGCTGAGCTCCTGCCCGTTTTTGGATCCCTGCGGACCACGACTTGGGCGTAATGCTCGATGATGTCGGTCAGGCCAACCGGGGTGAGAGTATGCCTCCAGAGATAGTCTGTCTTTATGCCAGCCGGGTTTGGGGGGTTTCCGGCTCCATCGTGCCAACCTCTGTTGAATGGCAGGAACCACGACTGCTTGCCCTTCAGCTGGGTGCAGAAACGGACCTCCTGATCATCGACCGCAAAATGGACGAGGCAGCGGCCGAACTCGAAGAGCAGCTCGCGCGGATCGCGGTCGCGCTGGTACTGCTCCACCGCGTCCTCAACCGTCTGCTTAGTGAGGTTGTTCTTCAGCTCGAAGGTCGCAACCGGCAAGCCGTTGATAAACAGGCAGAGATCCAACGCCAGCTGGGTCTCAGCACGGCTGTAGCGCAACTGCCTCGTGACGCTAAAGCGATTCAACGCGAAGAGCTCTCCGGCTTTGATATTGCCGGCGGACGCCGAGCCGTAGAAGAGGTCGATCTCGTGGGCGCCATGCTTCAGGCCAGCGCGCAGCACGTCGAGTACGCCACGCTTGCTGATCTCGACCTGCAGGCGAGCGAGAAAGCCTCGGCGGGTGGCCCCATCCCGGACTAGATCAAGAGCGTTCGCCACGGCTGGTTGAGTAGCGTCAAGGAAGCTCCGAAGCTGCTCGAGATCAACGGCGAACTCGCGTTCGTAGTCATTGGGGCTACCCGCGATCCAGCCTCCGCTCGGCGCCACCATGTCGGCGACAATCAGTGACTCCAAGCCTTGCTCGCTCATGTCGGTCGTCATGCCACGACTCCCTCCAGATCGGCATCGAGATCGAGGCTCGCCACATCCTCGCCAATGTCCAGCACAGGCTTCGCCTTACCCGAGGTGTCGGGCTCCAGCGGCGGCTTCGGTAGCCTGGCTGCCGCCTCTCGAACATCCAGCTTGCCCGTAACGACGTCCGCGATCAAGCGACTGCGGAACTCGCGGAGCAGCGCAACCTCGCCACGAGCACGCTCGATCGCGCGCTGAATATCGGCTGTGCTGATCTTGATCCATGCCGCGATCTTCTCTTGCTCCGCGGCCGGCGGTACGGGAATCGGGACCGCCATGAGGCGATCTTGAGTTAGCTTCGGCTGTGCCGCCCCTGTGATCCACGGCTGGTAGTCGATGCTGTCTAGAAGTGCGGCGAAGAACTCGAGTGACCCGCGCTTAGGCTTGAGAATATGGGCGTGATTGTTAACCCAGAAGCGCCCGTGTGCCACAATCGCGAGAGGCAGGTTCCTGTTGACGAGATTCGCGCCGTCCTCTGCAATCAGCAGCAGGTCGTCGTCGAACAGGTAGCCGTCGACTTTATCGATGACGCCTGACGCCCCATAGTAGTCGTAGCCGCGGCTCGCCATCTCACCGCGTTCGGAAGCACTCAAGGGCACTCGCTTGCTGTTGAGGTTAAGCAACTCCGTCTTGATCCGGCCGATGCGCCAATGCTCCGGCATTTCGCCGAGCCACTCGACTCCCGAAGCCCTGAGTCGCACATCGCTATCGACACCGCGCATGACAGCGTGAGAGACGATTGTTCGCGTCTGCTCGAGCAGCAGCTTGACTAGCTTCTGCTTGGTCTCCACGAACCGCGAGATGCGCTCGCTGGCATACGCGATGAACCGCGCGATCGCCCGCTGCTCCGCTGCGGGCGGAATCACCACCGGGATTCGCTTCATCCCGTGAACTGCCAGGTCCCATTGTCCCACGCGCACGCCATCGGATACCTGCCCAAAGAACGCGACGTACGGGCTGCACCGGAGCAGCAGATGCCCGTACTGCGGGTCCGCGATCGCGAAGTCCAGAACGTAGTAGGCTGGGCTGACAATGCCATCGACAGGAGCGATGCCGAGCGATCCCTGCCAGGCCTTCATCTTGTTGATGACAAGATCCCCAGTTCGCACGACCTTGTAGTTACTCAAATCGTCGGGGATGAAATTGTGATTCTCGTCTTCCGCCATCGATAGACGCGGGATGACGCCACGCTCACGGACAACAGACAGAAGGGGGAGCTCCGGCCGACCGCGTTCGCTCCTGAAGCGCACGAGCGAACCGAGACTTCGCACACCCCAATGGGCGGGCACAGGCCCGAGCCATTCAAAGCCCGAATCGCGCATCCGCGAGTAGCTTGGAAGACTTCCAATCATGCTGTGGCTCGACCTGTGAGCTCAGTAAGCAGCTCATCTGTCTCCCGCTCGAGAGCGAGTATGTCGGACTTGATCGCATCGAGCGAGCGTAGCGAGGTAGGCCTATAGAAGTAGCGATTAAAGCTGACTTCATAGCCGAGCTTGATTGCGTCCTCGTCGATCCAAGCGTCGCAAGCGTACGGCCGCACCTCGCGCTCGATAAATGCGTCGATGCCACCCGGCTCTGAGAACGGCACTTGCTCCGTGTCGCGCAGCTCACGGTCTGGCTCATACTCGACGATTCTCGACGTTCCGCCGACTGCCGTCTCGAACAGTCCGCCGAGGGGGTCGGGCTCCGTGCCGAGCTCGTGGATGCGTCTAATCACCGCCGGAGCGCTCGGGTCAACCGCGGTCCTGTCAAGCAGCTTGATCTCTTTCGCCGTATACGCGTGCTCGGGGTCGATGCCGCGGACCCGCAGCGGCCTCTCCACCGTGACCTTCCAGTAGCCGAGCGCGGCATTTGGCAGGACCTTCGACTCGGGTGTGTCACGGAACTCGAGAAATGTCTGCGTGATCTTGGCTATGTCGTCCGCTGACAACTCGCAGTTCTTCTTGCCGAGGTTCTTTCGTAGCGGCTTGAACCACGCGGTCGCATCGATTAGCTGGACCTTGCCCTGGCGGTTGATCGGCTTACGATTGCTCAACACCCATATGTAGGTCGCGATTCCGGTGTTGTAGAACATGTTGAGGGGCAGAGCCACGATCGCCTCGAGCCAATCGTTCTCGATGATCCAGCGCCTGATGTTGCTCTCGCCCTGCCCAGCGTCCCCAGTAAACAGAGAGGAGCCGTTGTGTACCTCAGCGATCCGGCTCCCCAGCTTGGTGTCGTGCTTCATCTTCGACAGCATGTTTGCCAAGAACAGCATCTGCCCGTCGCTTGAGCGGGTCACTAGAGAGAACTCTCCGTCGCCGTCATGCGCCACCAGGAAGCGGGGGTCCTTCATTCCCGTCTTGCCGCCCATGCGCTCCATATCGCTGCTCCAGCTCTTCCCGTACGGCGGATTCGACAGCATGAAGTCGAACTCACGGGCGGGAAAGGCGTCGTTGGAAAGCGTCGAGTGTTCGGGCCCGCCGACGAGGTTGTCCGCAGCATCTCCCTCCCCCTTGAGTAGCAGATCGCCCTTGGCGATTGCGTAAGTCTCGGCGTTGATCTCCTGGCCGTACAAGTGTGTCTCGACTTCCTTGTGGTGCGCCGCGGCGAGCTCTTGGAGCGTTTCCTCCGCGATGCTAAGCATCCCGCCTGTTCCGCAGGCTCCGTCGTAAAGCAGATAGGTGCCTGACTCGATCGCGGCGGCGATCGGCTGAAACACGAGGTTCGCCATCAGCTTCACGGCGTCGCGCGGCGTCCAGTGCTCACCTGCCTCCTCGTTGTTCTCCTCGTTGAAACGACGGACCAGCTCCTCAAAGATCGTCCCGACAGCGTGATTATCAAGACCGGGATGCCTCTCGGTGCCGTTACTGTTCAAGACCGGCTGAGGGCTGAGATTGATTGACGGGTCGAGGAACTTCTCGATCAGCGTGCCCAGAGCGTCGGCTTTCGACAGGCGTGGTATTTGGTTTCGGAACTCGAAGCTGTCGAGGATTTCTTGGACATTTGGCGAGAACCCGTCGAGATAGGCCTCGAAGTCGGCGCGAAGTCTCTGCTGGCTCGTTCGCGAGCGAAGATCGCGGAGCGTAAACGGCGACGTGTTGTAGAACGCCTGATCGGCTGCTCCGCGGAGTGCGCGATCCTGGTTGGTCACGCCAGCTTCGTCGAGAGACTGCTTCAGTTCGAGTACGGCGGACTTGGTCGACTCGAGGACAGCATCAAGCCGGCGCAGCACCATCATTGGCAGGATGACGTCGCGGTACTTCCCGCGCACGTAAAGATCGCGCAGGACGTCATCGGCGATGTTCCAGATGAAGCTGACGATGCGGCCATACTGGTCGCCGTTCACCGCCAGCCTTCCTGAAGGGTTCTGTGGTTTCCGATCATGATCCCAGCTTACGTCCGTCGGGCCTGCCGTGGCAAGCCCACGGGTCATAGCTGGCAGACGCTACGCCCGCGTGATGCCACGAACGCGCCTACGCGCTCGATCGAGACACCGTCGAGGGCGATGCGGTCGATGACGACGATCCGCTGGAGGACGTCGCCGCGTCGCCGCGACCCGTTCGATCGCCTACGGTTGCGCCGCGCGCCTGTACTGCCAGTCTAGGCCTACACCAGTACCTCAAACCGCATCGAGATCGTCGAGTCGCGCGCTCGACAGCACCACCCGCTCGCCGCGGAACGGCACCGCCTCGGCTTCCAGCAGGCGCCGCTGGCGAGCACCCTTGGCGAGTGAACCGTCGGCGCGCACGACCCGGTGCCATGGCACCTCGTGCGCACCAGTGTGGCTCAGCACATAGCCCGCCAGGCGCGGAGCGCCGGGCGAGACATCGCCGTAGGTGCGAACGAAGCCCGGCGGGATCGCCCGCACCCGTTGCAAGATTGCAGCTCGACTGTCAGCGCTTACGGCTCGTCCCACCCCGCCAATGCTCGCACAGTCCATGAGCCACACGACCACTACTGCGCGAGCGGAATCCTTTTCGCGCCAGCAGGCCTCTTATCTACGTCTCAACATCAGATTTCCTAGCGGAAGGGTCCATCATGACTATCGCCGTCTATCTCATCGCAGCTGCGGTCGCTATCTGCGGCTGCCTCTTCTTCATTGGAAGGATCCGCTCTCGTGACTGATGCGCGAACATCGGCGTGGCCTACCGAACAGGTCGTCAGCGCGGCTCAACAGGGTGATCCGCACGCCATTACCGCACTGCTGTCCGGCTCCCACGCACACGTCCGGCGTTTCGCTCGAACGCTCTGCTCGACGCCCGAGGATGCCGAAGACGCTGCGCAGGAGGCGCTGATAGTCCTATACCGGAGAATCGGGACGCTGCGCGCCAGTGCGGCACTCGCATCGTGGGTGTTCCAGATCGTGCGCAACGAGTGCATCCGCAGATCGCGGACCATGCTCAGCAGGCCCGTTGCCACAGTCGGGGTCGAGTCCTCTGCGGAAGACACTGCTCTTGTTCGCCTCGAGGTCGAGCGGATCGTCGCGTGCATCTCAGCGCTCCCGCCAGAGCAGCGCGCTGTACTGGTCCTACGCGACATCCAAGGTCTCTCAGGAGCAGCCACCGCCGAGGCGCTGGGACTCAGCCGGGCGGCAATGAAGTCGCGTCTACATCGTGGGCGCGAACTGCTCCGCTCACAGCTCACGACACCAAACAACACCACCAGCTATGGAGGCATCGAGCATGCTCGACCATGACCAAACACTGCCGACCAGCAACACCCCCCTCGTCCGTCACCTGGCGCGCGGCGCTATCGGCTTCGGGCTGTTTGGCCTAGCGTTTGCGCTGGCCCCGAGCGTTGGTCCCGCCTCGCTCCTGCTGGTTGTCCCCGGGATGGTCGCGCTACGTGGCTGCCCAACCTGCTGGACCGTCGGTTTGATCGAGGCTATCTCCGCAGGGCGGCTGCAGCGCACCTGCTCGAATAGCGGCTGCACACTGTCACGCCACCAACACGGGTCGTTCGAATGACGCCGCTTCCGGTATCACCAGGCCCGCTTCTGTCTGGAACCACTGTTCCAGCAGCGAACAGTACATCCCGCGGTAGTCAGATGTTCTGATCAGGTTTTCATTTTCGTCGAGGTTTGTGAGTCCTGGGAACTCGCCAACCATTTTTCCCGCCGCCCGCGAGCCGATCAGGAACGCCGCGCCGCCCGCACCGTGGTCGGTGCCAGAGCCGTTTTCTTTCGGGCGCCGGCCGAACTCTGACCACAGCTGAACCAGTACACGCTGATCCAGCCCGCGCGCTTCAAGGTCGCGCTGGAACGCCACCAGCGCAGGAATCGTCTGTTCCAGGTTGGTGCTCAGCGTGTCCAGCTCACCAGCGTGCGTGTCGTAGGAGCCGACCGCGTTCAGTGACACGCATTTGATCGGCATGCCGTTGTGCAGCATCGCTGCGAGCACCGCCAGCCGTTCGGCGAATTCACCCGCCGGGTAGGTGACAGTCGCGTGGTCGCCCGATTCTTTCTCGGATTTGACGAAATTGGCCATCTCTTCCAGCACGAGGCTGGTGTCGTAAGAGGCGTTGCGCGCCTGCGCATATGCCGGCGACGGCGCTGCCAGTGAGCCGAGCGCACCGAACGCCTCGAGCGCCGGGTTGGCGAGAGGTTCACCTAGACCGTATGCCCACATCGTGTAGTCCGCCGGCGAGGACACAGCAGCGACAGGCATGCTCGCCGTTGCGAGTGCCGGCGCCAGTGAGTAGTCCAGTGACAGGCCCTGCAGCGGGTTGTCCGGTTCGCCCACCAGATCGAGGTAGCGTCCCATCCAGCCCGAGCGCGCGTTCGCGTCGAGTTGGCCTACCTCCCAGTAGTGGCGGCTCGTGAAATGGCTCTCTTCCGAGGGCTCGTAGCCGATCGCTGGGAAGACCGTGACCTTGCCCTCTTCATGGAGTTCCGCCAGGCCGCCCGCGGCGGGGTGCCACATCAGGGTTTCGTCCTCGGTAAAGACCTTGCCGGAGCCTTCCGTGAGCCCGAGCACGGGGCGCAGTTCTTTGTATCTGGCTTCCCGTACGGGTGCGAGCACTGACAGCGCATCCCAGCCACCTTCCATGAAGATCGACACGAGCACCGGCTGGTCTGGATTCGTCGCTGAAGCCTGTGCGATGCCCTCTTCGAAGTGGCGCGGGCTGAGCATCGCGGCGCCGTACACCGACAGCGCCGCGCCCGCTGAGCGCAACAGGAACGTGCGGCGGTCAAGGCCTGTGCCTGCGGGCTGCGGCATCCCAGGCTCGATCTTCGGCAGCCCCTTGCCTGCGATCGCAGCCCCGCGGCGCAGCAGCTGGGAGCGTGTGAAGTCATCGCATGAGCAGCTCTTGGCCATCGTCAGCTCTCCTCGTGTCCGCGTATCGTCCCCACCCGCACGTCAGCTCACCTGCATATCTGGGGAGGTGGCGATCAGCATCCGTAGCGCGTTCTGGCGCATCGCCCGGTATGGACTGCGCTCCCACTTCGCCAGCGGTTCTTGCAGGCAGCTCTGCGCGAAGGCCGCCAGGCACTGCTCGGATTCAGCGGACAGGGTCGGGTTGGCCCAGTATGCGAGTGCGTTTGCAAGCGCTTCGCCGGGGGCCTCGCTCGTGCTGTATTCAGGTTCACCGTCTGCTGGCCATGGGTTGGGGTAGGTCTTCGCTGTGACGTAGCTGGCCATTTCCCAGCGTGCTCTGGCCGTCGAGGTATCCAGCCAGCGGGTGGAATCCCAGCCAGAGACGTTCGGCGGATAGAACAGCTGTTGGCCCGCGTTCGCCGAGAGCCACGCCCACGCGGTGGTATCGATCGGACGCGAGATCGAGCGCAGCAGGCCCGCGTTGTAGACGACCGGTGGCGTCACCAGCTCTGGGCCGTCGTAGAAGTCCGGATGCTGGAGGATCGCCTCCACAACCGCCTGGATGCTGTAGCCCGAGCTCGTGTAAAGGTCCTGCAGCGAAGCCAGGGTGGCTTCCGCGGGTTCGCGCGCGATGAAGTACCCCCACAGCTTGGTCACAAAGAACGACGCATGCAGCGGATGCGTGACACACAGGCGCACGGCGTCTTCGTAGTTCCAGTGGCCCGTCTGCCCAAATACGGTCTTTTCCCCAGTGTCGTGATAGCTGGGATCGAAGCGGAAGTTGTAGTTGCCGAGCTCTTCCGACCAGTCATTGCGCCAGCCGGTGAGCGTGCGGGCCATTTCGCGCACGTCATCCTCGGTGTAGGCGCCGCGGTCTGCGCCGAGCGAGAACAGCTCCATCATCTCGCGCGCGTAGTTCTCGTT
>Ga0070762_10000585_pt1 | contig 15664 bp, 13 predicted proteins | sample HubBroMetageREF2_FD_66726 | JGI IMG/M metagenome (GOLD analysis project Ga0070762, IMG submission 66726) | Reference soil microbial communities from the Hubbard Brook experimental Forest, New Hampshire, USA - Hubbard Brook CCASE Soil... | ecosystem: Environmental > Terrestrial > Soil >...
TCGTCGAGGATCGGGGCAGCCGGACATTTTCGGGGTAACTTTGGGGGTAACTTTAGGTGTCCTGTTGGAGTTACCCCCAGTGACGCGCCGTTTGATGAGTAAAATCAGCGCGAAAGCTGCATGTAATCCTCTCGAATTCGTCTTCCCGGATCTCAATTCGATCTCGTACCCTGCATTACCGAATTAATTGCCGTCGTCGAATTCGAATTGTGTCCTCGTTTCCCAACGGCTGGTGGAGCGGGCAACTCAATCGGGCTAGAATTCGAGCGACTACACTTCAAGGAGGAGGCGTTTATGTCAGCAGCGTATATCGAGCATAGGCCACTGGCTTCGCAAGCTCACCACGGTACAACTCACCACGCCGTGGTGGTTGGTGGTAAGGAGATTCACAACTTCAAGACGCAAAAAGAAGCAGCTGATTGGGCAATAGCGCAAGGCTACAAGCCGGTACATGTGGCAAGAGAACGGCACTTGCAGAATCGTGATCGCCCTGATCATTGGCGGCACTACTCCTAGTCGAAGATAGCATCTGCGCATTAACCGCGGCCGCTGCGGTATTCGCGTCTGCGGCGTCAATTCGCGCGGCGAGACAAGCAATGGAGAGGCCTTCATTTGAATCACCTTCGACGAAGTCTTACCGCGTTCCTTTCCCTCGGTTCGTTGGCCGCAGAACTTCGGTGCGCGTACGCCGCACAGCCGCTGGACTCATCGAAGAGCGGCGGCGATAACAACTTCACTGACGGCAAATCCGTCCAGGCTCCAAACATGGAAAGCTTCTCTTTAAGCTATGAACTGACAGGGGCAGGGTGGGCTCATGCCAGGGTTACAGTGGGGTCGTCTACACACGAAACGGAAGTCAGCTACCTGACGCGTGACCCGCTTGGCTTGTTTGCTCAAGTTCTCATCGGATTCATTTGGCCGGAGGAGGGCAGCGTCTTTATCGTCAACAGACCTGGCCAAAAGCCTCTGAATCCAGAAGATTTGAAGACACGGAGCTTTATCTGGGAAGACGAGCCTGGGGGTTGGCAATGGAGTTTCCGACCTCACGGAACATCGTCGGTGAAAGTGAAGCTCGAACAGCGGTCCTCGCAACCGGCACGCGCGCCGCTAATCGATTCAATTTGCCCGCTTCGGGAAATGGCGAGTGCTTGTGCTATGAGCATAGAGGGGCTTCTGGTCAAGCATGGCATTGTTGGCTATCAGTTAGACTGGACCTATGGCCAGCTGCCTTTGGCGCAATATCTCCTTCTCAAGCGTTGGCTTCAGTCTCCTGGATATATCGCGAAGGCCACCGAGGGTGGGACGTGGAAAGATGACGTGACGGCCCTGCGACTGATCGATGGGTAGCGCCGTCATGAAACGAGAATCCATTGTCTCGGCCAAAAATTTCTGCCACCAACGCGGATTCCGAGTCACTGACACACGCTAACCTGCTCTGAAAGAAATACTGCTGTGAAAACGCTCAACCAATTGCTGGCAGTTGGCAATGACCGCATCATTTTCAGCTGCGTCGCAGGAAGTCGCGCCTACGGTACTCAAGTTCCAGGAAGCGACGAGGACGTACGCGGGATTTACATGGTGCCATCGGCCGCCTATTTGCCGATTGATCAAGAACCGGTCCAGCTTTCAGATGACCGCAACGATACGGTGTACTACAGCCTGCGACGCTGTATTGAACTGCTAGCCGAAGCGAATCCAAATATTCTAGAACTTCTTTTTTCGCCTCAGGACTGCGTTCAAATTGTCTCGAAAGAGATGGAACAACTTATTCTCGCTCGAGGTATCTTCGTAACACGTCAGTGCGGCGACACGCATATTGGATATGCAATGTCGCAGATAAAGAAAGCGCGCGGCCAGAACAAATGGATCAACAATCCAAAGCCAAAGGCGGCGCCGCGAAAAGAAGACTTCTGTTACGTGATCCCGAAAGCACGTCTTGCGCTATTGGATGCCCCGCCGTGCCGCCCGGTGCCATTGAATCAAATTGGCTGGGAACTAACGCAATATCACGCAGCACGACTGGAACATGTTCCGGATACATACCGGCTTTATCACTACGGCAGCAACGCTCGCGGCACGTTTCGAGGGGATGTACTGGTATGCGAGTCAATTCCAGAGCCAGACGAGGCCAGTCGTTTTGCTGGTCTTTTGATCTTCAACGAGCAAGCCTGGAAGCAGTCTTTCACCGAACACCAAAACTATTGGGGCTGGAGAAAGAATCGCAATGATGCGCGTTGGGAGCAGCAAGAGGCGGGGCAGCTGGATTATGACGCGAAAAATATGATGCACACCGTGAGATTGCTAATGAGCGGCCGATCTATCCTCGAACGCGGCGAACCAATGGTCAGATTCGAGGGAAAGGATCTTAGTCTTCTTCTTGACATCCGCGGGGGCAAGCTTGGATTCGAACAGATTATGAACGTCGCCAATGACTTGCTTGCCGAATGTGACCGCCTGAAGAGCATTGCCCCACTTCCGAACGAATGCAATCGAGTTGCCGCGGACAAGCTGTTAGTCGAGATTACTCATGCGTGGGAGAACAGAGTCGCATGACAGACGAGATTCTGGCTGCTCTGCGCTCAATCGAAGCTGAGGCGCAGGTGCGAGTTCTCTTGGCGGTAGAGTCGGGGAGCCGTGCCTGGGGTTTTGCATCGCCAGATAGTGACTATGATGTGCGGTTCATCTACGTGCATGAGCCCGCGTGGTATCTCACTGTATTCGAGTCTCGCGACGTAATCGAGAAGATGCTGCCGGGCGAGTTAGATGTCTCGGGCTGGGATTTGCGCAAAAGCCTTCGACTCTTCTCCAAGTGCAATCTTGCCCTAAATGAGTGGCTTGGTTCCCCTGTGGTCTATTCTGAAACGTCGGAATTCCGGTCTGAACTCCGCGCGTTAATTCCGATTTTTTTCAATCCGACGCGCGCCACGCACCACTATAGAAGCATGGCGAAACAGGCCCTATCGAGCCTAACTTCCGAAAACCAGATCTCGATCAAGAAGCTTCTATATGCGGCCAGAGCACTTCTGGCATGCCGGTGGATCCGAGAATACAAATCCCAGCCGCCGACGGAGTTTCGTGTTGTCGTCGAACATGTCGCGAGCGCTGAGGAGCGAACGTACTTTTCAGATCTGATTGCAAGGAAAAGCGACACGCCGGAAAAAGGAGAAATCGTCCTCGAGCCAAATCGCGGAGAAGCGATTATCGCTGAGTTGGAGAGTTACGAAGGAGATATCGCACCGCCAGACGTGTCTCCGAAAACGTCTGGCGATCTACTCGATGCGACATTACGCCGATGGATAGGCGTAGTGTCGTGACGTAGAGAACCTAGGTAGGATCGGCTTGCTGAGGTGCACTTTGGGTGCATCTTCGAGGAAACTAATGATCGTGAACCAGCATGATCAAGTCGATTCCGACATATTTTTGTCAATTGACAATATCATGTCGTAATCTGTCGATATCACATGAAACAAGTGGGTTTTGACAGGCTTTCCTGGGAAACTCGCAGGCTAAACCGCCGGGGTAACAAACGGGGTAACTGAGATCATCGAATTAGTGAAACGCCTATAAAATTAGGCGTTTTCAGCGTTAATTCGATGGTGAGCGGGCCCACCAACCATTCATCCGCGGACGTCTTGGGAAGGCTGACCGTCGGTAATAGGCACGGCGAATGGAAGTATTCCCATTCGCCGTGCACTGCTTCAGGCGCGCGACTCGAACAAACTCGCGTGCACTCTTCCTTACCAGCCGTGGCCGTTGCCGTAGTCGTCGTCGTGGCCATTGTCATGGCCGTGATCGTCGTGGCCGTGATCACGATCCTGATCGCCTGCGACAACGTACGCGACACCGCGATAGACCGTGCCGTAGGTGGGACCCTCGATCGTACGGAAAGTCTCCTTGGCCACCTTGCCCGTAAGGGTGGTGGCGGCCACTTCGTCAGTGATTTCCACGACACGGTTCGGATCCGCGCCGGTGTCACCGGAGGTGCTATTGGTCGAAGTCGCTGCCCACAGTGTCACCGTGCCGTCCCTGTTGACCAGGCCGGTGAGATTGCGCAGGCCGATGGTTGTAACGTCCGGGTACGGGCCGTCGAAGCCCACGAGGTTGCTGTCGACCTTGCCGATCAGGCCACCGGTCAAGGTGTAGGCCAGCGTCCAGGTGCCGTTGCTGCCCAGGATCCACTTCTCGAGGCCCGCATGCGCTGCATCGGCGCTGTTGCCCGTGCCCTCGTCGGTCACGTACAGCGTGTGATCGTTGGCGAAGAACATGGCGAAGGGCGTGAAGTCACCACCGCTCGTGCCGTCAGCCAGCGATGCCCGGGCGGAGTCGGTCGGGAAACCGTTGAGGATGACGACCGCCTGCTGACCGGCATTGGCGACGGTCGGCAGCACATTGCCGGCCGCGGGGCCGGTGTTGGGTGCCGGCACGAAACCCGCCGGCGACTGCGGCGTATTGACGACGGTATAGACCGTCTGCACACCGTTGCTGCCGCTGCCCTTGGTGAAGTACAGCGCGCCGTTGAACTCGGTGATACCGCGGAAGTTGTCGTCCTTGCCGGGCTTGTCATCGGCGCCCTTCTTGCCGAGCCCGAACTGCAGCAGGGGGTTGACCTCCGCCGAATTGCCGCTCGGGATGGTCACGGTGGGCGACCGGGCGTTGATCTGATTGACCGCCTCCAGGCCCGTAGTCTCGGTCACATCGGGGGTCGTATCGTTGCTGGCGGAACCAAATGTCGCCGCATTGCCGTTGTTGGCGTTGCCCACGGTGTAGTACAGGCCGTTCGAGCCCAGCAGGGCCGCGCGGCCGTTGTTGCCGCCGTAGTTGATCGTCGGCGTGTACGAGAAGCGCGCGTCATCGTCCAGGGAGACGATGGTGCGGTGGAAGGCATAGTCGCTGCCGAAGGCGAAGCTCACGGGATTGGTCGGGTCCTGACCTGCCACGGCATCGGAGTTCGAGACGTCGAGGGCGCCGACACCTGCGTTGGCATAGCCGACGAACACCAGGTGGTTGCCACGCTCGTCGTGGCCTAGGTGCAGCGCCAGCTCCGATTTCGAGGAGAAGCTGGTCACGACTTGACTGGTTGGCACACTCAGGCGATTGAGCACACGGCCGCTGTTCGGGTCGACGGCCGTCAGGAAGATGGGTGAAGTTACGCCGAAGCTGGCATCGACCGTGTCGTTGTTCCAGACGGTGACGTAGTTGTTATCAGAGACCGCCGCAATGGTGGCGGTGTTCGTATTGGCCAGCGGCGTGCCGACGACCAAGGACGCCACTGCCCCGATCCCGCCTTCGTAGTTGCTGCTGCTGATGATCAGCGAGCCGGGTCGCAGAAAGAAGGAGTCATCGGCCACGGCGGTGCTGACATGCACGAAAGCGGCGGCGGCGCCGCTGCCCACCAGCAGCGAAATGGCACTGGCGATCGAAGAACGGACGTTCATGGGAATCCCCTCGAGGTTGGTTAGGAGTTGGAATGACTTGGTGATGCAAAGTAGTCAACGAATGTGACAGATTTGTGACGACATCCCGGCGTCGTACGCACGTGTTCGCAGAACGGTTCGTGCGTTCAATTGAGAAAAAACGCTTGAGCCGGATAATCTTCTTCACCATCACGAGGAAGACCAAGATGCCCGCTAATCAACTCGCTTCGATCGATCATATCGTCGTGCTCATGCTGGAAAATCGCTCCTTCGATCACATGCTCGGATTGCTGTACTCGGCCGAGGGCAACATCTCCCCTGCAGGCCAACCCTATGAGGGACTCACGGGAAAGGAATCGAATCCGGCCGCGGACGGCACGCCGGTGCCCGTGTTCACCATCGAGTCGACCGACCCCGAGGCCTACTACATGCCCGGCGCCGATCCCGGCGAAGGCTACACGGCAACCAATTCCCAGCTCTTCGGCACCACCACCGCGCCTACACCCGCGGCGGCCGGGAACCAGGGCTTCGTCACTGATTTCGCCTACACGCTGGGATGGGAGTCGAAGGAAAAGTGGTCGATCATCGCCGGTACAACCGCGAGCAACATCATGGGTGTATTTCCGCCCGGCATGTTGCCGGTGCTCTCGGGTCTCGCCCGTGGCTTTGCCGTCTGCGATCAGTGGTTCTGCTCGGCGCCCACCGAGACTTTGCCCAATAGAGCATTCGTCAATGCCGGAACGTCCCAGGGCCACATGGACGACAAGACCACCAAATACACCTGTCCCAGCATTTACGGCCTTCTGTCGCAACACAACATCAGCTGGCGCGTCTTCGGCTATGACGCACAACCGTTGACCCGCCTGGACTTCAGCGATACGACAAACGCAAATGACAGCTGCTTCGGCGAGTTTGCGGACTTTCAAGCGGCCGCGGCCAACGCTACATTGCCGGCCTACTCGTTTCTCGAGCCAAGCTGGGACGCCGCCGGCAATAGCCAGCATCCGAACTACGACGTCGCGCTTGGCGAGCAATTCATTCACGATGTCTATTACGCATTGCGCAACAGCCCCGCATGGAATCAAACGCTGCTCATCATCACCTACGATGAGCACGGCGGGTGTTACGACCACGTTCCGCCGCCATCAGGAGCCACGCCGCCCGACAATACGGCGGGCGAATACGGATTCGATTTCACGCGATTCGGGCCGCGCGTGCCCACCGTCCTGGTGTCTTCCAAAATTCCGGCAGGCACGGTGTTTCGAGTGCCGGCCGGATCCATGCCGCTCGATCACACCTCCATACTGAAAACGATTGAAACTCGCTGGAATCTGCCGGCCCTGACCGCGCGCGATGCAGCGGCAACCGGCATCGGCGACGTGCTGACACTCGCCCAAGCGCGCAGCGATGATCCGTTGGCGGGGATTACCGTGCCGGTCGCCAAAGCTGCCAACCCCAACGCACACCTCCCCTCTCACCTGCAGAAGGTACACGCCGAACTGGTGGCGCAACTTCCCGTACTCGATGGCAACGGTGGAACTCACCACACGATGCCTGATCTGAAGTCAAACGAAGACTACCAGGCCTATATTCGAGAACGGACGGAGGCCTGGCTCGCGTCGCGCCGGCCGGCCTAATCTCTGCGGGCCGAAAATGCGGCTTATGGGCGCGGGTCAAAGTCGCCTTGATCATTCGCCTGAAACATCGTAGCCTTATATCCCATATTACTGCATATGGGTTACCCATAGTGAAGACAACGGTAGACATTGCGGACGATCTTTTGAAACGTTCGCAGCAATTGGCTAAACGTGAAGGTTCGACGTTGCGCGCCGTGTTGGAAGAAGGCCTGCGGTTGGTTCTGAAAAATCGCCGAACGCCCGGTTCTCGCGCATTTCGATTTCCGACTTTCGGCAAGGGCGGCCTGAACGCTGAATTCCGCGGCACCGACTGGGAAAAGATTCGGTCTGCGATCTACCGTGACGAGGGGCACAAGCAATCGTGATCGCCGTCGATACCAACCTTTTGGTATATGCGCATCGGGAGGACGCGAAGTTTCATGGGGAGGCCAGTGCTGCGCTCGCTCAGCTCGCAGCGGGAACTGAGCGGTGGGCAGTACCGTGGCCTTGTGCGCATGAGTTCGTCGCGATCGTCACTCATCCTAAGATCTACAAAACGCCGACACCGCTCGAGCTCGCTCTGCAGGCGCTCGCAGAGCTGAATGCCTGCCCGACTCTTGAGTTCATCGGCGAGGCAGAGGGTTACCTCGACAGTCTTGCAGGGATCGCACTTGCCGCACGTGTGCACGGCGGCGCGATCCACGATGCGCGAATTGCTGCGATCTGCCGCTTTCATGGAGTTCGCGAGCTATGGTCCGCGGACCGGGACTTTTCACGATTTGCGGCGGTGAAGGTCCGTAACCCCCTGCTGGCGTGAGCGGCGCCCGCGGGCGGCCGTTTTCTTCGGTCGCACCGTTTTGGTCAGCGCATCCAATAAGTCGCCGCCCTCGCTGGTGCAGCCCGACAGCACCGAGGCCTCGTCGCAGCCAGGGCCGAGCAGATACGCGTGTCCCATTCCGGAATCGATGTACATGCATTGGCCCGGCTCGAGAATGACGGGCTCGTAAAACTCGGTATGCACTTCGACGCGGCCCGTCAGAACAAAAATAAATTCCTCCCCCGCGTGCCGGACCAGCTCCCCAAACTCTTCCAAGGTCCGCGCATGCGGGCGGCCGAATATTGGAATCATGCGTTTCTTGCGCAAGTCGGGACACAAAAAATAGTAGTCGTAATTAGAAGAATTGACGCGAACGGCGGTGTCCAAGGTCCCGATGCTGCGCCTTGTCAGTACTCGCGATCCGGGAGCGTCGCCCTGGGCGAGCAGCTCAGACAACCGCATATTGAGCCTCTGGGCGATTTGGATGAGCTTATCGTAGCTAAGCGTCAGTAAATCTTTTTCAACCTTGGCGAGAGTCGAGAGGGGAATGCCCGTTCGCGCGCTCATCTGCTTGCGTGTCCAGCCGTTGCGCGTGCGCAGGGCCCGCATAATATTCCCGAGGGTGGGCAAACTCTCGTTCATCAGTCCGTCTTGCTGAAACTCAGATCCTGGAAATCGAAACTAAAGTCAGTGGCCGGCGACACCGCCCGCATGGTCATCTCGGCCACCTTGGCGTCGTAGCCTTGTTCGAAACGCACAAAGGCATCCGCGTTCAGGGTTCGATCATTCCAGTGGACAATGAAGATATTGCCGCTGTAAGGCGTCAACGGTCCCTCGAGCGAGTCGGTCCGGCTGATCTTGAGGATCAGTTTGCCGTTCTCGAGGCGCACCGTGGCCTCGCCGCGCCAAGGATCGCGATACGTCCCGGCATAGGCGGCGAGCGCAAGTGACGGAGACCCCGACGAGCTCTCTGTCTTCGCGGCGGCATCCTCGATGGTTTTGGCAGCGGCGTCGCGCTTGGCGCCGTACGCCGTGCCGATCTCGACCCAGTCGCGGCGCGGCGCTTTCAAGTATGCGTCGAGGATTTGATCGCCGACCGCCTCCATGGCCATGCCCGACTCTTGATTCGTGAACACCAGCACGCCGAGCTGAAGTTCAGGGATCATGGCGACCCAAGTGACGCTGCCCAGCACACCGCCGGTGTGCGCGACTTTCTTGTATCCCAGCACGTCCTGCACTCCCCAACCCAAAGCGTAGCCGTTGAAGTGGGTGCGATACATCGTCGTGAACAACGGGCTTACCGGGATGATGGTATTCATGCTCCACATCTCTTCACTGCGTTCTGCAGTGAATAACTGCTGGCCTGTCGGCATCTTGCCGGCGGCGAGTTGGGTTTCGAGCCACTTCGCCATGCCATTGATGTTGCAGTTGATGGTTCCCGCCGGCCCGACTGCATCCATGTTGAGAACTGGAATCGCTTTGAGCTCGCCTTTGATCACCACGTGCGGGGCCGCGACGTCGGTGCGATCCGAAATCCGGGTATAGCTCGCGGCACAGGACCGCATTTGCAGCGGATCGAGAATGCGTTCCGTGACGAAGTCTTCCCACGATTTTCCCGTCACGGCGGGAATTATCTGGCCGGCCACCATGTAGAGCAGGTTGTCGTAGTCGAATTTGCTGCGAAATCCGGAGACCGGCTTGAGATAGCGCAGGCCGTGGATAATCTCATCTCGGCTGAAGTCGGTGGCCGGGAAAAACATCAGGTCGCCGGCGCCCATGCCAAGACCGCTGCGATGAGTGAGCAAGTCACGAATGGTGAATTCGCGCGTCACATAGGGATCTTGCATGCGAAACTGCGGCAGATAGTCGATCACCTTGTCGTCCCAGTGAATCTTGCCGGCGTCGACCAGGAGCGCAAGGGCGGCGGTGGTAAACGCTTTGGTGTTGGAGCCGATTTGAAACAGGGTATCGGCATCAACTTGTGCCGGCTTACCGAGTTCGCGCACGCCGTACCCCTTGGCGTAGACCAGCTTTCCGTCTTTGACGATGCCCACGGCCATGCCGGGCACTTGAAAGGCCTTCATGGCGCGCGCCACGGTTGCATCGATCGTTGACGGGGAAATCGGCAGGGCCGGCGGCGAGGCCGCCCAACTTGCAATCGAAGGCAAGTAGGCGAGAACAAGGATGATCGGCAAGCGTTGAACGAGTGATCTCACGGTAGGCTCCTGCAGCTCCAGATATTTACTATTGCTCTGTATAGGATCATTCTAGCCCAATTAGGACACTTGAGGCATGAGCATGCAAATATCCCTCGGCAGACTGGCAACGGCGGCGATGCTCATCATCACGGCGTCGAGCGGCCCGGCGGTCCTGGCAAACCCAGCATCCGCGGACGTTTCGCCGGCGCTCACGCAGTCGGACGCCGATGCCTGGTTAGACGGTTTCATGCCCTACACGCTGGAGTCGAACGATATTGCCGGTGCTGCGGTGGTCATCGTCAAAGACGGCCAGGTGCTTACCCAGCGCGGCTTCGGCTACGCGGATGTAGCGGCGCGTAAGCGGGTGGACGCTGCGACCACGATGTTTAGAGCAGGATCGATTTCAAAATTGTTCACCTGGACTGCCGTCATGCAGCTGGTGGAACAACATAAGATCGATCTGGACGCCGACATAAACCAGTATCTGGATTTCAAGATTCCGCCGTATGAGGGCAAGCCGATTACGGTGCGCAACCTCATGACGCATACCCCGGGTTTCGAGGAAGCCTTCAAGGGCGGTATTCGTTTCAGCGGCCAGGTGCCCCCACTGGATGAGGTGCTGAAACACATGCTGCCTGAACGCGTCTATGCGCCGGGCACGACACCAGCCTATTCGAATTATGGCGCGGGCCTTGCGAGTTATATCGTCCAACGCATCTCCGGCATTCCGTTCGAGGAATACGTGGAGCGCAACATATTTGCGCCCCTCAATATGACCCACTCGTCTTTCCGCCAACCCTTGCCCGCGCAACTTGCGCCCTTTATGTCCCAGGGATATCCCAAAGCGTCGGTGGACGCCAAACCCTACGAATTGATCTCGATACCGGGTGCCGGTTCAGTCGCGGTGTCCGCGGCCGACATGGCCAAGTTCATGATCGCTCATCTCAACCAAGGCGCCGGATTGATCAAGCCCGAGACAGCGCTCTTGATGCACGATCCCTCGCACGTGACGCTGCCCGGTACCGACCGCATGGCGCTTGGTTTTTACGAATTGCAGGTCAACGGCCTGAGCGCGATCGCACATGGCGGCGATCTCAATTACTTTCATAGCGATATGTGGATTTTTCCCACCAAGAACGTCGGTCTCTTTATTTCGATGAACAGCGCCGGTGCAAATAACGCGACCGAAGCGATCCGCATCGCGCTCTTCGAGCAGTTCGCAGATCGTTATTTTCCCGCGGCGAACGCCGCGGCGCCCGTAGAACTGCCGACCGCGAAAGAGCATGCCCAGATGCTGACGGGCAACTACATCAGCAGCCGTGGTTCCTTTACGAATTTCGTCGACGTGTTGAACCTCGCGGGTCAAGTCAAAATCTCCCTGGATAAGGACGGTCGGCCTTCGGTTCCCGAGATATTGGGAGGCCCGCCCCACAAGTGGATCGAGGTCGCGCCCTTCGTATGGCAGGCCGCCAACGGCCACGGGCGTCTCGGGGCCGTGGTCGAGAACGGTCGCGTGGTGCGCTGGAGCATCAACCCGGTGTCGCCCTTCATGGTATGGAACCGGGCTCCCTGGTACCGGGATGCGGCATGGCTATTGCCCGCCTTCGGAGCAGCCATCGTTCTCATCGTGCTCACGGCCCTTTCCTGGCCGGTCGGCGCCATCAGCCGGCGCCGCTTCGGGGCGGTCATGTCGCTTAGCGGGCCGGATCTGAAATCTTATCGCTGGGTCCGCGGCTTCTCCTGGCTGGTGCTCGTGGCTCTAGGCGGTTGGACGGCGCTCTTTGTGTCGCTGGGGTCGGACACCATTATCGGTGGCGCGATGTTATGGCCACTGCAAGTTGCCGGTACCGTAGGCTTTATCGGTCTGTGCGGCACCGCGCTTTGGAACCTGCAGCGAGTCTGGCAAGGCAATCGCGGTTGGTTCGCGAAGCTTTGGAGCGTGCTATTGGTGCTCGCTGCCTTCGTGACACTATGGGTGACGTTGAGCTTTCACCTCATCAGCTTCGGTACTCGATACTAAACGACTGGCGCAGTCTCGCGAGTGCGTCCCTAATTCGTCTGAGCGTGGCGGGTTTTGGGTGGCATTCCGGTCTAAATGAACAGTACCGAGGAGGGGATACCATGAAGATACCAAAGCGGCGGTCAATCGCCCTAGTTCTGATGGGCTGCATTTTCGGATTCGCCGCGGGGACTGCGCAGGCCGACATCACCATCGAACGCACCACCTCCGTGGAGGGTGTCGGTGGAATGGCATTCGCGAATATGTCGGGCAGCTCCAGAACGAGCATCTCCGGTGACAAGTCGCGCACCGACAACGACATGAAAATGCAGTCGAAGATCGTCGGTTTTCTGGCGCGCAACGCCCTGGGTCCGAGCGCCGAGATCGTCCTCCTCGATCAGGGCACGCTCTATCACCTGAACATAAACAAGAAGGAATACACCGAGACTACCTTCGAGCAGCTGCACGCGCAGATGCAGAAAATGTCCGATCAAATGAACGCAAGCGAGGCCAAGCAGCAGCCCTCCGCGGTCGATCAATCCAAGTGCGTTTGGCTACCGGCCAAGGTCGACGTCACCAAGAGCGGTGAGAAGGCGCAATTCGCCGGTTACGATGCGCAGCGCGTGACCGTCACGGCGACCCAACCTTGCCAGGACAAAGAAACGGGTGCGATTTGCGAGATCGCATTGGTTTTGGATCAGTGGACTTCCGCGGACTTTGCGGACAGCAGCGAAGCTCGAAAATTCTACAGTGCCTATGCATCCAAGATGGGCATCGACGTCTCGAGCTCTCAAGACGTCTCCGAAAGAGCCAAGGCCTTCTTTGCGCAGTACAAAGGTGTCTGGGCGGAAGTCGCGGCCAAGATGCAGGGTGTGAAAGGCTATCCGGTCAAGAGCAGCTTTACGCTCGGACTGGGTGGCCCGCAATGCAAGAATTCAAATTCGCAACAAGCGCAAACGAGCCAAACCGATAACAGTTCGCCCAGCCCGAGCGCCAGCCCCAGCGGCATCGCTGGCGCGGTAGTGGGCAAACTCGGCGGCCTTTTTCAAAAGAAGAAGGACTCTGCAGATGCGCCCGCAGCTCAGCCGGCACCGGCCGTAGCACCCGTCGTCATGCCACCGGGTGATGTTGCCTTGATGACCGTGTCATCGCAGGTGGTTTCGGTGTCGACCAATGCCGTGAGCGCCGATGTGTTCACCGTGCCGGCCGGCTTCAAGAAAATAGAAACCAAGACTCAATAAGCGCGAATACCTGCGCGTCGCCCCGCGCATCACAAATTCATCACAATTGAGCGGCTGTGCGCAGCCGCTTTTTACGTAGACTGCGGCACTGGGGAGATTTCGGGGGGTGGCCGATGAATAACGAGTCCGCGACACTAAAAACCTCGCTGCTCGACACACTTCGTTCCCGTCTGCGCGGTACATCGCTGGTACGCGGCGATGAAGGCTATGACATTGCGCGCCGCGTCTGGAACGGCGCCATCGATCGGCACCCCTCTTGCATCGTCGGTTGCGCCGATGCCGAGGACGTGTCGCACGCAATGCGCATTGCGTCCGAGCACGGGCTGCGGATGACGGTTCGAGGGGGTGGTCACAATGTGGCGGGGCGCTCGATCCGCGACGGCTCGCTGCTTCTCGACCTCTCAAAGCTGCGCCAGGTGGCGGTCAACCGCGAATCGCGCGTGGCGACAGTTCAGGGGGGTGCGGTGTGGCGCGACGTGGACAGCGCGACCGCGATCGAGGGGCTCGCGACCACGGGCGGACTGATTTCGAGCACCGGGGTGGGCGGATTCACGCTCGGCGGCGGCGCGGGATGGCTGATGCGCAAACACGGTCTCGCCTGCGACAATCTGCGCAGCGCCGGCGTGGTGCTGGCCGACGGTCGATTTGTCCGTGCTTCCCCGCAGGAACACGCGGATCTTTATTGGGGGCTGCGCGGCGGCGCCGGCGGACTCGGTGTGGTGACCAGCTTTGACTTTCAATTACATCCGCTGCGCGAAGTGCTGGCCGGACTCATCGTCCACCCAGCCGAGCATGCCGTCGAAGCTCTGTGCGCCTTCCGGGATTTTGTGGCGGAGGCTCCCGATGAATTCTGCGGACTCGCGGTGATCGCACATGGGCCGCCGCTGCCCTTTTTGGATGCCGCCTGGCATGGGCGCCCGGTCCTCATGTTCGCGGTGTGCTGGTCTGGCGATCTTGCCGAGGGAGAAGCGGCGCTGGCGGCGTTGCGTGCACAGGGTCAACCGCTGGTGGACCACATCGGCCGGATGCCTTATGCGCAGTGGCAGCAGTTGCAGGACCCCTCGGCGGTGAGGGGGCATTACTACTACTGGAAAACGGCAAACTATGCCGCCCTCAGCGACCACACCGTCAACGCACTCGCTGCCATGGCGCACCGCTTGCCGACCATGAGAAGCGAGATTCACGTACAGCATATGGGCGGTGCGGTCGCCCGAATTGGCGCGGAAGACTCCGCGTTTGCACACCGCAACACGCCGTTCTTCGTGAATTTTATCGGCATCACCGACGCGGCGAGCGCCACCGGCGTGCTGCGCGAGGGCATTCGGGCACTGCATGCCGAGGCGTCGCGCGAGGCTTTGCCGGGAATCCTCACAAACTTCGCCGGGCAGGACGATTCCGACAACGTTCAGAAGTTCGGATTGCAAAACGCCGGCCGGCTCGAGGCCTTGCGAAAGAAGTATGACCCGGCCGGAACTCTGCAGGGTGCCTAAGCAGCCGGCATGGCCCCAAATTGCCGTAGTCGCTCTGCCGCTTCATTTATCACGTCTTCCACGCGCATGCGTGCGCCTGCGCTGACCAGCGCCTCGTAGCGATTCAATCCGAGCGCCGACCGCAGTCGCGCGTTGGCGGACTCATTGTGGCGGAACCAGAAGCTAAACAGCGGCGACTGCGCACGCTGGCGAATCTGCTCGGCTGCACTCAAGAATCGACAGGCTTCCTCTGCCGCGCCGAGCCGCTCAGCCAGGTATCCGCATCCCTCGACGGATCCCGCGACACCTCGCAGGTGCCCTACCGAGAGGGCATTGCGCATGGCTTCATGCCATTCGGCGGCCGCGGCCGCCAAGTCGCCTCGCCGGAATAACGCGAGGCCGATATACATGCCGATAAAGTGATGCTGATGCGCGTCGGCACTGAGACCGCGGACCGAGCGTAGGATGTCAATGGCCTTCTCGGTATCCTCTTGCGCCAGATACAGCCAACCGCGCACCAATCCGGTGAGTCCGCGCAGCAGCTCATCGTCATGCTTTTCCGCGAACCGCTCGACCGTCGCCAGATGTTCTACAGTCTGCTCGGATTGCCCGAAGTGAATCCGCCAAAGGGCCAGATGTCCGCTTGAATAGGCTTCGGTCCATTCGTCGCCGACTTCATGTGCGATGGTAACGGCCTCGAGCAAGGACTGATCCGCTGCAATTTTGGTACCGGTGAAGATACTGATACCGCGGCACATCTCTGCTTGCGCCCGTTCGCGGGTGCGCAGCGACGGTGAGGCGGCGATCGCGCGATCGCATAGCCGTACGGCAAATGGGGCATTCCCATGCGCTTTGAAATAAAGCGTCAAAAGTCCCGCAATTCGCAGAGCCGCCTGCGGGTTGGCACCCG
>Ga0070762_10000588_pt1 | contig 15613 bp, 10 predicted proteins | sample HubBroMetageREF2_FD_66726 | JGI IMG/M metagenome (GOLD analysis project Ga0070762, IMG submission 66726) | Reference soil microbial communities from the Hubbard Brook experimental Forest, New Hampshire, USA - Hubbard Brook CCASE Soil... | ecosystem: Environmental > Terrestrial > Soil >...
AAGACCCCGCCGGCCACTTCATCACCTTCGCCCAATTCTCCTAATTTTGAGCGCGGCAGCTCTGCTCCTGCTCTTGCGCACCAAACCCTTCCACCCAATCCACCACGATCACCAATCCCAGCCCCGCTCCTCTATCTCTATGTCCTCTGCGCCACCTCTGTGAACTCTGTGTTAAGTCCCTCTACCCTCTTTTCTCCCATTTCGCCCAGTCAATTTTGCCGCCCCCCACACCTGTGTTACCGTTTCCTTTTATGACCCATCGCATCGGCGTACTCCTAAGCGGTCGCGGCTCCAACTTCGAAGCCCTTGCCGATGGTGTCTCCACCGGCCGTATCCCCAACGCCGAAATCTCCATCGTCATCAGCAACAAGCCCAACGCCCCCGGCCTCGAACGCGCCGCAGCCCGCAACATTCCCGCCCGCGCCATCCCCTCCAAAGGCCTCGAACGCGAAGCCTACGACCGCCAGGTCGCCACCGTCCTCCACGAATACAAAGTCGATCTCGTCTGCCTCGCCGGCTACATGCGCCTGCTCTCTCCCCTCTTCGTAGCCGCCTTTCCCCAGCGCATCCTCAATATTCATCCCTCTCTCCTCCCCTCCTTCCCGGGCCTCGAATCGCAAAAGCAGGCTCTCGACTACGGCGTCAAATTCGCCGGCTGCACCGTCCATTTCGTCGACGAAAATCTCGACGCCGGCCCCATAATCCTGCAATCCGCCGTCCCGGTCCTTGATTCCGACGACGAGCACACCCTTTCTGAGCGCATCCTGAAAGAGGAGCATCGCATTTATACCCAAGCCGTAAAAATCATCCTGGAAGGGAACTACAAAATCGCCGGCCGCCGCGTCCTGCATCCCGCGTAGCGGCCACCTTCAGGTGGCCCAGCTGCACTCGTCGCATTTGGGCGACTTGACCTCAACGCAAAGTGCAGCGCACAAAGTAAACTAGGAAGGTCTTCCAAAACAAAAAAATGTCACCCGCAACCTTCAAACCCGTCGACGAACAACTCGCCTACCTCAAAAAAGGCGCCGCCGAAATCATTCCCGAACCCGAACTCCGCGCCAGTCTCGAAAAATCCCTCAAAACCGGTACACCCCTTCGCGTCTACCTCGGCGTCGATCCCACCGCCCCCGATCTTCATCTAGGCCACACCGTCGTTCTCCGAAAATTAAAACACTTCCAGGACATGGGCCACACCGCCGTCTTCCTCATCGGCGATTTCTCCGCTATGATCGGCGACCCAACCGGCGTCTCCGAAACCCGCCCGCCGCTCACCCGCGAACAGGTCGACGCCAATGCCAAAACCTATCTCTCCCAAGTCTTTAAAATCCTCGACCCCGCCAAAACCGAAGTCCGCTACAACAGCGAATGGCTCGGCAAGCTTAGTAGTTACGACATCATTCGTCTGACCGCCAGGTACTCGCTGGCTCGAATGCTGGAACGAGAGGATTTTCGCGAGCGCCTTTCCGGCGGTTGGAAGGCCCAATTATTTAGGTCCTCCGAGGAAACGATGTCCGGGGCGGAAAGCGGCAAACCAAACGTCAAGAGACCTTCTTCCATGGCCATCCACGAGCTTCTCTACCCGCTGCTGACCGCGCTCGACGCCGTCGAACTCAAGTCCGACGTCGAACTCGGCGCCACCGAACAAAAATTCAATCTCCTCGTTCATCGCGAAATCCAGCGCGAGTACGGCCTCCCCGGCCAGGCCATTCTCACCATGCCCATCCTCGTCGGCCTCGACGGCCAGCGCAAAATGTCCAAGAGCCTCGGCAACTACATCGGCATCACCGAGCCGCCCGCCGACATGTTCGGCAAAATCATGTCCATCCCCGATGACCTGATGTGGACCTACTACGAACTCACCACCGATCGCACCCCGCAGCAAATCGCCGCGTTGAAACAAGAAGTCTCATCCGGCGCTCTCCATCCCATGGACGCCAAAATGCGCCTCGCCGAAGAAATCGTTGCAGGCTTCCACGGCCCCGATCCCGCCCGCAAAGCCACCGAAAATTTCCAGCGCGTCTTCCGCGACCGCCAGGCGCCGGCTGAAATGAAAGAAATTCGGCTGACCCGCGAGTCAAAGGGTCTAAAAGCGGCGATCCAGACCAGCCCTAACTCCTGGCAATACGAAATCCTCAACTTTGAGTCGAAGCTCGTAAAGTGGTCGTCAGTTTTAGGTTGGCTCGAGAGGTTGTCCGTTTCAGAGGCCGAGCGGGTCATCAAACAGGGGGGATTTGAATTGAATGGTTCGCTCGTCAAAGATCCTGCTCACAAACTGGATCTAAGTATTCCGAACTCGTATGAAGTTCGTTTCGGTAAGAAAAAATTCCTGCGCATCTTTGTTGAATAGGTAGCACAGGCTTCAGCCTGTGTTCTTCGCACAATCACTAATCACCAATCACTTCCGCAACCATCCCCGCCACATGCTCCGCAATCGCCGTCGCCGCCGTTAATCCCGGCGACTCAATTCCCACCAACTGAATCACCCGCGGCACTTCCCGATCCGCCTCAATCACAAAATCCGCCACGCCCTTTTCCCCCGGCGCCTTTAACTTCGGCCGCAATCCCGAATATCCCAGTTGTAAATCCGCTGCCGAAATCTCCGGCAACATCATCTTCGCATCCGCCGCAAACTCCGCAATCTCCATGCGATCCTTCTCGTAATTCTCTTTTCCATCCACATACGTCGCCGTCGGCCCCACCAGCGTCGTTCCCCAAAGCGTCTTCGTAAAATGCACGCCCAACGTCAACTGGTCGTGATGCGGCAGCGGGTAAACCAAATTCCGTATCAACTCCGCCCGCGCCCCGCGAATCTCGCAATACTCTCCACGCACCGGATAAATCTTCCACGGCCGCGGCCCCAGCATCCCCGCCACCTCATCCGCATACAATCCCGCCGAGTTCACCACGCACCGCGCCTCAATCGTCTCTTCCTCCGACTGCTCCTCATCTCCAATCCGCAAAGTCACCCGCACCGAATCTTTCTGCGGCGAAAGCCTCACCACCGTCGCATGATTCACCAGGTTTGCGCCCCGTCCCTCCGCCACCCGCGCAAACGCATGCACCAGTTCCTCCGCCGAGCAAATCCCCGTCGACGGCACCTCCAGCGCCGCATGCCCCTTCACATGTGGCTCCTGCGCGCGAATCTCCGCCCCATCAATCAGCCGCAATCCCTCTACTCCGTTCTCTTCGCCCTTTTTCTTCAGCGCCAGCAAATCCGTTTCCTCACTCGCATCCTTCGCCACCACCAGCTTCCCGGTAGTCCGGTGCGGCACTTTGTGCCGGACACAAAATTCCTTCGTCAGCCGATTTCCCGCCACGCAAAGTTTCGCCTTCAGCGAGTTTTTCGGGTAATAAATCCCGGAATGAATCACGCCGCTGTTCCGCGAACTGGTAGCCATCCCAAACTTCGGGTTTTTCTCAACCAGATAAACATCCGCCCACCGCCGCGAAAGCGCCTCCGCAATCGCGCAACCCACCACCCCGCCGCCCACAATCAAAACATTAGCCTGATCCATGTCCACCCATCATCCCTTTGGAGTGCGGGAGCTGTGCTCCCGCTTTTACGGGCTAACTTCACCACCCAATTTTCCGAACTCTGTAGGGGCCGGGCTCGCCCGGCCCTCTTCAGTGGTCACCGGTCGCCGGCCACCGCCCCTACTTATCTCCCCCCACCTCATCAAAAAACGCCCGACACGTCTCTAACCGACTCCCCGTCCCATCACACACAGCAAACTTCGCCACCTTCCCCTTCTCATACCCATTCTTCCACAACGAAGCCGCTCCAAACTCCCCATTCTTGTTCACCGCGTAATAATACAAATGAAATGTCGCCAACTTTTTCTTATCCCCATTGTAATTCCGAACCACCCGGCCCAGAGCCTCCAGGCACGCATCTCCCGGCTTCATCCCTTTCCGCATCATCTCCACAATCGTGTGCCCGCCGGAAATCTTGATATTCTCCTCGCCCTTCCCGGTCGACCCCGCCCCGCCCACATCGCCATCCACATACAATCCCGCCCCGATAATCGGCGAATCCCCCACGCGCCCCGGAATCTTCCACGACAACCCCGAAGTCGTCGTCGTCCCGCTCACTTCGCCTTTCGCATTCACCGCCAGGCAATTGATCGTCCCCGTAATCGGGTGCACAATCTTCTCTTCCGCATACGCAATCTTCTCCGCATCGCCGTCAAACAATTGCGCCATGTACTCCTTCCACTCCGGGCTATCAATCCCCGGCCGCCAGTTGAAGCTCGTCTTCGCCTTCCACGCCAGCCAGATCTTCCGCGAATGCTCCGTCAGCAGGTTCACCTCTTCGAACCCTTCCGCCACCCCAAAGCGCCGCGCGCCGTCGCCCACGATCATCACGTGATTCGTCCGCTCCATCACCGTCTTCGCCAGCCGCGCCACATTCTTGATCTTCTGCACGCTCGCCACGCTCCCCGCCCGCCGCGTCGGCCCGTGCATCACGCTCGCATCCAGTTCCACAACGCCTTCCTCATTCGGCAATCCGCCATAACCAACCGAATCGTCATTCGGGTCATCCTCAACAACAGTCACCGCGGCCACCGCCGCCTCCAGCGTGTCTCCTCCTCCCTTGAGAATCTCCATCCCTTTCCCCAGTGCATTCACCCCATTCGCCGAAGAAATCATCACCGGCCGCGTTCCCTCCGCCGCTACACCAGCCACGCGAACTCCTGCGCTGCCACCATCGCCGAACTCAATCGTCTTACCTAATAGACGCCCGGCCCCGGCCAGCGCCCCGCCAACAACCGAACTCACAAAAAACTTTCTCCGTGTCCACAGTCCCATGGTTGCTCTCCTCATCTGGACCTAGTCGTTTCCCCCAGCGGCAAATAATACTGCGTCCCCTTATTATCGCGAAGCTTGCAACTTCTCATTAGTCACTATAATGTTAGAGTGACTATCGAAATGTAAGCTTCGCGCCGCTGACGGCGCATCATTGCGGAGGAAACGTCCTATGCGCCGTGTAAAGGTCGCCGCGAGACGCGCGACAGCGCCTGTGAGCTTTAACGACAGTGGCGTCACAAAAAAACGACGCGAGGATCCTAAGTCTGGGAAGGAACAAAAATCCGGCCTTCGTGAACGGAAGAAAGCCCGCCTTCGCCAGCAAATCGTCGAAACGGCATTGCATCTTTTTCGCCAGCGTGGCTATGAAAACACGCGCATCGACGACATTGTTCATACCCTGGAAATCAGCCAGCCTACATTCTTCCGTTATTTTCCCAGCAAAGACGCGGTACTGCGCGAAGTAGGACGCCGTGCGTTTGCCCGCCAGGCCGAAAGCCTGAAGGCCGAGCTATCAATCAAGGCCACCACGGAGCAACGGTTACGCCGATTTTACGAAACTCTGGGAAATGTGACCGAAGTGGGGCGACCCCTCTGGCAGGCTGTAATTCTTGCCGGCGCGATGGACCCGGTTCGCTCGCCGGAGTTGCGAGGCGCGGAAGCCGCAACCGTCAGCCTGCTCCGTGAAATCATTGCCGAAGGCCAAAAAAATGGCGAGATTACCTGCGATTTTCCGGTGGTTCACCTCGCCGAATTTATGGAAGGACTTTTCAATACCGTCGTGCGTCAATGGGCCGTAGATCTTACCGGACCTCATAAACTCACCGAACGAGTGAGAAGTGCAGTCGAATTCTTCTTGCGCGGAGCCAAACCGTAGCGAGACATTTGTTACGTCTCAGAGGTACAGCAGTCCTCAATCCATCCACTGAGAACTGAGTTACGCATCCCAACTTTTTCGAGGTGGACGCGATGAAGGCCGCCATCCTGAACGAATTCAAAGAACAACTGAGTATCGAAGAGGTCGCTCGGCCCAAGCCTGGAGCGCATGAGGTGTTGATCGAGGTCCAAGCTTGCGGCGTCTGCCATTCGGATTTGCACGTGGCCAATGGAGATTGGCCCCAGATCGTTCCCATCACCAAAAAACCACTGATCCTTGGGCACGAAATCGCCGGTCGCGTTGTAGAAAAGGGCGCATCCGTCGATCATTTGGAACTTGGAGACCGCGTTGGCGTTCCCTGGGTGCACTGGACCTGCGGGGAATGTGAGTTCTGCCGCGAGGGAAATGAGAACCTCTGTGTCAAACAACAAATCACCGGCGTGACCGTGGATGGTGGATACGCTGAATTCGTTAAGGCTCCCGCGAGTCATGCCCTGAAGATTCCCGACGAACTATCTTGCATTGACGCCGCGCCACTTTTCTGCGCGGGCGTGACGGTCTATCGCGCCCTGAAGCACGCCAAAATCCAACCAGGCCAGAGATTGGCGGTCTTCGGCGTGGGCGGCTTGGGCCACCTGGCCATACAAATTGGACAGGGACTGGGGGCGGACGTCAGCGCCATTGATGTGTCCGAAGAAAAACTCGAACATGCGAGAGGCTTGGGTGCATCCGTCACCTTGAACGCGGCAACCGTAAATGTCGTCAAGGAACTGCGACGCAGGGGAGGAGTCCATGCCGCGATTGTGACTTCCGCTGCAAGAGCAGCTTATGACGCGGCATTTCCCTCAGTAAGACCCGGAGGGATTCTCCTTGTCGTCGGCTTGCCCTCTGAATCCCTATGCTTTCCGCCCATTCTGATGGCGGCATCCGAGATACGCATCAAGGCTTCCTCAGTCGGCACGCGGCAGGATATGCGCGAACTGTTGGCGATGGCGGCAGCAGGAAAGGTTCGCTGCGAAGTTGCAACCCGTCCCCTGACGCAAGTGAATGAAGTTCTTGAGCAACTGAGGCATGGGCAAGTCCATGGCCGGATGGTGTTAGTTCCCCGATAAAACAATCCTCGAACCCGAGGGCCGCCACGAAGCAACCGCTCCGCGATGTGCGCAGCTACAAAACCCATCCCCCAATTCAGCAAAGTTGTTCGTGGGTGGCAGGCTCACGCCCATTCGGGGCCGAATTGCTGAATCGTCTTGACGTTAGTAAATATTATGTGATACGCACTATCATAATTTTGGATGCAATCGTCGAGGGGGAGTGAGTCCTTAAATATCTTTGGGATGGCAAAACTCATCCCCTGTAACTCAATCCGAATTGCTCAACCTGGAATAAACCGCAATTGGGTTAGGTTACAACCGTCGAGGCCGTCTCAGGGGCACAAGGGTTTAGGGGAGCACAGCGCAGTTGAGCCAATTTAGAAAGAGTCGGTGATGCCTTCGATTTACAAGGAGGATCTATGAGGTCAACCTTGCTAGCCAGCGCTTTTGCGCTATGTGCGTGGTTGTTTCCGGCAAATACTCTGGTGCTTGCTCAAGGTACCGGAACCTCGGGAGAGATTCGAGGGATGGTGACGGATCCCGCCGGGGGAACAGTTCCCAAAGCCACGGTGGAAGTAACCGATCCCGAGAAAGGGATCAGCCGGAGCGTAGTGACGGAGAGTGACGGCCTTTATGAGGTGGCCGGGCTGCCGCCGTCCGCTTACACCGTGACTGTGCAGGTAACCGGTTTTCAGACCGAGACTCATAAAAATGTGGTGCTCAACGTTGGACAGACGTTGATCCTGGACTTTCACCTGCGGGTGGCGGCGGGCACAGCACAAATCGTGGTGACGAGCGAGACGCCGGTGGTGGAGACGCAAAGAGGCAGCCAATCCAATACGTTAACGCAGAACTACATCGTGGATCTTCCCATTGATCGCCGCGACTACCTCACGTTTACGCTCTTGCTGCCAGGCGTGTCTGATTCCACGCGGCTGGCGGACGACCAGGACTTTCGAGTGAAACAGACGCCGCAAAGCGGACTCTCGTTTTATGGCAGTAATGGGCGGGGGAACAGCATTACCGTTGACGGTGGTGAAGCCTCGGGCGACTCGGGGGGCGTACGGCTTACGGTGAGCCAAGATGCCGTTCAGGAATTCCAGGTAAACCGTAGCAATTACGGGGCAGACCTGGGCGGCGCCAGCGGCGCTTCCATCAACATCGTCACCAAGTCCGGGACCAACGATGTGCATGGTTCGCTGTTCGGCTATTTCCGAAGCGACGGCATGGATGCGCGCGATCCCTTCGCGTTCAGCCAGGCGCTGCAGCCCGGGGGCCCGTTCTCGTTCACCGAGCAAGGCCAGCCGATCAAGAACTCCTTGTCGCGGCAACAATTTGGCGGCTCGTTGGGTGGTCCCATCAGGAAAGACAAAACGTTTTTGTACGGGGCCTTTGAGGGCCTTCGACAAGACTCGGAGAACGCGGTGCCCTTGCTGACGCAAAGTTCCATATTCCAGGGCCCATCCGCGAGCGCGCCAGTCAATTTCCAGAATGCCGATCCAAGGTTTGCACAACAGTCGGTGGTCAGCGCTTTGGTGAACCTCCCCGGCAATCCGATGGTCCCCTGCTTCGGCAACCCCTCCAGTCCACCCATCGTCCTGCTGCCGGCGCAGACCTGCGCGGGAGCGCTGCAGAACGCGTTAACGGTGAGCCCGGTCACCGGCACCCCGGGCACATCACAAACCGCGATCAACAACTATCTGATCAATCAGTTGGAGACCAACGGAGGGTTGTTTAACTACAGCACGCGCCAGTACCTGTTTTCTGCTCGCCTCGATCACCGCATCGACGACAGCAACCAGCTGAGCTTTGGTTACCGGTACGGGCATGACCTGGAGGAAAACCCCGACGTGCAGTCACTCACCGGTTTTTCGGCGGGAAGTTCGATCCACACCTATGACAATAACGCCCAAGCTAGCTGGTACCACGCGTTCAACTCCAACACTGAGAATGAGCTCCGCGTACAGTACGACTACAACAGCTTCAACGTGATTCCCAATGAGCCGGGGCAAGCTGGCCTGCAAATCCTGGGGTTCGCGAATAATCTGGGGACGAATATCTTTCTGCCCAACTTCACGATCCTTCGGCGCTACGAATTTGCCGACAATGTATCGCTCGTACGCGGCCACCACACCATCAAGTTCGGTGGGGACGTACTTCTGCGTGGAAATCACTCCGAATCGCACACGTTTTTCCCCGGACGTTTCGTGTTTGGTCCACTGCCCGGCGCCGCGGTTAGCTTGTGTTTCCTGCCCGGAAACCCAAATCCCTGCGGACTCGCGACCCAGGGAGCGAACATCAACTCGTTGCAGGCAGCCTCGTTGAGCGCGCCTCAGGTGTACCAGCAGGGCTTTGGCAATGCCGACTATCCGGCATACACCCGGCCATTGACGGGCCTTTTCTTGCAGGACGCTTGGAACATCACCTCAACCTTTAAGCTAACTTACGGTATCCGGTACGAGATCGATAGCCAGTTCAAGCCCCTGAACACGTACTACGGCGACGTGTCTCCGCGCATATCGTTCGCGTGGGACCCGTTCAAAGACCACAAAACGGTCATTCGTGGCGGTTACGGAATTTTTTACGGGCCAATTGATGCCCAGATTCCCCAGGTGGACCTCAGTTTGGGAGTCCTGAACGCGAATAAATCCACAGTGGAGAACCAGAACAACAAGGCTCAAGTTCCAGATCAGGTGAACAATGCGGTGAACACTTGTGGAGTGGGAGTAACGGCGTTCGGTCCTCCAGGAGTGATCGTACCAGGGACGGGCAGCAGCCCCTGCAACCGGTACATTTCCATTTACATTGATCCCGGCTTCAGCTTACTGCCATTCCTGCAGCCAGCCGGTAAAGTCTTTACCGGGCTGTTCAACCAGGGTTTGATCCAGTGCACCAAGCCGACTGTGCCTAATGGCGCATGCATCACGCCCGCGTCGGTGGCTCCGTTCGGCATCTTCGTACAGAACAGCGGCCAGCTTTCGCCGCTGACGGTGCTCTTCAGCAACCCACCGAACTATAAACCTCCTTATTCGCAACAGGCATCGATCGGAATTGAGCGCGAGATTATTCCGGGGCTTTCTGTTTCTGTCAGCGGAATCTATACGCACACGCTGCGACTTCCGGTGGCCATCGACACGAATCTTCTGCCCACAACCCCGACCAGCACGATTCCGCTCGCCAACGGGGGAACCTATACCTACAAGAACTGGAATCTGGCAGTAGCCACCGACCCGCTCGGCGGCGCCGAAGGCTTGCCCTGCGCGCCCAATCCATTTAAGTGCTTTGTGAATCCCCTTATCGTCCAGAACAATCAATACACGTCCGCGGCCTCTGCGCTCTACGAGGCATTCATCCTGGAAGTCAAAGAGCGGTTCAATAACCGCTTCACGCTCTTTGGCAATTACACCTTCAGCAAAGGCTTCGACACTTCCACCGACTTCAACACAGACTATGGACCGCAAGACCCCACTGACCTCTCGATGGATCGCGGTCTTTCCGAATTTGACCAACGGCACAAGGTGGTGATTGCCGGGGTGTTCGACAGCCCATGGAAGCAGGCTATCCTTTCGGGATTCCAGCTCAGCCCGATTTTCACGTACCACAGCGGATTGCCCTTCAATCTCCTGGCCGGGGGGGCGATCAATGGGAATAATCACATTACCAACGAACGTCCCTTTGGGGCTCCGCGCGACAGCGGCCTCGGCCCGGACTACTACGATTTCGACATGCGGTTGAGCTGGCGGCACAAAGTGGGCGAAAAGGCGAATCTCGTGTTAACGGCGGAAGGATTTAACCTGGCCAACCACACGAACTACGCCAGCGTGAACAACGAAGTAGGACCAGTGTTCGGACTTCCCGCGGCCCTCGGTGGAGGCGGGCACACCACGTTCAATGTCCATGGCATCGTGCCCAACTTCACGACGATTACGCCGAGCACGCCACTTGCGTTCACGTCGGCCTTTCCAAAGCGCCAAATTCAGCTGGGGGTGCGGTTGACGTTCTGAAGCGGGTTGAAAAATCCCCGCGTGTCCCGGCCGGGAAGGGAATTGGTTTTCTATGCTGGTCGATAGCGTTCCATCGCACAGGTGGGCGTCCCGCGCCAACGACCACGCCAAAATCTGGCGAGGGAGAAGCATTATGCGGCAATACATGAAGTATTTTCTATTGTCTTTGGCGGTCGTTGCGGCGCTGCTGGTCATTCCCGGGCGCGCTTCGGCGCAAGCCGGAGTGGTCACGCAAAGGGGAAGCCTGCCCGACGGCGCCACCTACCTCATCGAGGTCCCTGCTAACTGGAACGGGATACTTTTCCTCTATAGCCACGGGTACGTGGTCCCGGGTAGCAAGAACAACCCTGCAATGGATGTCGGCGACCCTGCCACGCGTTTCTTCATGCTGGCGAGCGGGTTTGCTCTTGCGGGCTCTTCCTACGCCACTACGGGTTGGGCTCTTCAGCAAGCTCTGCCGGACCAGATCGCCGTGCTTGACATCTTCACGCAAGCGGTTGGCAAGCCCACTCGAACAATCGCCTGGGGCCACTCCCTCGGCGGTATGATTACCGCGGGGCTCATCCAGCGCTATCCGGATCGTTTTGATGCCGCGCTCCCGATGTGCGGCGTGCTTTCCGGCGGCATTGCCACGTGGAATACGGCGCTCGATTCGGCTTTCGCATTCAAGACCCTGCTCGGTCCCGGCTCCGGCCTGCAGCTCGTCAACATCACCGATCCCGTGGCCAATCTGAATCTTGCCGAGGGAATACTGGCCGCAGCCGCTGGGACGGCGCAGGGCAGGGCCCGACTGTCGCTGGTGGCCGCGCTGGGCGATACGCCGGGCTGGTTCACGCCGCTTTCGCCCGAGCCCGCTCCCACGGATTTCGCCGATCAGCAGATGAACCAATTTCTCTGGGCCGCTAATGTGGACTTCCCTTTTGCGTTTGCGTTTCGCGCGGAACTCGAGTTCCGCGCCCAGGGCAATCCCTCCTGGAATACTGGCGTGGACTACCGGGTGCAATTTGAGCACTCGGCGAATGCCGCCGAAGTTCGTGCGCTTTACGCGCAGGCCGGGCTGGATCTCGATGCCGATCTCAAAATCCTGAACGAAACCACACGCATCAGCGCCTACTCGCCGGCCGCGAACTACCTGAAGGAAAACATCACCTACGACGGCGAAATTCACATCCCGGTTCTGACCCTGCACACCACTGGCGACGGTTTGGTGGTCGTGCAGAATGAAAGCGCGTACCGGGACGTTGTGGGCGAAGAAGGCAACGAGCGATTCCTGCGCCGCAGGTTTATTTCGCGCGCCGGCCATTGCGCTTTCACTCCGGCGGAAACGATTGCCGCGGTGAAAGCGCTTCTAAACCGGCTGGACACCGGCCGATGGGGCCCCCTGGAGGTGACGGATCTCAACAATGCGGCGGAAGCGCTTGGTCCCAATTTCAATATTTTTGCGGCTCCCAGCGGAGGGATTGTTCCCGTCGCCCCGGCCTTCGTAGAGTTCCATCCCAACCAATACCTGCGGCCGTTCGATGCCGACGACAAGGTCAGGGACGACGATTGAAAAACTTCGCGGCAACCCAGTCGAGGATTCCCCGGTGAACGTTAAGAAACTCTTTGACCTTTCAGGACGCGTAGCCATCGTTACCGGGGGATCCGTTGGGCTTGGTCGGCAAATGGCGGAAGGCTTGGCAGAGATGGGGGCGAAGCTGGTTCTCTGCGCGCGAAAGAAAGAGCGCTGTCTGGAGGCGGCCTGGGAACTGCAAAAGCTTGGCGTCGAAGTTCTCGCACTCGGCTGCGATGTCAAGGATCCCGCCAGCATTCAAGCGGTGGCGGACGCCTCGGTGAAGCACTTTGGGCGCATCGACATTCTCATCAACAATGCGGGCACTTCCTGGGGGGCGCCTGTGGAGGCGATGATGCTCGAGCATTGGAACAAAGTGATCGAAACCAATTTGACCGGAACATTTCTTTTTTCCCAGGCCGTGGGCAAGGTCATGATTGCGCAGCGCCGCGGAAAAATCATCAATATCGCCTCCGTTGCCGGGCTGCGTGGTTCCCCGCCAAGTTTCTCCGCCATCGGCTACAGCGCCAGCAAGGGAGGCGTGATTATTTTCACGAAAGACCTGGCGTGCAAGTGGGGCATGCACAACATACAGGTAAATGCCATTGCGCCCGGCTGGTTCCCGACCGATATGTCGGGGAAAGTCATCGAGCGGAATAAGGAAATGCTGTTGGCAGGCATACCCGCGGGCCGCTTTGGCGGGCCGGATGATTTGAAGGGAGCCGTGGTTTTTCTGGCTTCCGATGCGTCGAATTTTGTGACCGGAAACATTCTTGTGGTCGATGGAGGTCAATCCGCCTGATCCAGGCGAGGCACGCCATGAACATTCCCCTTACCCCTTTGCGGTTCCTTCGCTACGCGGAGCAGCAATACTCCCGCAGGACCGCAGTGGTCTGCAATCAGGACAGATTTACGTACGCGGAGTTTGCCGATCGCGCGCGGCGCCTTGCGGGAGCCCTGCGGCAGGCTGGCATCCAACCTGGCGACCGTGTCGCTTTCCTCAGCACAAATTGCCACCGCCTGCTCGAAGCCTATTACGGAGTTCTGGAAGCCGGCGCCGTATTGCTGCCGTTGAACATTCGGCTCGCCCCGAACGAACTTGCTTACATTTTGAACGACGCCGGGGCAACAATTCTTTTCGTTGAAAAGCAGCTCCTTGGATTGGTTGAATCTTTCCACAAGGAAATTCCTTCGGTAAAAATGATCTGCCTGCTCGAAGGCACTCCAGAGGCGGACTGGCTATCTCCGCGTAGTTACGAAGACCTTCTTAGGGAGGCCGCACCGTATCGCGCCGACATCGCCGCTATTGATGAAAACGGGCTAGCCGAGCTTTTCTATACCAGCGGAACCAGCGCCAATCCCAAAGGCGTGATGCTGACGCACAGAAATGTCTATCTCCACGCGGTGCATGTTTGCCTGGGATTCCACATCGAAAGCGGGGCCGTCGAACTGCACACCATACCCCTCTTCCACGCCAATGGCTGGGGCGTGGCGCATTTTCTCACCTTGCTCGGCGGCAAGCATGTGATGATGCAGCGCTTCGAGACCACGGAAGTCTTTCGTCTCATTGAAAAAGAAGCAGTTCATTCCTGCAGTCTCGTTCCCATCATGGCCACAGCGCTGGTGAATTGTCCGGAGCGCCCCAAGTACAACTTGAGCAGCCTGCGGCGCATTGTTATCGGCGGCGCCGCGTCTTCTCCAACTCTCATTCGCGAGGTTGAAGAAAAACTCGGTTGCGAGTGCTACTCGGGATACGGCCTGACGGAAACTTCACCGGCACTTTCACTCTCACCGATAAAGCCCGAACTTGGATGGCAAGGCGAGCAGCGCTTCGTGGGACAAGCGATGACTGGATATGCGATTCCCGGCGTGGAGTTGCGCGTGGTGGATGCGAATGACAACGACGTGCCGCGCGACGGGCTGACCATCGGCGAGATCATTGCGCGAGGCGATGGCGTGATGGAGGGATACTGGCGGCAGCCAAGTGCTTCCGCCGAGGCCTTGCGCGGCGGTTGGTTCCACACGGGAGACATGGCAACGGTCAACGAAGACGGCTACCTGCTCGTTGTCGATCGCAAGAAAGACATCATCGTCAGCGGGGGAGAGAACATCTCCTCTCTCGAACTGGAGAAGGCCATCCTCGCGCACCCGTCGGTCTTGGAGGCCGGGGTGATTCCGGTTCCCGACGAGAAGTGGGGCGAGGTTCCCAAAGCCCTGGTGGTCTTAAAGCCAAATGCCTGCGCCACGGAGGCTGAGCTCATCAAGTTCTGTCGTTCACGCCTGGCGCACTACAAGTGCCCGCGTTCCTTTGAATTCGTGGAAAATTTGCCCAAAACCGCCACCGGGAAAATTCTGAAAAAGGATCTCCGCAAGAAATATTGGCACGGCGCGGACACGATTCGCCCGGACTTTGTGGGGAGAAAGAGCGGCGCTTGAGCAGATTTCTTGCGGCGAGATTTGCTTCGCATTAAGTTCAAACCTGTGGAGCGTAACCCGGAACCGATAGAACGAAGGAGTTCTGTCCATGGACCTAAACTTAACCGCCGAGGAGTTGACATTCCGCGATGAACTCCGCGCGTGGCTCGCTGTAAACGTGCCAAAGGACTGGAATGAATGGCGCGAAAAGCCGCTCGAGGAATCGTTCCCCTACCTGCGCGCCTGGCAGCGAAAGCTCCATGAAGGCCGCTGGGCAGCAGTTTCGTGGCCCAAGGAATACGGGGGCCGCAGCGCCACACTGATGCAGCAAGCGCTCTTTTGGGAAGAGATGGCGCGCGTTGAAGCGCCGCCCTTGGTCAACGCGCTGGGTTTGGGCCTGATTGGACCCACCATCATCGCCTGTGGAACGGAAGCGCAAAAGAAGCGCTACATTCCCAAAATACTGAGCGCCGAAGAGATCTGGTGCCAGGGCTTTTCGGAGCCGAATGCGGGTTCCGATCTCGCCGGTTTGCAGACGGAAGCGCGGCTGGACGGCGATCACTACATCGTGAACGGTCAAAAAGTGTGGACAAGCTACGGCTCGTTTGGCGCCTGGTGCGAACTCGTCGTCCGCACCGATGCCAGCGTCGCCAAGCATAAAGGACTGACCGTTCTCCTCGTGGATATGAAATCGCCGGGCGTTGAAGTTCGTCCCCTGCGCCAGATGACCGGCGAGTCCGAATTCAGCGAGCTGTTCTTTCGCGATGTGCGCGTCCCGGCGGAAAATATTCTGGGTAAAGTGAATGACGGATGGAATGTGGCGATGAGTACGCTGATGTATGAGCGCGGTTCGTACGGAGCTCGC
>Ga0070762_10000589_pt1 | contig 15603 bp, 13 predicted proteins | sample HubBroMetageREF2_FD_66726 | JGI IMG/M metagenome (GOLD analysis project Ga0070762, IMG submission 66726) | Reference soil microbial communities from the Hubbard Brook experimental Forest, New Hampshire, USA - Hubbard Brook CCASE Soil... | ecosystem: Environmental > Terrestrial > Soil >...
GTGCCGATGTATCACCCCGGTCGCGAGAAGGCGACGCGCATGGAGTTGCGCTGTCCCGACCCCGCGTGCAACCCATACCTGACGTTCGCGGCGCTGTTGCAGGCCGGCCTGGAGGGGATCGAGAAGGGCTACGAGCTGCCGGAGCCAATGGAGAAGAATCTCTATCACCTGCCTGGCGAGGAACGCCGGCGCCTGGGCGTAGAGCAGCTGCCGGAGAGCCTCGGTGAGGCGATCGAGCTGACGGCGGAGTCCGAGCTGGTGTTGCGCACTCTGGGTGAGCACATGTTCAACCGCTACGTGGAGATCAAGCGCCAAGAGTGGGATGACTACCGCGTGAACGTCACGCAGTGGGAGCTCGACCGCTACCTGTCGATCCTGTAGGCGAGCGATGGCGTTTTCAAGGGCCTTCGCCCTGTCGGGCTCCGGCTGCGGGTAGGCGGTGGTGCCAGTCAGCTCTGTGGCGTGCTCTGACCGCGTTCGCAGATGACGCTGTGAAGCTCGTTGGTGAGCTTGGCTACCTGCTGGGTCAGCTGCGTGTTCTGCTCGAGCATGCGCGTGTGCTGCTCGGCCAGCGCCTTGTCCTGGATGAGCACTTGCGCTTGGTTTGCCTCGAACTCAGCGACCCCCTTGGCCTCGGCCTCGCGGTGGGCTTGCAGGGCTTCGTCGCGTAGCTTGTCGCGATCGGCCTGGCGGGTCTGTGCAAGCAGGATCAGCGGTGCGGCGTAGGCCGCCTGTAGGGAGAAGGCGAGGTTGAGCGCTATGAACGGGTACTTGTCCCACGCGATCGTGCTGGTGATGGCAAGCGCGTTGAGCAGGATCCATAGCGCGACCAGGGCTGTCTGGCCGAGGATGAAAGTAGGCGTCCCGAAGAAGCGCGCGAAGCGCTCAGCCTGGATGCCGAACGTGTCGCCGCCGAACGGACGGTGATGGTCCGGCAGCTGGCCGACGGTCGTGGGCTCATTCGTGGACATGGGGCACGCATTCGGCCAGGGCGGCTAATGTCCTGCCGCGCACGGGCGGACGGGAAGCCTGTGAGCAGTGACGCGGCGCTCAGCGCTCAGTGGGAACGGCGCACGCGATCGGGCGGGCGGGTGCGAGCTGCCAGTGCATGGCCTGCAACATGTGCCCGAAGGCGCTGGGATGGCGCGGGGCGATCTCAGCCACGAGCGCGATTGTGTCTCGAGCGTGCCCTTCAAATGCTTCCTCGCCCGTAAGCTGGGCGAGGCGTAGCAGGCCGGCAGCGGCGCTGGAGGAACCGGAGGGGATGGGGGAATCCTCGAGATCCTTGCGCCGCGCGATCAGCGCTTCGCCATCGGCGGAGCTCGAGAAGAAGCCGCCGTTGTCGGGGTCGGCAAAGCGGGCGATCATTTCATCGGCCAGCGCAGTCGCCCGATGAAACCAGCGCTCCTCGCACGTCGCTTCGAACAGTGCGATCAGTGCCTCCAGCAGGAAGGCGTGATCCTCCAGATAGGCATCGATCTTCGCCTGCCCGTGATTGTACGTGCGCAGCAGCCGGCCGCGCTCATCGCGCAGCTTGTCGTGCAGGAACTCTGCGCACGCGACCGCCGCGTCGAGATACCTCGGCTCATCGAGTGCAGCGCCTGCCTCTGCCAGGGCGCCGATCATCAGTGCGTTCCAGCTGGTCAGACGCTTGTCGTCGAGCGCCGGGCGCGCGCGCTGTTCGCGTGCCGCCAGGAGGCGGCTGCGGATACGTGCATGCGCCTGCCGATCTGGTGCATCGCCGCGATCGGTCAGGACGTTCAGGCCCGGACCCGGTGCTTCGCGCTGTGTGCCTGGGTCGTGTGGGTCGATGAAGTTTCCCCGCTCGGTGACCCCCAGCCACGCGATCGCCGTGGCGGCATCCTCGCCGAGTAGCTCTGTGAGCTCGGCGGCGCTCCACACGTAAAAGCGCCCCTCGATGCCTTCGGAGTCGGCGTCCAACGCGCTGTAGAAGCCGCCCTCGGGGCCACGCATCTCGCGTAGCACCCACTCCAACGTGTTGACACAGATCTCGCGTAGGCGCTGTTCGCCGGAGCTCTGCCACCCGTGCAGATAAGCGCGCGCGAGCAGCGCATTGTCGTAGAGCATCTTCTCGAAATGCGGGACCGTCCAGCTGGCATCGACGCTGTAGCGCGCGAAGCCGCCGCCGATCTGGTCGTGGATGCCACCGCTGGCCATCGCATGCAGCGTGGTGAGCGCCATCTCGCGTCCGTCCCCCAACAGCAGGAACTCCAGCACGGGCGCTTGCGGAAATCGTGGCCCACCAGTCCCGCCGCCGAAGCCGCCGTAGCGCGCGTGGAAGCTCTCAGCCAGCTTGCTCACCGCCTGCTCGAGCGTGCCATGGGTGAGTGGCTGGGTAGACGGCGACAGTTGTGCCCCGCCGGACAGGCGCTCCCGCAGGCGCTCGCCGCCGGTGTGGATCTCATCGCGGTTCGTATCCCAGGACTCGGCGATCGCCTGCAGCACCTGGGTCCACGCGGGCATGCCCTGGCGCGGGTCAGGTGGGAAGTAGGTGCCGCCGTAGAACGGCAGCTGCTCGGGCGTGAGGAACACGTTCAGCGGCCAGCCGCCATGCCCGGTCATGACCTGGACGGCCTCCATGTACAGGGCGTCGATGTCGGGGCGCTCCTCACGGTCTACCTTGACGCACACGAAGCTCTCGTTCATGACCCTCGCCGTGCGCGGATCCTCGAAAGACTCACGCTCCATCACGTGGCACCAGTGGCAAGCTGAGTATCCGATCGAGACCAGTAGCGGCTTGTCTTCGGCACGCGCGCGAGCGAGCGCGGCAGCGCCCCACGGCAGCCAGTCAACGGGGTTCTCAGCGTGCTGGCGCAGGTATGGCGAGGTCTCGTGCGCGAGGGCGTTGGGCACTCGTTCAGGGTAGCCCCGACCAAAATGTGTGGTCGGGAAGCTCGCTAGCGCCGCCGTGCTCCAGCAGCTCGAGGATCTCGGCTCGGGCTGGCCATTGAGTGGCACCGACACGCGAGAGTTTGACTTTGGCGAGGCTTACATCGAAGCGCCTGCCGCTGAGCGTGCCGGTTATGTGCTCTGCACCGGCGCCGAAGCGGACCGAGCCGAGCGAGGCTTCCTTGCCGGAGATGCGGATTTTGGTTGCCTGCAGCTCGCCGTCCCGCACGGGGAACGTGGCTGTCAACTGGACGCCGGGGACGAACGAGAAATCCTTGAGGATCGCCGCTGAGCTGGTGAGCTTGGCGTAGCCGCCACGCAGGCCGCCGAAGCTTGAGCCGCTGGGGAGCTCCTCGTTGGCTTGCAGCGTTGCCGCGATCACCTGACGGTTGAGATCTACGAGCGTGTCGAGCACGGCCACGAGCGTTCGCCCTGGTCTGCCGCCAAGCGTTGCTGGTGGGTGCACATAGGCGAGTTTGGTGGGCGTCAGCGGAGTGGGCGCGAACTGGTTGGCCGTCGGGGTGCACGGCTGGATTTGACCCCCACCCACCCCGCCGGCGAAGAACGCACTCAGCGCCAGCGAGGCGCAGTCGCTGAGATCGCTGCCGATGACCGAATGCCCGGTGAACGGGACGAGGAGCAGTTGCGCATCGGGGATCCGCGCGGCGACGCTGCGGGCACCTGAGGTGGGCGTCCTGAGATCCTGCTCCCCGGAGAGGATCAGGGTGGGCACATCCGGCAGCGCGCTCGCTGGCGCTGGCGTCGGCGAGGCGTCTGCCCAGCCGGCGCAGGCGGGCACGAGGCTGTTGGCATACGCGGTGGCCGCGTCGAACGGGTAGAAGTCGTTCGCCGGCTGGGCGTGAAGGTAGCCGAGCGCTTCAGCGAGTCTGGTACTCGCTGGGGCGGCTCGCTGCCAGGGGAACGGCTCCTCCTCACACGAGGTGGTCACGAACAGCGCTTCGTCTATCTCTTGTGGAGCTTCACCGGTGGTGCCTTCCCCGGGCACGTTGGGGATCAACCCCTCGGAGAGCAGGTGCAGCCGCAGTAGCGGGTCGGGATCGTGACGTAGCGCCGATTGCACGGCGGCAGGCAGCAGTGCGCGCAGCGCAGGGTTCAAGTCGCCTGCCTCCAGGATGTCGAGCAGGCCGCCCTCGTCGAGTGTGCTCGCATGACGCTTGCCCGAGCCGTCATATACCGATCCGCTCAAAGGCCGCTTGCGCAGCTGCACGGCGAGATCGGCGATATCGCCAAGCGGATTGGAGGTGATCCCAGCGCACGCGCCGTTGGAGCAGAGCTCATCCAATACGCCCCCGATCGCCTCGAACGTGGGGATCGCATACGGTTCCGGTCCGTCGGTGGGCACGACCGAGTCGAGCACCAGCGATTCGACGTTCTGCGGGTAGCGTTCGGCGTACTCCAGCGCGACCTTCGTGCCGTAGGAGGTGCCGTACAGGACGAGCTTTTCATAGCCGCCGGCCTGTCGCAGAGCCTCGATGTCCTGAACGGATTCCTGTGTGGTGAAGCCGCCCCGCGCGGGCCCGATCTGCGCTGCGCATTCTTCGAAGAGCTGGCTCTCTGACCTCAGGCTGAACACTTCGAAGGCTGAACAGCTCAGCGGATCGGAGGAGCCCGTGCCGCGCTGGTCGAAGACGAGCAGATCGCGTGAGCCGAGCGCCGGAGCGATCGCCTGGGCGATGAATTCCGCCAACGGCAGAGCCGCCTGCCCGGGCCCGCCGGCTAGTGCTACGACCGCATCGTGGCTCGGTGTGACGCCCGCGAGTTTGCGCTCGACGCTCAGCGAGACGGTTCCGCTAGTCCCTCCGGCACGGTCAAGCGGAACCGGCAGGGAGCTACATTCGAAGCTAGTCTCGCTGGGACAGGGTATGTAGCTAAGGCTGGATGCGACCGAGGAGCTCGGCCAGCCGACGAGCGCCAGCACGGGCGCTAGTGCCAGCGCCAGAGTGATAGCTCGCCTGCGCATCGCTTGCGACAATAGCCGTAGTAGCAGTGGAATTCGCTGGCAATACGACGTGGAGACCTCCGAGTGTCCCCACCAGCGAGTGGTGGGACCCGCGGCGCAACGTGCCATGCGCGGCCGCTGATCCGCCGACCTGCAAGTCGACCGCTTCTGCCTTGATCGAGCCGGATACGGTTACGCCCGGCACGTATGAGTAGTCGTGCAGGCTGAACGTCCCGGCCGTGAGCTCCGCCCAGCCGGCGCGCAGACCGCCGGTGCGCAGCGTGGGCAAGGCGGTGAGGTTTTCCGCGAAGCCGCTCAGCTCGAGCTGCAGCGCGAGCTGTCTGATGTAGTCATCGAGCGTCAGCCTGACCGCATGCAGCGTGCGCCCGGGCAGGCCGCTATAACCGTTGGCGGATGAGACGAGCGCGAGCCGCGTTGGCGGTAGTGGCGGTGGGTGCAGGCTCGGTGGAGGAGGTGCGGCGCGGCACTGCTTGACCGTGCTGGGGGCGAACAGCGCCTGCAGCGCTTCACTGGCGCACCGGGTCTGCTCCTCGGTGAGGACCGAGTGGCCGGTGTAGGGCACGACCAGCAGGTGCGAGTCGGGAATCTGGGCTGCGACTTCGCGGGCGTTTGCAGTCGGCGTGCGCAGGTCATCTGCCCCGCTGAGGATCAACGTGGGGACATTGGGCAAACGCGCGTCGTCGGGTATCGGGGCGGAGGAGCTAAACGGCCAATAGGCACAGGCCTGGACGTTGCTCAGCTCGAGTGCCGTCGCTGCGGTGAACGGCGCAAACGCACTTGCCGGCAGCGCTCGTGCGGCGGCGCTCGCCTCGGCGATGCGCGCTTCGGGGCTGGCCGTGCGGCTCCACGGGAAGTCCTGCTCTTCGCAACTCGTGGCGTAATACAGCGGCGTGTCGAAGTCTTCAGGTTCGCCTTCTGCCTGTCCAGCCGTAGCAAGCAGCCGGGCAAGCGGCGCCGTGTCGTTGTGCGCAGCCGCTGCGATCGCCGTCAGGAATTCGGCGCGCAGTGGTGGCGAGAAGTCGCCCGCGAGAAGGACTTCCAGCAGATCACCCGCTGACAGCAGTACATGTTGTGCCTTGCCGTCTCCGTTGATCGTCTGTGCGCGTAGTGGTGCGCGTTCCATGCGCTTGACGAGGAGTGCCAGGTCCGCGACCGGGTTGGTGGTTATGTGCGCGCACAACTCCTCTACGCAAAGCTGACGCAGGATCCGCGGCACCGCTGCGAACGTCGAGCGACTGAGCGTTTCGGGGCCGTTCGGTGGGACGACCGAATCGAGCACCAGTGCTTCCACGTGGCTGGGATAGTCCTGTGCGTACTGCTCTGCCACCTTCGTGCCATAGCTGGTGCCGTACAGGACGAGCTTTTCGTAACCGCCGGCTTGTCTGATCGCCTCGATGTCCGCGACCGTGTCGGCGGTTGTGTAGAAGCTCCGATCGCTGCCCAGCTCGTTGGCACAGGCGTCGATCAGAGGGCCGAACGAGTGATACAGCCGGGGCACTTCAAAGGCGTGGCAGGACAAGGGGTCGGAGAGGCCGATGCCGCGCTGGTCGAAGACGATCAGATCGCGTGTCGAGGCAATCGGGCCCAGCAGTTCGGCGAAGGTTTCAGCGAACGGCAACGCGGGCTGTCCCGGTCCGCCGGCGAGGGCGATTATCGCGCTGTGGGCTTCACCCACGGGCGCGCGGTGGCGGCGTAGAGCGAGCGTGATCGTGCCCGGCGTGGCGCCGCTGGGATCGAGCGGCACGGTGAGATGGCCGCAGGCGAAGTTGTTGCTGTCTCCGCACGGTGTCAAAGCGATCTGTGCGTTGGCGGTCGTGACCCACTGTGACGCGCTCAGCACGAGGATCCAGGTGCAGGCCGTCAACAGGGCAGCCGCCAGCTGATGTGCGCGAGGTTGCATCCATTGGAATCTATTGCTTGCGACGGCGTTGCGGCGCCGATCGTGGCCCGTTGATCGCTGGTCGCGGTAGTGTCTCGCTGTGGCCCGTGAGCGCGAGATCGTCAACGCAGGTGCGGCGCCGCCGGCGATCGGGCCGTACAGCCATGCCGTGCGAGCCGGCGATCTGCTGTTCTGCTCAGGGCAGATACCTCTGGACCCGCAGACTGGAGCGCTGGTAGGGGGTGGCGCGGCGGAGCAGGCTCGCCGCTGCCTGGAGAACCTGCGGGCGGTGTGCGAGGCCGCTGGCACCACGCTCGCGCGCGCGCTACGTGTGACCGTGTACATGACCGATTTGGCCGCGTTCGCAGAGGTCAACGATGTGTATGGGTCGTTCTTCGTCGAGGATCCGCCGGCGCGGGTGACCGTCGGGGTTGCGCAATTGCCCCGTGGCGCCTACGTCGAGATCGACGCAATCGTCGCGCTGTAGGCGTCAGTCGGCTCTACGCTGCGTAGGGCGCGATTGAGCAGCTCGCGCAGGGTCCTGCGCTCATCTGCGTCGAGCGCCGCGAGCACATCGTCCTCGATTGCCACCTGGGCGCGTTCGGCAATGCTCAAGGCATCGCGGCCGGAGGGCGTGATCTCGACCAGATGGCGTCGCCGGTCGCTGGGATCGCGCACGCGGGTCGTGTAGCCGAGCTGCTCGAGCTCGTTGAGCAGCAGAACGACATTGTTGGCGTCCATGCAAAAAGCGTCAGCGAGATCTTGCTGAGGGCACCCGTCGTGGTCTGAGACGTAGCTGAGCGCGACCAGATGGCGCAGGTGCATACCCAGCTGCTCCTCGTTGGAGCGCCGGTAGACCTGCTTGGCCAAGCGACTCAGCAGCACCGCCGAGCCGGGGGCACAGTCACGCTGATCGGCCACGTTTTGAAGTCTATACATCCTCTAAGCACCAATCATCACATTAGCAGCGATCGTTAATTTTTCGTAGACGATCATTGTTATATGGATGATAGATGGTATGGTGTGCTCTCCGCTACTTCGGAGGACACCAATGACCGCTTTGCTCAGCCAACTCAAGACCCCCACACAGTCCGCCAGCTCGGATCGCAGGCGCTGGATAGCACTCGCCGTGCTGTGCCTCGGCCAGCTGATGATGGTGCTCGACGCGACGATCGTGAACGTCGCACTACCGTCGATTCAGCGCAATCTGCACTTCACGCAGTCGAACCTCACGTGGGTGATAGACGGCTACATGATCACCTTCGGCGGCTTCCTGCTCTTGGCGGGCCGCTTCGGCGACCTCGTGGGCCGCAAGAAAGTGTTCCTGAGTGGGCTCGTCCTGTTCGTGGCCGCGTCGATCCTATGCGGGGCATCTACCAGCCAGGCAATGCTGATCGGCGCACGCCTGCTGCAAGGCGTGGGCGGAGCGGTGGCCTCGAGCGTGATCCTGGCGATCATCGTCACCGAGTTCCCCGAGCGCGCGGAGCAGGCGAAGGCGATGGGGATGTACGCGTTCGTCTCTGCGGGAGGCGGCTCGATCGGCCTGCTCGCCGGCGGTGCGCTCACGCAGTCACTGGACTGGCACTGGATCTTCTTCGTGAACGTGCCGATCGGCATCGTTGCGTTCACGCTCGGGTGGATGCTGATCGAGGAGAACGACAGCATCGGCCTCGCTGGAGGCGTGGACGTGCTCGGCTCGATCCTAATCACCTTGGCGACGATGTTCGGTGCGTTCGCGATCGTAAAGTCCGGTGACTACGGTCTGCTGTCGGCGCGCACGCTGGGAGCGGGCAGTGCCTCGCTGGTCTTGCTGGGCGCTTTCTTCACTGTCGAGGCGCGCGTGGCCAACCCGATCATGCCGCTGCGCATCTTGCGGCTGCGCACGCTGATGGGCTCCAGCCTGGTGCGTGGGCTGTTGGTGACGGGCATGTACTCGTCGTTCTTCCTCGGCGCGCTGTACCTCGAGCGTGTACTCGGCTACGACGCGATCGACACAGGGCTCGCGTTCATGCCGCTGACGATCGCGATCGCAACGATGTCCATCGGGGTCTCAGCGCGCGCGGTCGGGCGTTTCGGCGCGGTGCCTACGCTCGCCGCAGGGCTCGCAGGGATCATCGTTGGCCTGATGTTGCTGGCGGTGCAGGGAGTTCACGCGAGCTACTTCCCCGGCCTGTTCTTCGCGTTCCTCGTTCTCGGGCTCGGGGCAGGCGCCTCGTTCCTGCCGCTGCTGACGATCGGCATGGCCGATGCGCCCGCCCGCGACGCCGGCCTGGCCTCGGGCATCATCAACGTGTCCGTGCAGCTGTTCGGCGCGATCGGCCTGGCCGCGCTGGGCACGGTCGCGACCGATCACACGAAAGCACTGAGTGCCGCCGGGCACCCGCTGCTCGCATCGCTGACCGGCGGCTACCACCTCGCGTACGTCGTCGCGTCCGTGTGCGTCGGCGTGGGCGTGCTCGCGGCGTTCCTCGTGCTGCGCCCGCCCGCCTCATCGCAGCGGGAGCTGGCACACGAGCTCCTGGAGCAGGACGAGCAGGCGGCCGACGTGGAGCTGGTCGCCGCCTAGCTCCGCTGTTCGCCAGCGGGCGCAGTCGCGCTACTCGCGCAGCTGCGCCCGCTTGACCTTGCCGCTGGCGGTCTTCGGCAGCTCCTCGACGAACTCGATGATGCGGGGATACTTGTAAGGGGCGGTTTCGCGCTTGACGTGCTCCTGCAACTCGCGGACGAGCTCGGGTGAGGGCACGTAGTCGCCGTCACGCAGGACCACCACTGCGCGCACGACCGCGCCGCGCTCCTCGTCTGGAGCGGCCACGGCGGCGGCCTCGGCGACCGCCGGGTGGGCCACGAGCGCCGACTCGACCTCGAACGGCCCAATGCGATACCCGGCGGAGACGATCACATCGTCCGCGCGGCCCTCGAAGTACAGCCAGCCATCGTCGTCTTCGGTGACCCTGTCGCCCGTCTGCCACGCCGCGCCGGAACGGCGATCCTCGACGTTCCACGCGCCGTCGGAGCTGCGCCGCACATCTTCGCCGAGATAGCCGAGGAAGAACGTCGACACGCTCGCCGGATCCACCGTCAGCTCGCCCTCCACGATCGAGAGGCCCATCCCCGGTAGCGCCCTGCCCATCGAGCCGGGACGCGCCTGCGTGTCAAGCGGCGTGCCGGTCGTCTGCCCGGTCTCGGTCTGCCCGTAGCCGTCGCGGATCTCCAGGCCTGTCGCCTCGCGCCACGCACGCAGAACCTCTGGGTTCAGCGCCTCGCCGGCCGCGACCATCCCGCGCAGGTGCGCGAATGGGCGCAGCTTCGCGCGCTTGGCGATCACGCGGTACTCGGTGGGCGCCATGCACAGCACGTTCACACGCTCGCGCTCGAGTAGCTCGAGGCGCTCGTGCGGATCGAAACGCGCGTCGTGTAGCAGCGCCGCCGCGCCCGACAGCCACGGCGCGATGAACACGTTGCGTGCCGACTTCGACCAGCCGCTTGCGGCTGTGCACCACACCAGCTCGCCCGGGCGTGCACCCAGCCAATGCTCTGCTTGTATGCGCTGGCCGTCTAGATAGCGCTGCGCGTGCACCACCGCCTTCGGCTCGCCGGCGGTACCGCTCGTAAATGTGATCAGGCACGGGTCCTCGTCGCCGAGCTGGGCCGCCGGCACCGGCCCGGCTGCGAACAGGCTCTCGTCGGGCACGTATGCGATCGAGGTAGATGCGCTCGCTCCCGTCACGGCCGCTTCGAGCTGTTGGCGGTTGCGCTCGTCAGAGACGATCAGCGCGGGCTCGACGGCGTCGATGCGTAGACGCAGGTCTTTCGCGCGTAGCTGCTCGGTGCATGGGAGCACGACCGCGCCGATGCGAAAACACGCAAGCATCGTCAGCACCCACTCGGGACGGTTGCCGATCAACGTCATCACGACATCGCCGCGACTGACACCGCGCTGGCAAAGCGAGCCCGCCAGGCGGGCGGAGTACTCGCTGATCTCGCCGAAGCTCCACTCCCGCCGGGTGCCGTCGTGCGCGAGCTCCACGAGGGCTAGTCGCTCGCTAGGACCCGCGTCCACGATCTCGCGCGCGAAGTTCACGCCGGTATTCTCCCTTGAACACGCTTAAACGACCTTTGGAGTATTGATCAGATGGCGGTAGCCCCCTCCCAGCAGAGCGAGATGACCGACGAGCAGAAGGCGATCACCGAGATGGTCCACCAGTTCGCCGACGAGCAGATCCTGCCCAACGCCGAGCACTATGACCACGAGGACGCCTTCCCGGAGCCGATCGTCGAGCAGATGAAGGAGCTTGGGCTGTTCGGGGTCACGATCCCCGAGGAGTACGGCGGCATGGGCCTGGACCTGACGACCTACGCGATGATCGTCGAGGAGCTCTCACGCGGCTGGATCTCGATCTCGGGCGTGATCAACACACACTTCATCGGCTCCTACCTACTGATGAAGTTTGGCAACGAGGAGCAGAAGCAGAAGTACCTGCCGCGCATGGCCACCGGCGAGATCCGGGCGGCGTTCTCGCTGTCAGAGCCGGAGCTCGGCTCCGACGTGCAGGCGATCAAAACAAAAGCCGTGAAGACCGATGAGGGCAGCTACGAGATCAATGGCCAGAAGATGTGGGTGACCAATGGCTTGCGCTCGGATCTCGTGTTCGTGCTCGTCAAGACCGACCCGGACGCGGCGAAGGCCTATCAGGGCATGACTTGCTTCATCGCTGAGAAGCAGGGTGGTGCACACGAGAACACCGGTGCCTACGCAGGCCTGAACGTCCCGCCACAGCTGCGCAAGATGGGCTACAAGGGCGTCGAGTCGACCGAGCTGGTGTTCGACGGATACCGCTGCCCGGCCGAGAACATCCTCGGCGGCGAGGATGCGGGCCTCAACAAGGGCTTCCCGCAGATGATGGATGCACTGGAGGTCGGGCGCGTGAACGTGGCGGCTCGCGGTGTCGGCATCGCTCAGCGCGCGCTCGAGTTGGCACTGCGCTACTCCCAGGAGCGCAAGACGTTCGGCAAGCCCATCGCAGAGCACCAGGCGATCCAGTTCAAGCTCGCCGACATGGCCACGCAGGTTGAAGCCGCGCGCCTGCTCACGATGCGGGCGGCACGGCTGAAGGACGCGGGCGATCGCTCGGACCTCGAGGCAGGTATGGCAAAGCTGTTCGCCTCAGAGGCCGGGCGCTTCTGCGTGGAGGAGTCCTTCCGGATCCACGGTGGCTACGGATACTCCAAGGAGTATGAGATCGAGCGTCTCTATCGCGATGCCCCACTGCTGTTGATTGGTGAGGGCACGTCAGAGATACAGCGCATGGTGATTGGGCGCAAGCTGCTACAGCGTCATAAGATCTGACACGACAGCCACGGACCAGACCCGGTCCAGGAGGAGAGAAACAGGCATATGGCCGATGACGCCAAGGCTCTGATCGAACTCGCAACCCGTAGGTTCGTCGGTGAAGTGCCGGCGCTCGAGCCGATCAAGTTGGTCGTCGGCGTCGAGCTGCGCGGTAGGGGAGACGTGCAGCACTTTCGCTTGGAGATGCCGGACATAAAGGTCACCAAGGGGCCGGCCGCGGACGCGCGCGTGCGCGTGGACATGCGCCGGGAGTTCTTCAACGTGATGGCCCGCGAAGGCAAGGTAGCGGACTGGATCGAGGCCTTCGCCTACGGCCAGGCCAAGGCATCGGGACCGGAGCAGTTCATCCGCCTGATCGTCAACGTCGTCGAGCGCCAACAGGAGCGCGAACGCACGCCAAAGGCACGCAAGCACGCATAGTCGCTGCGAGCTCGCGCGGTCAGTGGTAGGAGGAGAGCTGCTCTGCCAGGAACGCCAGCGAGCCCAGCAGGCAGATGCACATGACGACGAGTGAGAAGTTTTCGTTCATCGGCTTTCAGGACAGCACGATAGTGGACTGGATGCTCGCGTGACCGATACGCGCTCACAGCTCGCCGGCGAGTTGTGACAGGAGCCCCTTGGCTTCCAATGGACCAGCGTTGGCGTTGCCGGCGATGAAGAAGTAGGCGTCTTGTCTTCCTGCAGGTATGCGGCCAGCGCGGCCGGCGACGGCGCTTTGGCGAGCGCCGGCGCCGCGAGCGTGGCTGCGAGCAGCCAGCCGAGGACCAGTGCGAGCACGCCGCGACGCGCGAACGCCGCCACTGCAACCGTGCCTCGAATCGATCCCGCGCGCGCTCGTGGCGGCGAGGTCGAGCCCATCGCTAGGCCAGCACGGCGCCGTTGTCGTAGAGCTTGATGATCCTCACCGGTTGATCCGGGCCCCACTCACCCGCGGCGTCCAGGCACAGACGGCAGAGCACGCACTCATCGAGATTCTTCTCCACGATCTCGAGCCTGCCGCCATCGTCCTGCGCGAAGATGTCGACGGGGCAGGCCTCGGCCAACTTGCGCGCGAGCTTCGGGTCAGCGGCGGCCTGGTCGTCGACCTCCACGGCGATGAAGGTTGCGTCCTTCCTCACGATGGGCTCCTCTCGGCGATCTTCGCGCGGATCATCTCGGGGATGTCCTCGATTCGCTCGGCGACCGTGATGCCGGCCTGTGCCAGACGCGCGATCTTCTCAGAGGCGGTGTCCTCCTTGCCTTCGACGATCGTGCCCGCGTGGCCGAAGCTCATGCCGGGCATCTCGTCCATGAAGCGCCCCGCCATAAACGCCACGATCGGTAGGCGCGAGTCGTTCTCGGTGACCCAGCGCGCCAGCTCGGCCTCCATGCGCCCGCCCGGCTCGGTGTAGATGACGATGCCCTGCGTCTGCGTGTCGGCCTCGAACAGCGGCATCAGCTCCGCATAGCTCTGGCCGATGATCGCGTCGCCGCCGATCGAGACGGCGGTCGACTGCCCGAGCCCGGCGGCGCTGAGCGTCGAGGACATCTCGGTGGTCATTCCGCCCGAGCGGGAGATCACGCCGATCGGGCCGGGCGTGTAGGCCTGTGCGGCGTTCTTGGCGGGGCCGCCGATGCCGCCCATCTTGATCACGTCGGGGACGATGATGCCGAGGCAGTTCGGGCCGATGATGCGCGCGCCGCGCAGGTTCGCGAGCTCGACCATCTCGGCGACGTCGCGGCGTGGGATGCGCTCGGTGACGATCACCGTCAGCTTGATCCCGTTCTCGATCGCCTCGAACACCGCGTCCTTGGTGAACGCGGGGGGAACCGTGACGACCGAGCCATAGATCGGGGCGCCGTGGTGGGCGACCGCCTGGGCGACCGTGTCGAACACGGGCACGCCGTGCACCTCGCGACCCAGCCGGCCCGGTGTGACGCCGCCTACGACCTTCGCGCCGGTGCCGTAGTCGAGGCACTCACGCGTCAGGTTCACCGCCTCGCGGCCGGTGATGCCCTGGACGATGAACGTGGTGTCTGAGTCGATCAGGATGGACACTTCGACGCCCTCCCCGCGCGCTGTATAGCCATCGCAGTACGATCGCGCGCCGTCCGAGTGTTGCCTGGCGAACTCCGTATAACTATCGCTATACACCGTTCATTGAGCGAGAACCCGATCACGACGCCGTCCCGGGTGGATGGGCTTTGATTCTCTCGACCGCGCGGCGGGCAGCCTCGTTGAGCGAGACCGAGCGGTCGGCATAGTCGACGCCGTACTTATCGAGGATCTTGAAACCCTCCTCCTCCCACGCGCCGGGGATGCGGAAGATCGCGATCTTCTCAGCGGGGTCGTGGCCAAGCTCGAGGCAGGCTTTGATGACGCCGCGGGCGACGATGTCCACACGCGTGTTGGAGACGATTGACATCATCACCGCGATCTTGTCCACGCCGGGCTTCTGCAGTACGAGCTTGGCCAGTCCACAGGCCTTGGACACGGACGGGTTGCCGCCGATCTCGCAGTAGTTTGCGGGCTTGCCACCGTGCGCGCGCACGGCGTCGAACAGGGTCAGAGAGCCGCCGCCCGCACCGATCACGAGACCGAGGTTGCCGTCGAACTCGGTGACGTTGCCGGCGACGCCGCGATGGTCCTGTGAGTCGACTTGCTCGCCGGCGAGCTCGAACGGCGTCGCCTCGCGCGCCTGGCGTGTCTCCTCCTCGCCGACGCCAAGGTCCGCGAGCAGCTGCTTGTGGCGGCCGCGGGCCTCGTTCTCGATGTCCATGTGCGCGTCCAGTGCCACGAACGAACCGTCGGCGAGACGCCCGAGCGGGTTGATCTCGGCGAGCACCATGTCGTTCTCGACGAACAGCTTCGCCAGCCGGGTGACGATCGGGACGAGCTTGTTCAGCGCCGAGCCGGTGACGCCGGTGGCGGCGATCACCTCCTTGGCCTGAAACTCGCTAAAGGGCAGGATGTTGGAGAAGTGCCGCCGGCCGACCGCCTCGGGCTGCTCCTCGGCGACCTGCTCGATGTCGATGCCGCCAACGGGCGAGAAGATCATCACCGGCTGCTTGCGGATTCCGTCCCACACGACGCCCGCGTAGTACTCCTGCTCGACCTCCGCCTTAGGGTCCACGAGTACGCCGCGCGGCATGTGGCCGTTGATCTCCAGCTGGAGGATCTCGCGGGCATGGGTCTCGGCCTCCTCGGGGGTGTCCGCGAACTTGACCCCACCCGCCTTCATGCGCCCGCCCGTCAGCACCTGTGACTTGATGACCGTCGGCCCACCGATCCGCTGTGCGATCTCGCGCGCCTCGGCAGGATCGGTCGTAAAGCCGTAGTCGGTGACGGGGATGCCGGCGCGCTTGATGACCTCGCGCGCCTCGAACTCGAAGAATCTCATGCGGCGCGGAAGCCTATACGCAGCCGCGATGCCAGTGACGTGTGGCCGCTTTCACCCGTCGCCGGCCACGTTCGGCTGGCCATTGTCCTCAAGATCGTCGACC
>Ga0070762_10000590_pt1 | contig 15599 bp, 28 predicted proteins | sample HubBroMetageREF2_FD_66726 | JGI IMG/M metagenome (GOLD analysis project Ga0070762, IMG submission 66726) | Reference soil microbial communities from the Hubbard Brook experimental Forest, New Hampshire, USA - Hubbard Brook CCASE Soil... | ecosystem: Environmental > Terrestrial > Soil >...
ATCGATGACGGGCCCCCGCCGCCCAGGCCCCAGGGGCACGGGTGCGAGACGATCCAGCCGGACGCCCCCGAAAACTGGCAGCGCATCGACGTCGAGCACGGGCCCGACGGGGTGCTCGTGCACGTCTACGACGTCGACGGCACGCGCACGGGCGAAGTGCTCCCGCCCGAGACGGCGCGAGCGCTGGCGCTGGCGCTGCTCGAGGAGTCGACGCGAGCGACGGAGGCGGCGCGGCAGATGGCGGCGGACGCGGCCCAGGCCGCGGCGGAAGCGCCCGTCACGATGGGCACGACGATCGCCGAGGCCCTCGACCGGCTCGGCGATCGGATCCAGGCGATGGGGTGCTCGGTCGCCGAACGTGTCCCGCCCACCGAGTGGCTGTCGGCCGTCGACGCGAACCTGGACGACTTGGTCTCACGCCTCGAACGTCTGCGCGACGATCCGCCGGGCGACGTGCACCGGCACGTCTCGGCGCTCTACGATCGCGTCATCCTCGCGCGGCAAGTCTTGCGGAGCCGCGGCCGATGATCCTGATCGCGATCGTGTTCGGGGTGATCGTGGGCGCCTGGCTGACGTGGCTTGTCGTCGCGCGCGAAGAGCGCGCGCTCGAGGCGGGCGTGAGGCGTCGGCTCGAGGAGCAAGCGAAGCGCGCAAACGCCATCGCGGGGCCGAGGTGCGGGCATTGCGGCGCGCGACTGGGGGCGGACGGTCGCTACCAGGTCACTAACTACACGTGCATGGGCGGGCATCCGCTTCGGCCGTCATGACGGACGCGATCGAAGTGCTCGAGGTCCGGCCGGGCATGCCGCCGAAGATCCGACGGACGTGCGGGCACTGTGGGCGATCGAGCGTGTCGTGTCAGTGGCCGAGCCGGGCGCGCAGGCAAGAGCGGTGCGTGTTCTGCAAGAGGCACGGCGGGGGACGTGGTAGGGGGCAATGTGTCGGCCGTCCGGGCGATCCCGCCTCATCCAAGGATCCGGGGACGGGAAACCGTAGCGGGCAGTCCGCGAAGGAAACCGCGGAGCGCGTGCCTCTGGGGGCCGACACATGCCGTTGAACAGTGCTCCCGCGCCCAACATGCCGCGCTTTGTCGGCCGACTGCTCGTCGGGATGTACCTCGATGCCGTGCTCCCGCGCTACCAGGGCGCCGACGCGGCCACGTTGTGGCGTCGCGTGTCGTACGGCGGACGCAAGGGGCGCCGCGCGAGCGTGCGGCTGCGCCGAGGTCTCTTCGCTCCTTCGCGTCACTCGTTCTTCGGCGACATGACGGTAGGCGCGATGGCGCGCTACGTCGCCGAGACGTTGCGCGAGACGATCGAGGGCGGCGCATGAGGCGCGTGATGTACGTCGGGCGCGTGCTCGTGCCGGCCCTCGCCAGAAGCTCGCTATGGATCGCGGTCGACGGCGGATTCATCGCCGAGCGCGTGATGGCGCAACGGTCGACGCGCGCGCATCAAGGGCGGGTCCGCCTGGAGTCAGTCGTTCAGGACCACGAACATCGGACGGTGAGCCTTGTCATGCTGAACGTGGACGAGTTCGCGCGGGCGGTGACGCTCCGCTTGGAAGGGGAGGCTCCGTGCCTCTGATCTGCAAGAGGCACGGCGGGGGCAAGAGGGCGTCAGGCGACGTAGCCTCCGAACGCGCGAGCCAGGGCGACAGCCTCGGCGCGGTCGCTCCCCCCTTCGATCGTGACCACGCGGTGGCTGCGCTTGGATGCCCACGGGCCAGTGAGGGCATCGACGAAGTCTTGAGCGCGCCCCGCGGACGGGAATTCAAAAGTGATCGTCATGGGGGAATCCTGTGATCGCGGCTCTCTTCGTGCAACCGGGGGGGGCGTACTTCGGCCTGCCTGACGTGGATCCGTGGGACGAGGCGCGCGATGCGCGCCGCTACGCGGGGCCCTTCCCCGTCGTCGCCCACCCGCCGTGCGGTCGATGGTGTCGGCTGGCCGGCTTCGTCGAGTGGCGCACGGGCAAGAAACGCGGTGACGACGGGGGATGCTTCGCCTCGGCCTTGGCGAGCGTGCGCCGCTGGGGCGGCGTGCTGGAGCATCCGGCGTACAGCCTCGCGTGGCGGGCCCATGGGCTGCTCGCCCCGCCGAACGGCGGAGGTTGGGTGCGCGATCTTGAGGGCGGCTGGACCTGCTACGTGGAGCAAGGCGCGTACGGCTGCGAAGCGCGCAAGCCGACATGGCTCTACGCGTTCGGGGTCGTGCCTCCGTCGCTGCGCTGGGGATTCACGGACAGGCGCGCGGCGGGCAAGATCGTGGGGCGCCTGCGCTGGAAGACGGCGCGCAGCGGCGCGCGCGTGCGGAGCACGCCGCGCAACGTCGTAAACTACGAGTCGAGGTTCCGCGATTCCCGGGCGGCGTCGCGAACGGTGCCGGCGTTCCGCGATGCACTGCTCGCGATGGCGGGCAGTCGCCTCCTCTCGGAGGCGGCATGCCTCTGAAAGGTGGCTCCTCGCCCGAGGTCATCGCCGCGAACATTCGCGAGCTCAGGGCGGCCGGTCACGGCCAGGCCGAGGCGGTCGCCATCGCCGAAGCGACGGCGGACAAGAGTCGCGCCGTGGCCAAGGGGCGCCGCGACAGGGTGAAGCGTCGGAAGGAGAGGAGGAGGCGGCGGCGGGCGTGGGCCCTCTGAGGTCGGCGGACTAGCAGCGGGGGGCAGTAACACCCCCCGCAAGAAATTTGTTGCGAGGCGTCTTTCCCGAGCGCGGTCCAGGGGTTGACGCTGCTTTCCAACGGATCGCGGTCACGCCCGGGCAGGCCCCGGACGGGAAAGACGGCGAGCAACGATGGTACGAGAAAGTGCTCAGGTGGGCGGGCGCAGCCCGCGCGCGGGAGAGAGGTCCGGGGAGGGGCTTCCCCTTCCCGGCGGGGCCCGTGGGGGTCTTGGCTCGGCCCCCGCGGCGGCGCCTCCGGCCCCTCGCGGCGTCCGGGAAAGCCGCGTGCCGCCGCACGACTTGCAAGCCGAGTCGGCCTGCCTGTCGGCCGTCATGGTGGACGCGGCGGCCATGGCCAAGGTCCGGCCCTGGCTCGAGCCGTCGCACTTCTACTCGGAGGCACACGCGCGGATGTTCGAGGCGTGTTGCTCGCTCGCGCTGCGCGGCGTGCCTCTCTGTGGCGTGTCCGTCGCGACCGAGCTTCGCTACCGCGGCAGGCTCGGGCAGGCCGGCGGCGTGGCCTACGTGACGGAGGTCCTGAACAGTGCCCCCGCTGTGGCGCACGTGGCCTCGTACGGGCGCACCGTGCGCGATCTGGCGGCCGTCCGGGACGCCATGACCGTCGCCGCGCGGATCCTGGCGATGGGGTATGCGGGCGAGATCGGCAGTCCCCAGGCCTTCGCGGCGCGCGCCCTGGCGGCCCTCGCGGCGGCCGTTGCGCCGCTAGGGCCGCCGGCCGCGGCAGGCCTTCCCGCCTGGCTCGAGCCGACGCGCCACACGAGCGGGAGCCCGTCGTGACCACGAGCGTGCTTCTGCCCGAGACGCTCGCCGTGCTCGAGGCGGAGGCACGCCTCGCCCGGATGCCGGCCGGCCAGCGCCTTCACGCCCGCGAGGCCATGAGCAAGGCCTTCTCGAACGACAGCGACGCGGCCAAGTGGGAAGCCGAGATGACGCGCGGGCCCTTCCGGGCGCTGCTGTCGCCGTCGGGGACGGTGGCGATCCTCGACACGCGCCGCCCGTGGAACGATCAGGGCATTGGCCGCGAGCGGGACAAGGCGGACGCCAAGGTGGCCCTCGAGCAGCTCTTCGCGGCGTTCGACAGGGGCGAGGAGCTCGAGCCGGAGTTCACGTCATGACGGGCGCCAAGGTGCTCCGCCTCAAGCCAGCCTCCGCGCCCGTGGGCCTCGAGCCGGCGGGATGCTCGACGGGGACGATCTGCGCCGACGAGTCGAGCGCGCCCGCGGTCCTCGCCGCGCGCGTCGACTGGCTGACGGTGTCCTTTCGCGTGCGGCTCGACGAGGGGCGCCTGGCCGAGCTCCGGCGCGTCGCGGCCGTGGCGCTGCGCGAGGACGCCACAGCGTCCTACGTCATGGGGCGTCTGTACGCCTCGGGCGTCCCCCGCACGTTCCGCGTGCCCATCCCCAAGTCCAAAGGCAAGTGGCTCCTTCAGTCGAACCTGTCCCGCGTCGAGGTGCTCGAGCACGGGCCCGGAGCCGATCCGCACGAGGGGGGCGTGGGCTGGGACGTGGTCGTTCACCAGTCGGGAACCGAGCTTCTCGCCGTGGGCTGGCGAGCGGCCGTGCACGAGGCATGGGCCATCGCGGGATGCCTCGGCGAGGTGCTCGAGGGGCGCGTGGGGCGCCTGGACTTGTGCGCCGACGTCGCGCGCTACGGGATGCGCCCGGGCGATCGGACGCGGTTCGTCAAGCGCTCGAGGGTGGCGAGCGGCGACCAGTGGCATGAAGGCGTCATGGTCGGCCGTTCGAAGGAGCGGACCACGACGCAGGGCCATCGCGTGCTGGAGCGGCTCATCGAAGAGACGGGGGCCTGGCACGTCGGGCGTGTCGTGGAGGATCCCTTGCCTGTCGGCGCCGGCCGCGGCGAACAGGTGTCCCTGGGCGCCGAGACGCCGGGCCCGGAGCTTCTACTCGAGGAGGACGAGGGGCGCGCCGAGGTCCGTTTCGCCGGCGCGTCCTTCACGGGCTTTACCTTCGGAGGCCGCTCGTCGCTGTCGTGCCGCATCTATGACAAGCGCCTCGAGCTGCGCGCCAAGGGCTGGGAGAAACAGGAAGCCGAGCGGTGCGAGTGGAAGCGCAACGGTTGGAACGGAGTGGACGATGTGGCCCGGGTGGAGTTCGAGTTCCGGGGGCAGGCCTTGGACGAGCTCAAGCTCCGTCTGTCGACGCGTCCCGAGACGGGCGGCGCCGAGGCGATGGCGAGCGCGCTGGGGACGTCGCTGGATCCGGCCTGGGCCTACGTCACGCGCTCGTGGCTGCGCCTCGTGGCGCGCTTCAAGACGCCCACGCTCCCGGAACGCGTCCAGCCCCGCTGGCGCGCCGTGCAGGAGGCTACCTTCGTCAAGGCCGCGGCGCCGCGCCCGCGCGTGCGCTCGCGCGGCGGGGCCAAGAGCGCTCAGACGATCGGGTGCGCCCTGTCACAGCTTGCGAGCTCCGGCGCTCTGCCGGCGGCACCCTGGCTAGTCGGACCCGCCCTGGACGTCGACAGGCTCGCCGACGATCCGGCGGAGCTCGTCGCCGAGATGCTCGAGGCGGAGCCGGAGGTGCAAAAGGCCAGCGGCGAGGACGAGCGCGCCGCCGCCCTCGAGCGCGCGGCCCTGGGCGCCCTCGAGCGGGCGACGGGGGCGCTCATGAAGGAGGCGGGGGCGCAGATCGCCGCGCACATGATCGAGCGGCGCGGCACGGCGGCGCTCGCGCTCACGCGCCTGACGTGCATGTGGCAAGCCTCGCTCGCCCGCTTCCCGCTGGCTCGAAAGCAGGCCCAGGCCGGCGAGCTCGCGGGCGACAGTGAGGACGCCTTGGCAAAGGCGTTCGGCTTCGGCCCAGGCATTCAGCGGGCGGACGCAGCATGACGGCCGCTCGCGCTGGCCGGGTGCGGGAGAAGGTGGCCGCGCTGATCGTGGAGTTCTTTCGGTCGCGCGGTGTGGGCCGGGACTTCCACCTGTGGGAGGTCGAGGAATACGTGGGGCAGGCATCGAACGCGACGCCGGGCAGCGCGGGGCGCGTCCTGCGCGCTCTCAACGTCGAGGGGCGCATCCGCTACCGGCTCGTCTCCAGAACATCGAGCGCGTACCGGATCGTGGACGACGGCGCCCAGCACGAGGCGTCGGTGCAGGGAAACCTGTTCCAGAAAACACGCTAATGCGCGCGAGGACGGAAGGGACGAAGGCGATGCGACGATGTTGGCGAGATGCTGGTCTAACGGAGGATGGCGCCCGACGCGCGGACACCATCCTCGCCGGCATGGTCAAGCTCGTGGAGCGAGCAGGTGGTGAGGTCGCGCGCCTCGTGCTCAAAGAGGCACGGTTCCGCGTCGAGCAGCTACCCAAGCTCACGCCGGCATTCCAGCGCGCCTACGTCAATAACGATGTCGACATCGGGCCACGGCGTACGCGGGCAAAACAGAACAAGGCGCGTTGAGCCCTGTGCGCGAGGAGACAGCAGATGGTCCGATTCGACGGAGGTTGGGTGGTGCGCCGTGATCGCAGTTTCGGCAATCTCAACACCTACGTGAGCCCGAACATGACACGCGCCGCCGAGGACTGGTACGAGCAGCTCTTCGTGCGGCTCGCCCGTCGCCTGCGCTATCCTGGCAACAAGAACCGCAACGCCCGCAGGCGCCTCACGAAGCACTGGGGCTCGCAGGGCGTCCCCGAGGCGCTCGCGTACGTGCGCGATCTGCAGGGCTGTGGACGAGACGGTCAGTCGGGGCTCATCGTCATCGACGAGGGCGCATGACCGAGCCCAGAAAGACCCGCTCGCGTGCACCGTACGTGACGTCGACCATCCACACCGATCTGATGCGCCGCCTAGAGGACGCCGCTCGCAAGTGGCTCATCGAGAACAACCACCATGCCTGTCACCTCGGCGTGGACAAGAGCGCGCTCGCGCCGAAGACGGACGACGTCCGCTACCTGAGCAATCTGCTCCTGTGCGTGTACTACGAAGGGCGCGAAGAGGAGAGGCGGACGTCGAGCGCAACAGAAACCGCAGGCTGAACCCTGCGCGCGAGGAGGTGATCGAAGCATGCGCTGGTGCACCGTCTGTCACTTCTGGACCGACCACACGGCACGGAAGCACTCACCCCCACGCCAACTGCGCCGCGCCTCCACGTGTCCGGGACCGCCCTACTTTCGCGCGTCCGCTTGGCTCTGGTACTGGGGCCAGGCCGACCAACCGGACCACTGGAGGGCGACGCAGTTCGACGTGCGATGGGGTGACCGACCACCATCAGAAAACGCGCCGCGATGATGCGCGCGAGTCGTGAGGACAGGAACGAAAGGAAACGAACCGTGGACATAAGAGAGAAGGTTGCAGCCATGGCCCGCCCACTCGGAGGCCTATCGTTCGCGGCGTCGACGCGCGCCGCATACCTCGAGCTGCTCGCCCCTGCCGCGCAGGACGACGCGGCGATCCGCGACGCATGCGGACACGCGTGGTCCTGCTACCTGACGACGTTGGGGCTGTGGCGGCGCATGGGCGTCTCGCATCCTCTCCTGTCGGCGCCCTACGAGATCGGCAAGGCGGCCGAGTGGGTGGCGCTCATCGGCGCGGCTCGAGGGGCCATCCGCAAGCCGGACGGGGTGGCGATGCCGAGCCTCGGCGACGCGGTGGCCGTCAACGGCGGCGAGCATATCGCCGCGGCGATCCTGTCGGTCGCACTCGCAGGCAACGTCGCCACGGTCGACACGCTCGAGGGCGGCCAGGTCGACGGCCAGGGCAACAAGGCGATCAAGGTCTACCGGGCCAAGGCGCTGCGCTACGTGGGGCGCGCGCTCATGCTCGGAGGCTCGACGGTCTACCAGTGGTATGACGCTGCGGCCCTGGGCATCCCGGAGGATGCCGTCGAGGTGGACGAGCCGGCACGACCGGGGCCGGCCGGCGGCGGGGACGTGTCGTGAAGATCGGCGACATGATCCCCAAGGCGGTCCCGCAAGGGGCAGCCGCGGAGCTTCCGCCGGAGAGGCGCGGGAGCTTCGCGGATGCCGAGCGCGTGCCGGAGCTGATCGCGATGACTCCGCTACGGTGGGAAGGAGGCTATCGCCCGGACACGGTGCGAGCGTTCGGAAACCTCCGGGCCTTTTTCTTGAAGAAGCACCGTGCGACGTTCCACCCTGTGAACACGCTCGGCTCATCGCAGGCCGTCGCGCGCGCGGAGCTCGTGGGACAGACGCTCGCGACGGACATGGCGGAGCCAGGGGGGCAGCGCTCGTTTTTCGTCGACGCGGACGTGGTCCCGACGATCCAGGCGACGATGGCGCTACTCGCGGTGGAGGCGACGGGCACGACGGATGTTGTCGCCGTCCCCTACTGCTCGAGAGTCCCGGACGCCGACGGGGGGCATAACTGGGTGCCGCGCCTGCCGCTCGGCACCTTGAAGGTCCGCACGGTCGCCGGGCATCGCCTGCTGACCGTGGCGGGCTCGGGGCTTGGCATGACGTTCATTTCGCGTCGGGCGCTCGTCATCCTGTGCGCGGTCTTTCCCGAGCTTCTCGCGTGGTGCGAGGGCGTAGGGCGCCCACGATCCATGCCGTGCGTGTTCAACCTGATCGTGCACACGCGTCCCGAGTGGCCGAACGAGCGCCGGACGGGCCCGGGGGTCGAAGAGGAGGATCAGTCCTTCTTTGCCCGCGCGCGCGCGGCGGGCCTTCGCGTCGAGGTGCTGTGCGACTTGCAGGTCCCGCACGCCGACGGGCCCCGGCTTCTCGTGGGCCCTCCGGGCGAGACGTACGCCAAGCGGTGCGGCCTGCCGCCGCCGCCGCCCGTCTGACGCGCTAGGCGCCGCGCGCGCGTTTCGAGATGTTATCGCCGTGCAGGCGATGCTCGACGAGCGTAGGCGCGTCGCCCACCAGGCGGATGCGTCCCCCGGCGTCGCGCACGGCGCGGGCGAAGGCGAGGTCCTCGCCTCGGTCGATGTGGGGGAACGGCAGGAGCTCGGCGACCGAGCGCCGGTAGACGAGGGAAAACCCGAACGCGAGCGGCTCGAGGGGGCGAAAGACGCTGTGCCGGCGAGGATCCACAAGTCGACAAGCCCCGGGTAGCTCTGAGCCTGGACCGTGCGAAGTAGCTCCCGGTGCCAGTGGTGCCGCGAGGCGCCCGTGGGCACGATGACGGAGACGCGAGGCCAGCAGTCGCACGTCGCCGTCATCGCGTCCGCCCGGCGAAGAGCTCGCCGCGGGTGTGTCGTCGCTCCGGGTCAATCACGGACACGTCGCCGAGGTGGTCGACGAGCGACGGCACGGCCAGGGCGACGGGGCGCTTCTGATCGAAGCACATTTGCCCGATCGCGTTGTCGGCGGCGGCGCTCGTGCGCTGCATGCGGGCGATGCCCGCGGCGCGCAGGGTGGGATCGGCGGGCCAGCGGACAAGGTGATTGCACCACAGCATCTCGCCCGCCGGGTGCAGGATCCATCGCCGGACGGTCTGCCGAGGCCCGATGAAGGAGCGCGGAAAGCGGCAGTAGCCCCACACGAGCGCGCCGGCCGGAGCCTCGGCGGCGATTTCCTCGAGGTGCTCGCGCCAGGCGGAAGCGAAGGTGACGTCATCTTCGAGGATGATGGCGGGGCGGCGCGAGTCGCACGCGGCGAGCGCGCGTGCGTACCCGCGCGAGAGGCGGACCTCGCCGTTGCTGCCCGGCGGCTCGCGTCGCGGCTCGACGGCGATCCCGAGGTGCTCGTAGCAGTCCCGAAGCAGACACACGGCCGGGTGTCCCTCGGGCTCGTCGGCGATGAGGGTGATCCGTCCGACGTCCGCGCCGCCGCCGCTCGCATAGAAGGAGGCAAGGCACGAGTGCACGCTGGGGGCCGGGCGGCCGGGCAGTGTGATGATCGCGACGTCGACGGGGGCCATTCAGAGCACCGCCGCGGTGATCTGGACCGTGACGCCGGCGGCGCGCTCGAGGCGTGCGCGCGACCCTTCGTTGTCGAGGTAGGCGGCGGGGCGGACGCCGACATGGATCGCGCGCGAGGTGTAGACGCGTCCCCCTGTGCCGAGGTAGCCGGTCCCGGTCGCGCGCAGCCCCGGCGTGAAGGCGCCGAGCGGCGCCTGTGCGGCCAGAGCCAGGAGCAGGGCAAGGCCGGTCATGCCTGGCGGCCACGATGCCGGATCCAGAGCCACGCGCCGCCGCCGGCGGCGATGGCGAGCGCCAGGCCCCCGAGGACCCATCCCCAGGGGTTACTGGAGGATGGGGGCGCCAGCATGGCGCGCCCGCGCAGGTCCGTGTGCCCCGCCAGAGCCGCGATGAGCGGCGAGACGGGCGCGACGTAGGGACCGCTGTTGACGGTAACGCTAATCGTCGCGCCGGTGGGGTGTTGACCCGCGCTATCGGCGGGGCCGTTGTTGCCGGTTGCTTCGGCGATGGCTTCGAAGACCCACGAGATCGGGTCACGGTGCAGCGGCCCGGCGAAGGTGATCGGTGCGCCGCCGGAGGAAAAGGAGCGGTTGAGTCCCGCGCGCGTGACGATCTGCCCCTGGCTCACGGTGGTCTGTCCGGGCAGGCCCGCGACGACGCCGTGCGTGTTGTTCCACGCCACGACGCAAGCCGTGAAGGTGGCCACGAGCATGCTGGGCGTCTGCGTCCCCCACACGTCGATCGGCTGGACGCATTCGTTCACGGTCGCGCCGTCGGGCGGGTAGAGCGCACGAAGTGCCCCGTAGCAGAAGTTTTCGAAGTCGGTGGGGGCGCTCGAGCCCCAGTCCGCGGCGTTGGCGTTTCCGGGATCGTCGCCGATCATCGCCTGGGCGGTCCACACGGTGGACAGGCCGGGGCCCCCGCTCGCGCACTCGTCGGGGACTTCCTTCGCGGGCCAGATCGCCGTCAGGCCCGCGACGGCGCCGAGGGCCAGATCGGCAAGGCCCAGCGTCGAGGCGCTCGCGCCGGCCGTCACGGCGATCGCGGTGATGGCGGCGGCGGCGGCTTCGAATGCCGCCTGTGCGTTGCCGCTGTCGGCCTGGCTCATGAGCGACTGAAACTGCGAAAGGGCTGTGGGGCTGATCCCGGCCTGATTCGCGAGCGTCGTCGGATTCCACTGCCCGCCCGGGCCTACACCGAGGGCGTCGGCGGCATCCGAGGAGCTCGGGATGCCGCTGTCCTGCCCAAGTTGCTGGAGCGTTGCGGCGGTGCCCATGGCGGACGCCGCCGGTCAGACGGGGCGGGAGAGGGCCTCGCGCGCGCGCGCCCGGACGGCGTCGTGGCTCTCGCGAAGGGCGCCGAGCTGTCGTCGCTCGCGTTCCTTGCGCTCTTTCTTGGACAGGCGCTTGGGGCGCTTGGGCTCGGCGGAGGCCTTGCGGTGCTTCTTCCTCTTCTTCTTCGCACTCATGACGGTGCCCTTTCGTGGGGTGTGTCCCGGGAAACGTGAGGCGCGCGCCTCGAGCGGTCAACGAGGTCGAGCGCGGCATCGCACGCGTCGGCGACGTCATCGGCGAGGCGCCGCACGCGAAGGGCCAGGCGCCGCAGGGCCGGCACGGGCGCGAACGACTGCACCAGGAGCAGAATCAAGATCGCGTTGTCGCTGGGCTCGCGGGGGCTCAATACGGGCACCCCACGCCGCAGGCGGTCAGGGCGGCGGGATGCGCGCCGGCTTCGATCACGCAATCGACGTCGAGCATGGCTGCGTTGCCTTGCGCCTGATCGACGCGGCAGGCGTGCTCGCATCGCGGCCGGTCCGCCGCGGCGCAGTTGCCCGCGTTGAACGCCCCGGCGATGGCGGCGCACGCCTGCGCGCACTCGTCGGCGATGGGCCCGGAGTCGGGCACGGGCGCGGGCTCCCGCGGCGCAGCGGGGCCGCGGTGGCAGCCGGCGAGGGCGAGCCCGAGCAGAATCAGGCCGAGCTTCAAAGGACGGGCCCTCCGAGGACGATCGTGAGCGACAGGTTGAGGCGCGCAAGGTCGGCGCGCGCGATGCGTGCGAAGCCGCCCGCGGCCCACGCCTCGCCGTACGTGTTCCAGAGGCGATAGCCCGACGGGTTGAAGTCCAGGCAGCACATGGCGTGAAGGCCCAGGGCCGTCTCGCCCGCGGCCGAGTATTGCTCGGTCGACAGGGCTTCGAAGGCCTGCCCGACGGGGATCACGATCTGCGCGCCGATGCCGGGCAGGCCAGCGGCGACGCGCTGCGCGCCGAGGGTGAGGTAGCGATCGAGACTGCCCACGTCCCCCGGATCGAGCGTCACGAAGGCGGCCGGAGCAAACCTCGCCAGCGTCATCTCTTCGTCCCACGTGTCGAGCAGATCGAGGCGCGACAGATCCCCAGCGCGGTCGCCTCGCACGGCGATGCCCCGGCCGACCCCTTCGTCCAGGGCATCCGAGACGGTCGAGCCTGTGTCCGCGATGGGCGCGCGCTGCCGCGTCGACTCCCGGGAGCGGGCGCCCACGTACCAGAGATCGGCGTCCGCCCGTGCGCCCTTGGCGCCGACGGCGATCCATCGGCAGTTCTCGAGCGAGGCTTCCACGCACGACGCTCCGTCTTGCGAGTCGACGTAGGTGGCCAAGGCGCTCTGATCGGCGCTCGAGGCGGCGGGGGGCAAGGCGAGCGCGGCCCCTGGCCGCACGAGCGCGGCAGGCGCGCCCGCGATGCGGGCGCCGTAGATGCGGCGGGGGCTGGGGGGCAGGATCACTTGGAGGATGCGGGCGCGGGGGCCGGCGGCAGGGTGGCCGAGTAGGCGGCGACGGCGCGCAGGCCTTCGGCGTGCGCGTTGCTCTTCTTCAAGGCCGCGGCGGTGGCGGGGGGCGTCGAGCTCGAGGCCTCGGCGGCGAAGATGGCGGTAAGGACGCTCGGCACGTCGCTGCCGCAGAGCTGGCCGATCTGCGCGAGGCTGTCTCCGTTGATCGCGGCGTCGACGGCGCACACGCCGAGGTTCGCGGCGGGGGGGATGACGGCCAGGGCGCCGGCGGCGGTGCAGCCCGCAAGGACCAGCAGGGCCAGCGGCGCCAGGGCGAAGCCGATCCGCTTGGCGAGCGCTTTCGGCGGCGTGCCGGCGGCGGGGCTGGGGGTGAAGCCGGCGACGGCCGGCGCGGGCGCGCTGGCGCCCGGCGCGTTCACGAGCTGCAAGAGCGAGGGCAGGATCCCCTCGAGCGTGGCCAGGGTCGCACTACTCGCCGGCGCCGGGGCGGGGATCGCGGCGCCGAGCGCTTGCGCGGCGGCGGTCAGGCCCAGGCCCCCGAGGACAATCCCGACGAGCGTGGCGAGGTCGCCGGCCGGAAGCTTGCCGAGCAGTGACAGCACGGTGGCGATGGCCAGGATGGCGAGCTTGACGAGCACGATCGCGCGCGTCGGAAGGTGGATGGGGTTCACGGGGATACCTCGATGGGGGTGCGGACGTGGATGCCGAGATGGTGCAGAGCCGCGACGCCCAGGGCGCCGCCGACGACGGTGGCGGCGCCGACGGCGACCGCGAGCGCGACGCGCACGCCCCAGCGTCGGGCGTGTTTCCAGAAGCGGGCGCGCTGCGCCTCCTTCTTCTTCATGGGGCTGACGATCGCCTCGAGCTCGCTGATCGAGTCGAGCTTGCCGCGCATGCCTCGCAGTTCGCGCACGTCGGAGATGCACGCATCGACGCTATCGATGCAGCGATGAAGGTCCCGCTTGACGGCGCCGAGGTGCTCGAAGAGGTCGAGGCTTCGATCTTCGGCCTTCGCGGCGCGCGCATCGGCGCGCTGCGCGATCTTGTGCGCCTCGCGGGCGATCTGCTCGGCGGCGATCATGGCGCAGCCTCGAGCAGGCACGTCTCTCCGTGCCTTTCGTGCCCGTCGGTGAGCAGGCACACGAAGCCCGCGGGAGCGCGCGAGCATCGCCGCGGCGCGGCGGCCCGCGCGGGCGGCGGCGCCGTGTGCTCGGGCGGAGCTGTCATGGGCGCGGTCGGCTGCGCGGCCGGCGCGCAGCCGTCGCCCATGAAGAGCTCGAACAGGCCCGCCATGCCCTGGCCGATGCCGCGCAGGCGCTTGCCCACGTGCGCGGCGGCCGGGTGCGCGGCGGCGGGGGGGCGGCGGGCGCCGTTCATGAGGCGGCCCCGTTGCTGCTCGCGCTCGCCTTCTTGGCTTCGGCTTCGGCCTTCGCGGCGGCGGCCATGCGTTCGGCGATCGGCGCGGTGGCGGCGCGCAGGATGATCTGCTCGGCCGGGGTGAAGAAGCCCACGAAGGCGTCGAAGCGTCCTTCCTGAAAGAGCGCGGCGCCGATCATGTAGCAAACCTCGGCGAGCTCGGGCGTGCCCTTGGCCTTGAAGAGGAGCGGCGCGAGCTTGGGGCCGAGCATCGCTTGGAGCTCGGCGGCGCGCTCGTCGCTCATCTTGGAAAAGACCGAGCTCAGGGGATCCTCGGCGCCGCCCGCGCCGAGCTGCGCGGGAGACCGCCAGGCCATCAGGCCCGCCTTGGCGACTTCGCCGAGCGTGCCGAGGCCGGCCAGGACCGCCTCTCGGATGCCCTTGCCTTCCTCGCGTTCGAGCTCGAGCTGTCGCAGCCGCACGTCATGTTCCGTGGTGCCGCCGCGGGCGCGTTCAGCGGCCATGAGGTCCTCGAACCGCTTGGCAAGCTGGCCGTTGCCGATCGTGTCGCGCACGACGGCCGTCAGGCACTTGGACTGCTCGATGATGACGCGGGCCAGGGCCGCGGTCGTGATGTTCGGAGCCGACAGGGTTTGCAGGTCCGGGATGCCGTCGCGTCCGGGCGTGGCGCCGCCTTCGATCCATACGGTGGTCACGACGCGGTCCGTGGACAGCGGCGAGGCGTCGGCGGGCTTGGCCGTCACCAGGTACCCGATGCGCCCGGCCGTGGCTTGCGCGTGATTCTGCGCGGCGTCGAGAATGTCGGCGCTGGTCACGCCCGGGCTATCGGCGAGGTTCCAGCTTCCCAGGCACGGCTGGCCCGAGGGCGGTGCGAGCTCGACGCGCGTGCGTCCGCATGTGCGCTGGGTCGTCAGCCATCGATCGAGGTTGGCTTCGCTCATGCGAGGTACTTTCCGTATTTCGCAGCGGAAGCGCCAGCACGACCGGCGGCGCTGCGCAGGCGGTCGACGTCGCCCTTGCCCTGGTAGGCGCGCAGCATGGCGATGGTGACGCCCGCGACGGCGACGCCGACGGCGACCCACCCGACGCGGACGGCCATGCTGATCTGGCTCTGATAGGGGGCAAGCACCGCGTTGGCGGCGGAGCTCGCGGCGTTGGCGATGTTCTGTGGCAGGGTGCCGAGGACAGGCAAGCCGGCCAGCGGGTTGAAGATCGACGGGGCGACGACGGGCTGAGTCATGGGCGTTATCCCTTTCCCGCGAAGAGGCGAGACAGGCCGTACAGGCCCCAGGTGGCAGCGAAGCCGAGCGCGCTCCACGCGAGCCACGTGGGGATCGCCGAGGTCCAGCCGCCGCCGCCGGGGCTTGCCGGGCTCGTGCCGCCCGGGCTCGCGGCAGGGGCGCCGTCGTTGGCGTTGACCGTGGGCGTTGTGATCGTGTCCGCCTGGCCGATCGAATCGGAAGAAGTCGACGGGTCGACGTTGGTGTCCGGGTTGGTCGTGGTCACGATCTCACCTTCCCTTCTTTCGAAGGCCGGCCCACTTGGGCGCGTGCCCTTGGATCCAGGGCCACCCGCGATACAGGCCATAGCCCGCCCCGGCGGCGAGGGCGGCGGCCAGAAGGATGATCCCGCCGGTGCGGACGCTGGGGCTCGACGTCAGGCGCGACCACCACGACGCGCCCGCGCCTGCGCCCGCGCTCGCGGGCGTTGTGGCGAGGGGCGCGGGCTGGCTTGTGCCGACGGTGCCGCCTCCGCCGCCGCTCGAGGCGGCGGGCGCGTCGCCTTGCACGCTGCCGTCGGACTGCGTCGCGACGTCTCCGCCTTGCGTGACGCCTCCGGCCGGCACGCTCGCGGCGCTCGCCAGGGCGTTGGGATCGTTGCCGCTGGCGTCGCCAGCGTCGCTGGCGCCGCCGCCGCCGTCCGC
>Ga0070762_10000592_pt1 | contig 15590 bp, 11 predicted proteins | sample HubBroMetageREF2_FD_66726 | JGI IMG/M metagenome (GOLD analysis project Ga0070762, IMG submission 66726) | Reference soil microbial communities from the Hubbard Brook experimental Forest, New Hampshire, USA - Hubbard Brook CCASE Soil... | ecosystem: Environmental > Terrestrial > Soil >...
GCTGCGAGCAAGGCGCGAGGCGGACACGGCTCTATTTACTATTGGCCCTCGACGGCGGGTACGGGCTACGATCAATGTGTCTGTATGGACGCCGCGCGACATAGAGAGATCATGTCTCACGCAGGGGTGCAATTCCAACCTCAATGGATTGCGCTGAGGGATCAGCACAACACGGAGTTGAGAGGTGCGCAGTTCCGCGCAAGGCAAACCCATAATTCCGCTGCAATGCTGCCTGCAGAGGCTGCGTGCTACATAAACCACGCCAAGGCTCTCGTCGTCGCGAGGGCCAAATGCATCGCGGATGCGTACACCGCGTTCAGTGAGCCAGCAGGACGAGAGGCTGAGGCGGAGTTAGCTTCATTCTTCGCTACGACGGTGGCGGCGCGCAAATCTAGTTTTCTGGGGCAGTCAGAGCTGCGGCGATTGAGGACCGGCATGTCGACGGATCAGCTTGTCTTTCTGCTGCGCCAGTTTGAGCGCCATGCGAACCCTGCGCTTTTGGACGGCCGCGCAATTTTGGATAGGCAGCGAGTCGAAATGAAGAACAAGTCCACGGCTACGGTTGTTAAGTATTTAGTAGACACATGCGTATTTAACTGGCTTACCGATTCCTTAGTTAAAAAGGATGACCTGCCCTTCGACGGTGGGTTTGCGATAACGCATATTCAGGTCGACGAGATAAACAAAACAAGGGATGAGGAGCGTCGGGCGAGGCTTCTACTGATGCAGGCGTCTTTGCGCTGCGAGCTTTTGCCGACCCAAAGCTTTGTCTTTGACGTTTCGAGATTGGGTCATGCTAAGTTAGGCGACGGGAAACTCTTCACGTCTCTCAGGGCCGAGCTGGATCTCCTTAATGGAAGCAGGGGAAGCAACGTTCGTGATGCGCTGATAGCGGAAGCGGCTATTGCGAACGGATACACGTTGTTAACTGCAGATGGAGACCTAAAATTGGCGACGGAAAGACACTCTGGGAAAGTTATCTTCTTTTCGCGCCCGGTCAGCCGAACAGTCTAATTCTTGAGACGATCTCCGTGAAACACCGCGGCCTGCAGGACGAGGGCGTCCGGAGTACGTGATTATTGCAAGCGAGCGGGCGAGGGCGCCCGCGCCACATGAGCTTGTTATTTCTTCAGCGCGGCGCTTTTCGTGTTTGTGGTGCAGGACGATGGGGTGTCGCTGCATTTGCGGAATGCAGGGACTACTAATGCCTGTTCTAGCGTCGGATCGTTGAGGTTGGTTAGGGTGTCGTTGGTGCGCTTGGCTCCGGCACTGTATCCGATCTTCTGATATGCGGCGGCTAGCACCTTCAGCGAAAATGGATTGCTGTTATCTTCTTCCAAGTGCGAGATGGCGTCATCGTATTTGCGTTCGGAGAACAAGACCTCGCCGGCGGCTCCGTGGTATGCCAACTCGCTCACCTTGTCGTTGGAACTTTCTGCCATGTCGGACAAGCGTGCAAGAGTAGAGTTCACCATTTGCTTGTTGGCCATCTTCAGTGCGACTTCCACGCGCGCCCGCAAGATCTGCGCCATTTCCTGCGTAAGCGCAATCTTCAAGGCGTTCTTGCCTTCCTGCGCGGCGGCTTCGGCCTTGTCTAAATAGACCAGAGCCTGCTTCGGATTTTGCTCGCACATGGCCATCTGCCGGTAAGTGTCGGCTTCGGCCTGGCTGTTGTGCCTGGTGTGCGAGTAATCGGCAATCGCCTGGAAGGCATGCTCGGCGTTATCGTAATCACCTTCGCGAACGTAGGTGGTCGCTTCCCTCGTCTTCCAGAGAATTTGCTGCAATTCAGGCAAAGTGAATTTCTGGAATCCGATTTCGTATTCTTTGCGAGCTTGAACTTGATCGCCCATGAGCGAGTAGGTATCGGCGATGCCAAATTCCGAGGAATAAAATTCGGGGTTGATCACGAGCGACGCGCGGTAATGTTCGATCGATTGATTGAAGCGCCCCGCCATGCGCAGAACCTCGGCGTAGGAATCCTGCGGATTGGAATCGTTGGGCATCAACGCAACATATTTGTCCATCATCGCGAATGCCTTGTCGAACTGCCGCAGGGCGGCGTAGTTGTATCCCATATTGTTGATCAACCCGGGAGAATCTGTGAGCCCGGATTGCTCATAGATGGCGCTTGCCCGTTCGAACTGGGACTGCTGGAAAAGCCACCACGTGGTCATCCAAACTACCCACTTATCGTGCGGATATTGATTGAGCACGTCGTTCATTTTTGGGATGGCGGAAATCAGCTTGTGGTCGGCGGCGTCCTGGTACCACTCGATCACGAGTTGCTCGGAGTTGGTAGCGTGATTTCTGGTGGCAAACGCCTTCTCCTGTTCGGCAACCTGCTCGGCGGAGTCGAGACTGATTTGGGCCAGAAATTCGTGGCCCATGGCGAAGTCGGGATCGACCTGGACCGCCTTGCGCAGGATATCGTTTGCTTCTTCCTGTTCTACTCTGTCGAGGTACAGGTCCAGGGCTTGTTGGACCAGGCGGCGCGCCTCGGGAGATTTGGTGGTGAGGGGGAACACGGCTATGGGCGTGTTCGAGGCTCCGGAGGCGACTTCTGCCGCGGCGGCTGCGAGCAGAAGGCTTACGCAGATGGCGGAGATCATTATTCTAGAGATCATTATTCTGAAGGCCGATTTTCTGAAGACCGATGCGTTGCGAATCATAGTTAATTTCCCCTAGCTAATCTCCCGGCTAGTTTCCCCTCAAAAAGTAGCCCTGCTCGACCGGCAACTTGCCGTCGATCTTCACTACGTTTACGTCTTGAGTGAGCGAATACAAATCCACGACGCCGATGGCACCGGGCGAAGTTGAAACAAAGCGGAGAACAGCATCGTCGCTGTCGGTGACCATAATTACGTCGCGATGAGCTTGAACGAAGGCGTGGGCCTGCTCGGCGGTCATGTTGAGAAGTTTGCGGAGAACCAGTTGCATGTCCGCGGAAGACGGATCGCGCATGACGATGGTGATGGCTTTTCCATCCGGCCAACTCTGTTTATGCGCGGTGAAGATTTTCATCAACTCGGACGCGGTAAGGTTCGAGGTGGAATTTGCCTTGTCAGCAACGATCGCGAATTGCTTGGCTTGAACCGCGCAGGGCAGCATCGCGACCCACATCAGCAGCACGAGGACTCGTCGCTCGTTTATCACAATGGCGTGATTCTAGCCCGTGGACAGTTACCGCGAAAGGTAACCGAGGTAATAGAGTGCAGTTCTTCCTGGATTATGACTGTTTTGGGACACTGGCTACTGGCCGGCGCGTAGCGGCGAGATCAGTAAGCGGGCGGTCGACTTCTTCTTGGCGTCGGATTTGTCGGGCTGATAGACCAGGTCGAGAGAACCCTCGGCTGTGGGAGAAGCCTCGGCCAGCGTAGCTGCCAGACTGCGGAACGAACGTCCGACATCGGCGGTTTCATGAAGCGCCACGGGCGAACCCTTATCGATAGCGGGCGCGATGGCCTGGTGATTGTTGGGGATTTTCCAAAGCAGTTTGCAGCCGGTCGCGGTTTCGACGTCTTCGTCCCCGAAGCCGGGGATTTTCTTGTACCGGTTCAGTACCAGACGTACCCGGTCGCGTCCCCCGCCTTCTTCGAGGAACGAGCGCAAGCGGCCGGCGCTCCAGAGAGAAACTACATCGGACTGTGCCACTAAAAGGACGGCGTTGGATAAATCACAGAGCAGCCGTGCGGTCTGATCGGTGCGGTTGGAGCAGTCAACCACAACGAAACGAAACTGCGAGACCAGATGATCGAAAAGCCGCGCCAGTTCGGCTGCGGTGGGGCTCGAATGCTGAGGTTCCTGCGGACCCGCCAGAAGTTGCAGGCCGTTCTTGCAGGTGGTCATCAGACCTTGCAATAACGAAGTATCCATGCGATGCAGGTTTTGCAGCGCGTCGGTGAGGCCGAAAGTCGGCCGCGCATTGAGATGAAGCGCGGCGTGCCCTAAGAGCGCAAAGTCGACGAGCAGAACTCCGCCGTGCAATTCCTGAAGAGCTACTGCGGTATTCACCGCGACGGTGGTGGCGCCGGCTCCGCCTTTGGCATTGGCGATAACGAAAACACGGGCACGGCCGGAGGATGTACGGGCGCGGCCGCGTGAAGCAGTGAAGCGAGTAAAGGCTTCAACCATGCTTTCAGGACTGGCGTTGCGCTCCATATATTCGCGAGCGCCGGCACGCATGGCAGAAACGATGGTGCCGGGATCGGTCATCGGACCGACGGCAAAGATGACAATCTCGCTGGTATTGGAGTGGATCAATTCAATGGCGTTCATGGCCCGCTGCATGTTCTGCGGATCAATATCGACCAAAACGACGTCGGCGCGCACATCCTGGATCTGGCGGAGGATGGCGTCGGTCGGGCTGGTGGGGAACCCCACATGGCCAAAGACATTGCGGCCCATCTGCGTGCTCTCCAGCCGTTGCTGGAGGACCGTGAGCCGTTCTTTGTCCTCGGTAAGGAGGGTGACCGCTATGCCATGCATGGCTGGAACCTCAATTATGCACCCGGCAAGTGCATGTTATGAAGAGATCATAGGTCCGCCAAGTGACTATCGTAACGGAATTTTGCACAGAAGTTCCCTTCAAGATGCCGCGCCAATTTCCCAAGACCGTTAAAGGACGACACAGCGGCGGAAAAACCGCAGAGCGAGGGAGTGTCCCTAAGGCATTCTACGCAAAACTGGATGGATTGCAAAGCCAAGCCAGAAGCCCAGTGTAGGCGGACACTCCTGTCCGCCGCCTCTGAGTCTGATTCCTCGCATTTTCGAAATCAAGATCAAAAAAGCGGACAAGAGTGTCCGCTCTAACACGAATAGGGGCAAGCTGGCGAGAGGAACTACGGTGCTCCACCTCGGAAGTTGGAAGACCACAAGCAATCGGCTGAAACCCGGCAGATGTTGACTTGCGCCAGCATCTGCCGGTCCCTGGCACCCGGAGAACCTACAGTTCGTCTGATGCGTCATTGTCGGGGTCTTGAGGATAAACGCCGGCAAAACACGTTGCCGCGGTTGGATTCAAGAAGCAGTTTGTGTCGTACTTCGCTCCTTGAATAAGTTTGAAGGGGTGCGGTATCGGATTCTTGGTGAAGTCGACGAAGAAATCGGATAGGGAATACACGCAGCTGGCGCACCCGGCGTTGGGTCCGTCCGGTGCGAACCAATCAGCATGAGGATAGTTAGGGCCACCGATTCCTCCTGTGCCGCCGAGGTGTTGCCCACCCTGCCCGAACGTATACTCGATGAAGTTGAGAATGCTGCCGAAATCATGGACATATGGAACAACTTCTCCGCCTTGAGCGGGTGTACCAGAGATGTAGCCATGAGTAGTTCCGGTCCCGTTCCCTGCCTTTATCCAGGCTGAAACCACCAGCAGCGGCACGCGAAAACCATAGACGTAGTCGGCTGAGTTGGATTGGCCAGGATAGCCGGTGCAAGTTCCGTTCGGGGAGCAGTTCCAGGGCGGAACGTCGTCATAGAAACCGCCCCAATCATCCCATACCACGAGCACAACGGTGTCCTGCCAATAGGGAGTTGTCTTACCGTTGACATCGTCGACGCAAGTGTTGGGGAATTGCGCTCCAAAGTTCGTGTAACCGCCGACACCATTGACAATCGAAGCTACCCAGGAGGGTCCGGCGTCCATGCCGTGGTTGCCGGGATGATCGGACCAAGTCCCGTCCGGAATGACCCAGGTTACCGCTTGCAGGTCGCAAGGCTTTCCTTTGACTGCGCCAAGATCTTCCAGGACCAGGCCCGGGTTTCCGACACGAACGTTGTTGATGTAGTCGGTGCCGGTGCACACTGTGCCGGGAAGTCCGTTGGGCTGGCAGATATGCTCGATGGCGACTGGCGCGTTCCAGATCGACAAACCATCCTGCGCGTCATAGTAGCGCCAGCTGAGGCCGGCTTGGTCGAGCAGGTCTGCCATGGTGTTGGGATTCCAGCACGGGTATCCCGCTCCGACCCCGCCGGGCGGTGTATATCCGTTCGACTCCACCGGAAACTGCGGCGGTGCGGGAGGCAACTCAGGGACAGAGGCGCCGAGTTTAGCGAGGCAACCCTGGCCATTGCCATTCTCCGCCACCCACCATTGCCAAAAACTCCCCGGGTCTCCCTGGTAGGCGTCAGGCGCTGAGGTTCCGGTAAAGAGGAACAAGTGTGACGGCTGGCTGGGACCCTGGTGAGTAGAAAACATCCAATTGGCGAAGCCGTACTGCTCGGCGATGTTGAAATAGGGTGTCATTATGCCCGTGTCATTCAGAGCATAGGTGTAGGTGCAATATTGAAGGTTATTCTGGTAGCAGGGAGCTTTCGAAGGATTGTTTATGCTGATGTGGCAGGCTCCGTCCATGGCGCCATTGTCGAATGAGCATTGCCAGGCCGGGTAGTGACTGTGATCGCCGCCCGGTGAATCCGGCAGTTCAACTCCGGTCAGCGGAATGCTTGTGTTTTCGGTCGCAGCGGTGCAGGCCTTTACAGGGTTCTGCAGGATCGGTCCGCAGGAGCCGGTGTCATTGGGGGGTTGCACGTGCGCCCCGCGCGCAATCAGAGGCGCGTCTTCGTGAAACAGGTTGGTGGGGGTGCGGTTCTCCTGGATGACGATAATCACGTGTTTGATTTGCGTGATGTTCTGGGGGGTTTGAGATTGAGCGAAGGTTGCCGCGAGAGAAATTAACAGCAGGCTCTTGACCGCGAATTTCATGGGACCTCCTCATCCTTGAATAGAATTTTCGAGACGGTTTTCCCTGAATCGTTACCACCGGAGTGGCGCGCTGAGCTGCAGTTTCGCCGATTATCCTCCCGGAACTTTGCTTGTCAAGAAATTTCAGATTTGACCCAGAAAATGTCTCGCTATTGGACAAAGCGGTCGAAATTTTCTTCGATGGCCTGTGCTATGCGAGTCGGGGTTAGGTAGCGGATAAGAGCGTGCGCTCCATACTAGCGGCGGCTTCCGGCAGGAATTCGTATGCTCCGAGGTGAACCGCAACTACGGATCGGTTGCCCACTGCGGACGAGAGCACGCGCAGGACTTTGCCACGGCAACGCACGCGCATATTCTCTGCCAGAGTGATTTCCGAAGGCATGACCAGAGTAAGTTCTATGGCATCCGCTGCGGACAGCGGCAAGTCGGTGTGAAAGAGCGCTCCACGCGCACATAAATTCTGCGTGAATCCAGTTCCTTCATGTTCGGTGCCGGCGAGGCGCACGGAAACCGGAAGTTGAACGTCGAAACGTTGTGCGGCTCGACGTTCGAGTTGGATCTGGTCGTAGCTCATGGATTCTGTGGAAACCCGAACCGGCGGCTTGCCTCTATACTAGAGGAGCGGCTCTGGTGGGCGCTCCGACTTTACCGCGTCTCGCAGCTTCTGGGAAGCTCCAAATTGGGTGGAGAACAAATCTCGAAGTAACGCGAGAGTCCAGGCTTCCGGATTGAATCGGGATACGCAGGGCGCTCATCCTAAGAAGAAGTTGAAAGATTCGGCTTTGAGCAATCCACAAACCCCAGCAAGTCCCGAAGCGCAAGCTCTGACCGGCTCCGCGCCACGAAGAATCGGCGTCCCGGCAACTCTGCGGGCGTTGCGCCATCGCAACTTTCAGCTCTTCTTCAGCGGGCAGTTGATTTCGCTGATCGGCACCTGGATGCAGAGTGTGGCGCAGGCCTGGCTGGTCTATCGAATTACCGGATCGTCCCTGAAACTCGGTGCTGTGGGATTTACCAGCCAGTTTCCCGTGTTCCTGGTTGCTCCGCTAGGCGGCATGGTGGCCGACCGCCTCAACCGTCGGCACGTCGTGATCGCAACCCAGATCGCTTCCATGGTTCTGGCTCTGGTGCTCGCGCTCCTCACTCTGACCGGCAGAGTGCAGGTGTGGCACATCTTCGTGCTGGCCGCGCTGTTGGGCGTGGTGAACGCCTTTGACATTCCCGGTCGCCAGGCCTTTCTGGTGGACATGGTTGGCAAAGAAGACCTGATGAACGCGATCGCCTTGAACTCATCGATGTTTAACGGTGCGCGCATCATCGGCCCGGCGATTGCTGGAATTCTGGTAGCGAAGATTGGAGAGGGTTGGTGCTTCTTCGCCAACGGCATTAGCTACATCGCGGTCATCATCGGATTGCAGATGATGCGAGTGGAACGTCCTGCACGGCGCGCGTCCCCGGCTTCGCCGTGGGCACATATCATCGAAGGCTTCCGCTTTGTCCGGCACACGGCGCCGATCCGCGCCATCCTGTTTTTGCTCGGACTGGTGAGCCTGGTGGCGATGCCTTACACCATTCTCATGCCGATCTTTGCCGACAAGATTCTGCACGGGGGAGCGCGCGGCTTGGGAATTTTGATGGGCGCGACTGGCGTCGGAGCCTTGCTGGGCGCACTCACCCTGGCTTCCCGCAGCGGGGTGCAGGGCTTAGGTAAGTGGGTGGCGTTTTCCTGCGGGGGCTTCGGAGTCAGTTTGATTTTATTTTCCTTGTCCCGAAATTTCTGGCTTTCGGCGGCGTTGTTGCTTCCCGTGGGCTTTGGCATGATGTTGCAAATGTCGGCGTCGAATACGCTGATTCAGGCCATGGTGCCAGATCATCTGCGCGGGCGCGTGATGGCGGTTTACTCCATGATGTTTATGGGCATGGCGCCATTCGGCGCGTTCCTGGGAGGAGCGTTGGCGGACCGCCTGGGCGCACCCCTCACCGTTTCCATGGGTGCAGTCGCCTGCGTGGGAGGCGCGGCATTGTTCGGATTGCAACTGCCTAAAATCAGAGTTGAAGCTCGCCAGTTGATCGTCGCGCAAGGCATGACTGCGGGAGCTCCGCCTGAAGAGATGACGGCGCGAGTTGTGGATGATTAAAAAGCACCAGGCCTCATCCACGCACAGATTAATGGTTCTTGGGTTTCTTAAGTTTCAGGCTGACGGCTACCTTTATTACTGCGCCATCGACAGGATCGATCTCGAACACTGCTCTGCTGGCATAATGCGGGTTGTCCAGCCGGTATTTAAAAACGCTGTACCACTGAACAACATCGGTGTCATAGGGGACGCCGTATTTGGCTTGCACGTCCGCAGCAGTGTAGCTGCGGCCGGCAAGCGAAAGCGTGAGATAGGTTTCCGGATTCTTCTCGCTCTTGACTGCCGCAATTTCGGAGAACGGAAAAGGCTGGCGCGTCAGCTTGTAGTCCACGATTGCCAACTTGTGCCGATGGACCATCCCTTCCTGAACGATCTCGTCAATCCGTTTGCTCACTTCTTTGTCCAGCGTAGAGCGGTCGACGGTTGGCGCGCAGGAATTCTTGTGCGGACTACACTCGGTTCGAACCTCATTCGCGACATAGGCGCGAAGCACTTTGGAATTTTCCAGTATCGCCTGGATGCCTTGCTCTCCGGGCAGTGCGGCCGCATCGAAAAGGTAAGGAAGCATGTCGCGCCAGTCGAAGTCTTCGGCTGAGAATGCAGGCTGAGCGGGGGCGGGGGGATGGTTGGCGTCCGCTGCTGTCGCTGAGGGAGCGGAGAGCAACAACAGCAGGACTAGGAATGTTGCCGGGGTTATTTTTGCGAGCAAGGCGAGATCATAACGGATGGGGGGAGAAAGAGCTAGGCGCGGCGTTCCCGCCCTTCGTGCTCGCGACTAAATTAGCGGGTTGGGTCTTTGTCGATCTTGCTGGCTACTTTTACGCCACTCAGTCCGCCAACGTATTTGGCGATGCCGCGGTAGAGGGATTCGGCGATCTTCTGGCGATAGTCGGAGGTCCCCAGGCGGCGCTCGTCGCCGGGATTGCTGACGAAGGAAATCTCCGCCAGGATCGAGGGCATATTGGCGCCGATGAGCACGATGAACGGAGCCTTTTTCACTCCACGGTCGCGCTCGCCGGGATTCTTCGCGGCCAGGCCGCTGTGCAGAGAGCTCTGTACGTCGCTGGCGAACTCTTGCGATTCGTCGATCTTCTCTCTTAGCGCGATCTTCTTTACCAGGTCCTGCAGTTCGTGAATTGACTTCTCCGAGACCGCGTTTTCGCGTGCGGCGACTTCGAGCGCGTCAGGCGATGACGTGAAATTCAAATAATAAGTTTCGACGCCGCGAGCGTCGGGGTCGTGGCTGGAGTTGGCGTGGACTGAAACAAAGAGATCTGCGCCTTCTTCATTGGCGATCGCAGTCCGCGTCTCGAGCGGGATGAAAGTGTCGTCCTTGCGAGTGTAAATGACCTCGGCGCCCAGACGGGTTTGCAGAAGTTTACCCAGGCGTCGGCTCACGTCGAGCACGAGATCTTTTTCTTCCAGGCCGTTGGGACCGATCGTGCCCGTGTCGTGGCCTCCGTGGCCGGGATCGATGACGATCTTGCCGATCTTCAAACCCAGCACGCGAGTTAGAGAGCGCTCGCCGCTAGCGGTTGGCTGCGCCTCGCGGATATCGGGATCGACGGTTTGTGTCTTATGCTTTCTTTTGGAGGTGCTGGGCTTTACGTCAGCGGCGGCGCTTGGCTTTGTGGCCAGCTTGGGACTTTCATCGTTGACCGCGGCGGAGTCGAGCTTTCCCGTGTCAACTTCGGGACGGTCAAGCTTGGCGACGATAGCTCTTTTCTTGTTATCCGTTGCTGCGTCTGTATCTTTTATCGTGACATCTCTTGCCGCGAGATCATTAACCGGAAGCTTTCCTGGCGCGGGCTCGTCATCGTCTGCATCGACGATGGTCTTTTTCACGCCGTTGTTGATCACCACAGTATTGCGTCGCGCAGGTTTCGCCGCGGTGGTCATGCTTGGAGATTCCTCAGCGCGGCTAATCGAATTGGGCGCTACGTCGTTTGCGTCGTCTTCTGCGGTGTCTGTGACAGAGGCTGCGGGCTTAACGACCGGCCCCGCCGTCGGCCGCGGACCGTAGGTGTCGTTGCCGTGGTCGTCCGCGCTGTTAACGTCTACCTTTCGAGCATCCGGATTCCGAATATCAATAATCAGCCGCGGAGGATTCGAAAGCAGAGAAGCCTGAAACTCGGAGAGTTCATCGAGGTCGAGCACAACGCGCGTGCGTCCCGCTGCAAACTGCGCCATGCGAACATCTTTCAGCAGGCCGTCGCTCACATCGAAGGTTTTGGCCAGTTTGGGATCAAGCTTGGTGTTGAGCAGATCAAAGAAGACGCGGTCGGGATTTTCGATGCGCTGCGACTGATACTTGACGCCTTGCTCAAGATCAATCGCCACTCGCGTGTAGTCCGGCGTCGACCAGTGCCGGATCCCGAGGACCCGCGCCGGTTTCGCGTCAGTGGCCTCGGCCGGTAAATCGGTTTCCTTGAGGGAATTATCTTTGTTGAAATTATCTTGGCTGGAGCCGTGGTCCGCATCATTGTCGTCAGAGAGGGAACTCGGCTGGGACTCTTTGGCTGTTTTGATCGTAGCCTTTGATTTCACGCTAGCCCGCTGCTGCGCGGGTTCGGCCAGCGCCAGGCGCGCGGCTTCAGCGAACTGGTTGCGCGGATAACGATGCAGGAATTCCTCGAACGTAGCATCGGCGCGAGCCTTGTCGCGCAAATCGTCTTTATAAATTTCGCCAATCCGAAATAGAGCGTCGAAGCGAAATTTGCTACCAGGATATTCCCGGCGAAGGAATTCGTACTGTTGAATGGCCGAGCGCAAAATGTCGGGATCGTTGAAGCGGCGACCCATTTCCTCAGACATCTGCGCGGCCGCAACCACGCTGGGATCGGCCCGGCCCGAACTCGGCGCTTCGAGGTAAATGCGCCGGTAGGCATTGATCACGCGTTCATAGTCGCGTCGGGTGCGGGTTTCGAGGGGGTGACCCTCCAGGGCTTCCTGCATTTGTTGAGCGGCGTCAAATTGCGAGTCAGCCCAAGTCCCAGATTTATGCACGCGGGCATGAGCCATCGCAGGGAGCAGCAGCGCAAACACAGCCGCACTCCAGCGCAGCGCGCGTTGAATTCTCAGGGTCTTCAATTGAACTGCCCGTAATCGCTTTGCTTTTAGATGCTCTTGCGCTTACTCGGTGTTGCTGATGTGCAGCACGCCTCTGGCGTCGCGCTCCACATGAATAGGATCGTGCATGGGGCTTTCGAGAAAATGAGAGCCCAGATCCGATCCTCCGTAATACAGTTGCGTAATGCGCTTCACGTAATTGCGAGTCTCGGCAAAATGAGGAACTCCGGCGCTCCGTGCCACCGCTCCCTGACCTGCGTTGTACGCGGCCAGGGTCAGCTTCACGTCGCCTCCATAGTTCTCCATCAGCTGCTTTAAATGACGAACCCCGGCGTCCACGTTTTGTTGCGGATCAAAGGGATTTGCGACATTTAGCTGCCGTGCGGTCTGCGGCATCAGTTGCATCAATCCCATTGCGCCCTTGCGGGAAACCGCATTGGGATTGAAGTTCGACTCCACCTTAATGACAGCACGCACCAGGTTGGGATCGACGTTATGTCGCGAAGCCGCCTGATCGATTGCGGCGTCGATCTCCTGCGGAGAGAATGACTTTCCGCGAACAAAGTTCGGAAGAGGTGCGCTCTCGCCGGGATGCTCCCCAAGGTAATGGTTGACCTCCGCCGCTGCCGAGCGGGCTGCCCGGATGTTGGCGGAAGGAACCGGTTTCCAGCGGTGCTCCGTGGTGCTCCAGAATGCCAGCGAACTACGCTGGGCTGGAGCCTCGGAGCGCTTGCTCGTGGCCACGGGAAACGATTCGTTGACATAGACTTTGCGGCCGCTGTCGTCAGTACTGCTGGTGATGACAGTGGCACCGGTTTCTGCCTGCACGTATGGCACAGTGAACGAAAGGAAGGTCGCGATTACGGGACTAGCCATCAGGGCGAGTTGCAGGCGTTTTCGCATAGCCGGGTACGAATCACCACGCAAGACGGTCAAGGGACCATCCGCGTGAAGAAGCTCGACGCAGACAAAAAGATCCGCGCCTACCCACCCGGAACCTGACGGAGAATCCTAAAACCAGAGTGTGTCAATTATAGGTGGGTGGGAAGTGGGGGGCAACTTACGAAAGGGACACTGAACCACGATGGTAATCTATGTAAGTGATTGACAATATTAGCAATTATCGAATATCGGAGTGACTCGAAAACCCCAGCCAGGCGCCAGCTATGTAAGACCGGCAGCAAGCGTTTGTCCTACTCTGCACTCCCGAACCGTGCCCGAGGTCAGCGGCGAATCAGGCCTGACTTAGATCGAGGGTGATTCCGAAGGAATCAACGTCATGGCTCGAACGTCTTGTTGACCCGTAATAGCATTCCGGTACCAGCCCTGACATTCACTTCACCCTTGTCCGACGCCAGCGTAATCTCCCCCACCGGATTACTCCTGCCCGCATGAACGATCGCCAGGTCGGCAAAATCGTAAACCCCGCAGGCATTCGAGGAGAATACCCATAGAGCTTGCAGCCGGTCGTTGCCCTCGATATCGCCTCGGCACGCCGTGCCAGGCTTGGCGGACACGTGAACCAGCACGCCGCCGTACGTCGGCTCTCCCACCGGCCGCAGTCCATCAGCGACCGGGCCACCGCCGCGGTAGACCACCTCGCCTCCGATCTGATCCGTGTTCCAGGCGTTTTGTGACGTCCCCCGATCCGGGCCAGTCTCCGGAACTTGTGCTGCCTCCACTGCCATCATCGATGCCACTGCTCTTAAGTTGACGGCGATCGGAATCCGCCGCTTCGAAGCCACGAGCGTGTCAAAGCGGAAAGATATTTGCGCGCCGCTGGCTCCATTTGCCAGCCTGACTTCGATCACTCGGCCCATGACTTTGGCCCCCGCGTGAATCGTTGATCCGGGCAACGGAACATCCTGCATGACTCGTGCGGTGACGACTTGTCCAGACTTGACTCTGCGTGAATTGAGCGAAGAGTTCAAGGCAACAGGAAGGATTGTGCCGGCTGGAACTGTGTTCTGAGCCAACAAATCCGCCGATAACATGATCAGACTGAACCAAAGTATGAGCTTCATCGGAATTACCTCTCAAAATGTTGTGCACCTGGAAACCCTCAATATAGTTTGATGCAATTGTCCACCAAGAGAAGATTGGGCGCCTATTGGGCCGGTGGCCATTCAAGCCGCACTTTGGCCTGAGTGGGGCACTTCTCAAACTTCAAACGATTCCGACGTCCGGGCAGACTCACTTCGTGACATTTTACTGTTACCATCGTCGTCCCTCGTTCACGACACTCATTCCCCAGGCAAGTTTTCGAAGCTGCGCTGGACCGTGTGCACCTCAGTTTCGAACTTTGCGTCACGCCCCGGGTGGCCCATTCTAAATTTCGCGTCCTTTGCGACATTTAGGGTGGGGATTTGGCGCGTGGCCCACTCCAGGCCAGTTTTGGTTTGACCGAAGATGGTTAGACCTCCCAACCGTGTTATCCCGACCGGAACCGATCATCGCAAAGCGATGGTTCGTGCAGTGGAGGCACCGGGCGTTATAAAGGGCTGGCCCACCTTTACGTTCTTTGTAAAGGTGGGACGGAGACACTGGCGGTCGCGAATGGAAAATCGGGACGCAGGCCGCATGAGTTCCCACCTTTGCCAAAACCGCAAAGGTAGGCCAGCCCCCAACCGAGCGGCTCTCTTGAAAGTTTTATTGACAATATTTGTGTGGCAACGCATCGACAAAGTTTTTGATGCGCTCATAACCATGTTTAGGAATCAGAATGACGTTATTCTCAAGCACGATCCACTGCTCACCTGCACACTGCTTCATCCTTAATTCTGATTGCGGGACCGGGCCCGTCCCCACGTATCGCAGAAATATGTCGTCATAAAGAGTGTCCCCGCCCTTATTGAATATTTGACAATGGTTTTCGTTTGTGGCGACATGAAGCCAGCAGTAATCCCAAACGACACTGTATGGGATTCCTATCATCGTTGCGCCCTTAGGGACAATTGGAGGCCTTTCGACGCGCGATGGCCTAAACTGTAACCAGAAGGCGAACGCAAGTGCCAGCGCCAGAGAGCCCACATTGAACCAGTACCACGCCTTCCATTTCATTCATGTTCCATTTGGTCTACTGATGGCACTCCCTGAAGTGACATCCTCATTGCCGGCGCCAGTGGCCCGTTCAAGCCGCTCTTTGGCTTGAACGGGCACTTCCGACACGTGGTTTCAGAGATGTGCTTTTTCGACAACCGCATTTTATGGTTGACTGCCCTGTCTACGCCAGATAAAATCACTAATTAAACATTATCTATGAGATAATCTAGTTCTTTGACAACCGGAACTGCTGGAAAGCGTTTCCGAGCTCCAAAATGGGGAACGCGGGGCCGCCGCGCCCCAGCCCTAACTCCCATGTTATCTAGATTTTGCGCGTAACCCATTTAAACTCAAAGATCTAGCACATAGTCAAAATTTAACCTCCGCGTTTTCTAGATTTTGCAGGCGAAGGGGGGAGGGGGGTACCGGTACTAAATAGTAAACTCGTCCCGAAAACGGAAAAGTCGCCCGCCAGGTGGACTTCGATCCCCGTCCTGCACAAAGCTTCCCGGCTGTAGTACGCTGCCTGTGATTCCTCATGAGCGAGCGACTCGAAACGCACGAACTCGAAACCCGCGAACTGGAAACCTCCCAGCGCCAAACGCCGGACTCGCTGATGCTCTACGGCTTCTGGT
>Ga0070762_10000594_pt1 | contig 15563 bp, 13 predicted proteins | sample HubBroMetageREF2_FD_66726 | JGI IMG/M metagenome (GOLD analysis project Ga0070762, IMG submission 66726) | Reference soil microbial communities from the Hubbard Brook experimental Forest, New Hampshire, USA - Hubbard Brook CCASE Soil... | ecosystem: Environmental > Terrestrial > Soil >...
TGTGCGCTCGTGTGCCGTGAAGACAGGTGTCGCCCAACACACTGGCAGTGCCGGCGTAGTGACATAGACCGGCTCTAGCACTCGCGAGGGCGCCGATGTATGCGCCCGCTCGATACATCCTATCTAGAAAAACAGGCTATCGACGCCTCGTGCACTCGTAATATTCTTGCGGGCAGTTGAGTTTGCTTCAAGTTGTGCACGACTATGAACTTAGACTACGTCTTATTCGGTCTAATCCTGTGCGGCATCGGCTTGGCGATTGTCTGCTTCAGAAGCGAGTACCTGCATCTGCGCGATCTTAGAGCGATTGAGCGCAGACGAGAACGGGTCATGCGCGAGTTGCAATTGCAGAGACTGTCCGCGCAAGCCGGCGACCGGGAGCGCGCGGCGCGGACTTAGTCCGAGCCTTGCGGTGTGTGACGACCCAGGCCGCCGTCATGAACGCGGCGCAACTTATGATCGATGTAGTCGCGCGCCCTGAAGACCCGTGAGCGCACCGTGCCGACCGGAATGGACATCGCGGAGGCGATCTCCTGATAACTCAATCCATCGATTTCGCGCAAGGTGATTACCGTGCGATTCTCTTCGGAGAGACCATCCAGGGCGGAATTCACCGTCCCGCGGATGTCCGCGGTGACCGCCAGTTCCTCCGGCGTTGCCAATTCCCGCAGGCGCGTCGGCAGGCGGGCCGCATCGCGGAACTCGGCGAAATCAATGGTGTTGCTCAGGAAATCGCGCCGCCGCGCTTTCAAGAGACTCCGCGCGCAATTGCTGGCGATGCGGTAGAGCCAAGTGTAGAACGCGCAGGCGCCGCGAAAACGTCGAAGCCCTCGGTACGCCTTGATGAACGTTTCCTGGGTGGCATCTTCCGCATCATCGGCATTGCGCGTGTAGCGCATCGCCAATTCAACTATCCGAGGCCGGTACTTGAGTACCAACTGGTCGAAGGCCCAGTCTGCGCCAGACTGGGCATACCGCACGAGGTTCAGGTCGCTGAGTCGGGGGCTTGCCGCCATAGCGTGAGAAAGGGCCCTCGGTATCGCCGCGGACGGATTTTGCATGCACCGAGAGTAAGCCGAGGCGGTCAATCTTTGTAGCCTGTATTTCTCGATGGCATGTATCGTCGCGGTCGATGGCTGTCATCGAGAGATAGAGGCTTCTAAGTCTGATCCCGACCCTCTAGCCTAGGAGTCCGTTCATTCCGATTCCTGGAGATCCCATGTCAGCCAGCGCTGCAGCGAAATACGAACTCAAGGATCCCGTCACTCACAGAGCCGCTGAACTGAATGTCATGCCTGGCACACTCGGGCCCGACGTGCTCGATATCTCGCATCTCACGAGAGACTTGGGGGTATTCACCTATGACCCGGGATTCATGTCCACGGCCAGCACCGAGAGCAAAATCACCTACATAGACGGCGACGCGGGCGAACTCTTGTACCGCGGTTATCCGGTCGAACAACTCGCTGAGCGCTCCAGCTATTTGGAAGTCGCCGATCTGCTCATCAACGGCGCGTTGCCCACGAAGGCGAAGTACAAGGCATTTCGCGATTCAATCACCCGGCACACGATGGTCAACGAACGATTGCTCCGGCTCTTCCAGGGCTTCCATCACGACGCGCATCCCATGGCAATGCTCTCTGCGGTGGTCGCCTCGATGGCCGCTTTCTACTACGACACCACCGACATCCATGATCCCCGGCATCGGGAAATATTTGCACATCGCATCATTGCGAAACTGCCGACCATCGCTGCCGCCGCCTACAAACATTCCCTCGGTCAGCCTTTCGTCTATCCGCGAAACGACCTGTCTTATTGCGCCAATATCCTCAACATGTTTTTTGCGGTTCCCTGCGAGCCCTACTCCATCGATCTGCTGGCCGTGGAAGCGCTGGATCTGTTGTTCGTTCTTCATGCCGACCATGAGCAAAACGCCAGCACCTCGACGGTGCGACTCGCGGGAAGCACCGGTGTAAATCCGTACGCGGCCATTTCCGCCGGAGTTTCTGCGCTCTGGGGTCCCGCGCACGGCGGCGCAAACGAGGCGGTGCTCGACATGCTGAACGACATCGGCTCGGCGGCCAACATCGGACAATTTCTGGCGCGCGTCAAAGACAAGTCGTCCAGCGTGCGCTTGATGGGCTTCGGTCACCGGGTCTACAAAAATTTCGATCCGCGCGCCAAGATCATCCGCAGCATGTGTTACCGCGTGCTTGAAAAGATGGGTAAGGGCAATGACGCGCTGTTCGAGCTTGCGCTGAAGCTCGAGGAAATCGCTCTCAAAGATGACTACTTTGTGTCGCGCAAGTTGTATCCGAATGTCGATTTCTATTCGGGCATCATTTACAGCGCCCTGGGAATTCCACGTTCCATGTTCACCGTCATGTTCGCGATCGCGCGCACCGCCGGCTGGGTTGCCCATTGGCAGGAAATGGTCTCCGATCCGCATATGAGGATCGGCCGTCCGCGCCAGCTGTATACCGGGCCCGCAAGGAGAGACTACCGGCCGCTGGAAGAACGATTGGCGTGAAATGCATTGCTCATTGCCAGCCGCCGCCGAGCGCGTTGTAGATCTGAATCAGCGCGAGGCGCTCGTTGAGCTCTGCCTGCGCAAGATTGAGCTGCGCGGCTAAATCGTTGTTTTCACTTATCAGCACCTGTAGGTAGCTCGCTCCGCCGTGCTCGTACAGTATCTTCGAGAGACGGTCGGCATCTTCCGCCGCCGTCGTCAATAGCTCCTGCTGCTCGCGGAACTCACGGCCCTTCTGATAGGCAATGAGGGAATTGGAGACTTGCTGGAAGGCGTTCATGATCGTTTGCTGATAGGTGAGAAGCATTTCTTGCTCCTGCGCTTCGGCGAGGCGTTTTCCCGCGCGCAGCGCTCCCCCCGCAAACACAGGCTGGGTAAGCGATGCGGCACCGTTCCACATTCTCTGCGAATGGGTAAAGAGGTTGTTGAGGGCAAAGCTTTCGTATCCGGCCGTACCGGTGAGTGAAATGCTGGGAAAAAATGCGGCCTTGGCGACTCCAATCTCGGCGTTCGCCGCGACCAGATTTGCCTCCGCTTCGCGGATGTCGGGGCGGCGCTCGAGCAATTCCGACGGGAGGCCGACGGGAATCGCCGGCGGATTCGGCTGCTCGGTGAGCGGGCGGCCGCGCGGAATGGGACCCGGATTACGACCGAGCAGAATGCTGAGAGAGTTCTCCTGCAGCGCAATCTGGCGCTCGAGATCCGGGATGGTCTCCGCCGCCGTATATACCAGTTGCTCCGATTGGCGCAGATCGAGCGCCGATGCTGAGCCGTGCTTGGCAAGCACACTCGTAAGCCGCAACGAGTCCTGACGGGCCGCCAGGGTCTTCTTCGACACGTCCAGCGCCAAATCAAGCTCGCGAAGCGTGAAATAGTCGCTCGCCACGCTCGAGACCACGGTGGCGAGAACCGCATGTTGGCCCCATCGCGACGCGAGCAAGCTGGCGCGCGCGGCCTCGGTTTGGCGGCGGTATTTTCCCCAGAAATCCAGATTCCACACCACCGCCAGATCGACCTCACCGGCGTTTGCCTCATAGGATGGAAATGCGCTGGATATCTTCGGATTGCGTTCGCTGAATGCTTCCGCTCCCGCGCTCACCGTGGGAAATTGGTTGGCGCGCGTAATTCCAACTTGCGCCTGCGCCTGAAGCACTCGGCTTGCGGCTATTCGAAGGTCGTAGTTCTGCTCGATCGCGGTTCGAATCAACTGCTGCAATACGGGATCTTGGAATACGTCCCACCATTTTTCATCGCCCAGTGTTTCGGATGCGGCCATCGGCGCCTGACTCTCGCCGCGGTAGGCGCCCGGTGCTTCGACCGGGGGTCGCTTGTAATTCGGCCCAACCAGGCACCCCGCGAGCAGCAATCCGAGTATCAGGCAAATGCAACTTCTCACTTCACGTGCTCTTCGCTGGATCAGCAGCCGCGGAGGGAGCCATATCCTTGCGCTTGGCGCCTGAGAGCGTCTCCACGACGTAGAAAATCGCGGGGATGAAGAAGATGCCGATCGCGCTCGCCGCCAGCATGCCGCCGATGACCGTCGTGCCCATGATTCGACGGGCAACGGACCCGGCACCCGACGCGAACCAGAGGGGCACGCAGCCGAATACGAATGCCAAGGAGGTCATCAAAATGGGCCGCAGACGCAGCCTCGCACCCGCGAGCGCGGCATCGACGAGTGGCCTGCCCTTCTCGTATTCGTCCTTGGCAAACTCCACGATCAGGATTGCGTTCTTCGCCGCCAGACCGATCAACATCACCAGGCCGATTTGCGAGTACACGTCGTTTTCCATATCGACCATGTACGCCGGATAGAAGGCTTGGATGAACAAGCGCCGCAGGAGCAACACTCCAAAAGCCCCGAAAACGGCCACGGGCGTGCTCAATAGCACGCTGAACGGCAGCGCCCAACTTTCATACAGGGCCGCCAGAATCAAGAAAACAAACAGTATGGAAATTCCAAAAATCGTCGTGGACGAGACCCCCTGCTCTGCCAGCTTCTGTTGGAACGACATACCCAGATAGTCATAGCCCATGTCCTGGGGCATGGTTTGCGCAAACACTTGTTCGAGGGCGGCCATGGCCTGATCGGAGCTATAGCCGGGTGCGGCGTTGCCGTTAATCTGGGCCGACGGGTACTCGTTGTAGTGCATGATGTACTCAGGACCGAAGCGCGGCTCGAACTTGGTCAAAGCCGACAGCGGAACCATCTCGCCGGTATTGTTGCGGACATAGAATTGCTCGGTGTCTTGAACGGCGCCTCTAAAGTTGTCGTCGGCTTGCACGTAAACCTGCCACTGGCGGCCGAACCGATTGAAGTAGTTGACGAAGATTCCGCCCATGAACGCCTGCAAGCTGGTGTAGACGTCCGAGATCGCAACGCCTTGTTTGAGCGCTTTATCGCGATCCACCTCGACAAACTGCTGCGGAACGCTCGGCAGGAAAGAGGTATTGATCCCGGCGATTTCCGGGCGTTTTCGGGCAGCGGCCAGGAATTTATCGACGTTTGCCGCCAGATACGGAATGTCATTGCCTCCCCGATCCTCCAGCACAAACGTGAAACCACCGGAAGTGCCGACGCCGGGAATGGCGGGAGGCGAAAAACTGATGGCGGCACCCTGCGGAAGCTTGCTCAGCTGCTGATTCAGGCGCTGCTTGATGGCCTGGAGTTGCTGGCTCTGGTCGCGGTCCGTCCAGGGCTTCAAGGTGACAAAGAAGAACGCGTTGTAGCTGGTCTGAATGTAACTGAGCAGGCTGAAGCCAATGACGCTGGTCGTGTATTGAACGCCGGGCGTGTTGGCAAGGATATTCTCGATCTCACGCGCGGCTTGCTCGGTGCGCTCCAACGAAGCCGAATTCGGAAGCTGAAGGTTGATATAGACATAGCCTTGATCCTCATCCGGCAGGAACCCGGACGGCAACTTCGCGCCAAAAAAGACGGCTACGACGCCGAACAGCAGCAGAGCGGCCACTGCCACGCCGCTTTTGCGTATCAGCGTCCGGCTCACGCTGACGTAACCGTCGGTGGCGCGCTTAAAAATTCGATTGAACCAATCGAAGAACTTTCGCAGCGCGCCGGCGTTGGCTTTCTTGGGTTGAAGCAGCAGCGCGGCAAGAGCCGGACTCAAACTGAGCGCGTTGAACGCCGAGATGATCACGGAAATCGCGATGGTGACCGCGAATTGCTGGTACAACCTCCCGGTAATGCCCGGTATGAAGGCCGTGGGGATGAATACCGCCGAGAGCACCAGAGCAATGCCGATGACGGGCCCTGAGATCTCCTGCATGGCTTTCAGCGCGGCATCCTTTGGCGCCATGCCTTCCTCAATATGGCGCTCGACTGCCTCGACCACCACAATCGCATCGTCGACGACCAGGCCGATCGCCAGCACCATGCCGAACATCGACAGCGTGTTGATGGAGAAACCGAACAGCGGAAAAAATGCGAAAGTGCCGACCAGCGACACGGGCACGGCGAGCAGCGGTATCAGTGTGGCGCGCCAACCCTGGAGGAAAAGATAGACCACGATGATTACGAGCACCAGCGCAATGCCAAGGGTCAACACGATTTCCCGGATACCCTCGGTGACGGCTTTCGTTTGGTCCAGGGCGATGGCGTAGTCTATGTCCGGCGGAAAGCTCTTCTTCAGCTGCGCCATCAGCGCCTGCACCGCTTTGGAGTCATTGACGGCATTGGAACCGGGCAGCTGATAGATCGCCAGGGCTGCTGCGGGCTTCCCATTCAATCGTCCCGCCAATGTGTAGGTCTGCGCGCCGAGCTCGATACGCGCCACGTCCTTCACCCGAACGGCTCCGCCGCCGGGATTCTCGCGCACGATGATGTCGCCGAATTGTTCCGGCGTCGTCAGACGGCCCTGCGCGCGCACCGAATAGGTGAACTCCTGACCTTTGGGCGCCGGTTCGCCACCCATTTGTCCGGTGGGATTTACAGTGTTTTGCGACTGAACCGCATTGACGACGTCGGATACCGTGACGCCGAGCTTGGTGAGCGCATCCGGTTTGAGCCACATGCGCATCGCGTATTGCCCTGCGCCGAACACCTGCACGCTGGCAATTCCCGCGACCCGGGTGACGGGATCATTGATGTTGATGTATTCATAGTTCGCCAGGAATTTCGCATCGTACGTACCGTGGGGAGAATACAGCGCCACGATCATCAGCGGCGCGCTCGTCGACTTTTGCACGGTAACGCCGTACTGCGTTACGCTGGAGGGCAGTTGGGATGCCGCCTGTGTCTCGCGCACCTGGGTCAGAATGAGGTCTGTGTTGGGATCGGTCTGTACGCCGAAATCCACGATCATGGTCGTCTGGCCATTGGCCGTCGCATTCACCGACCACATGTAGTTCATGTTGTCCACGCCGCTCATCTGTTCCTCGATGGGCGTGGCAACCGATTGAGCGAGGGTCTCAGCATCGGCGCCGACGAAGGTGGCTTGAAGTTTCGTTTCGGGGGGAACGATGTTGGGAAATTGCGAGATCGGCAGCCCGAGAATGGTGATGGCGCCGACGATGACCGTCAGGATCGCAATCACCATGGCGACGATCGGTCGATTGATGAAAAACTTGGACATTTTTCAGTGACCGGCGGATGCGGTGGTAGGCGTTGGCGCGGATGCGGAGGTAAACGGCGTGGGCGTGACGAGGCTGCCATCTTTGACTTTTTGAACGCCTTCCGCGACGACCCGATCGCCCGCCGCCAGGCCGCCTGTAATCACCCACATGGTGTCGACGCGCTCGCCGGTTTGAACGGAGCGGATGGCGACTTTGTTATCGGTCCCCACCACGGCGACTTGAGTCGATCCTTGCAGTTGCGATACGGCTCGCTGCGGAACCATCAATGCGCCCTTGAGGATCTGGGTTACGGCGCGCACCTTGCCGTACTGCCCGGGCCGCAGGATGTTGCCCGGGTTCGCGAATGCCCCGGCGATCCGAATCGTTCCGGTCTGCTGATCCACTTGCCGATCGGCGAAGAGGATGCCTCCGCTGCGCGCGTACGTGTTGCCGTTGGCGAGTATCAACTGCAGCGGGATCGGTGAATCGCTCGACAGCAGATTCACCGTCTCGGGGTGAATCTTATCGGCGATCCGCAGGTAATCCTCTCCGCTGATCGGAAAATAGGTCTTGATGGGATCCACCTGCGATACGCCCGTGAGCACGGCGGATGGCGTGACGAGGTTGCCGACTTGGACCTGCGCGATGCCGGCAATTCCACTGATGAGCGAGCGTACTTTCGTGAAACTCAGATTCAGGGCGGCCTGCTCCACCGCGGCGCGCCCAGCGGCCACGGTCGCCTTCGCGGCCAACTGCGCCTGGGTGTCGCCCTCGAGCTGACTGCGCGCAATGGCATTCGCCTCGGCTTCCGGGATGTCGCGATTGACGTTGAGCGTGGCGTTGCCGAGCTGTGCTTCTGCCTGTGCGAGCTGCGCTTTCGCTTGGTCGAGCACAGCCTGGAATGGACGAGGATCGATCTCAAAGAGCACATCGTCTTTATGGACAAAGGACCCTTCCCGATAGTCTTGCTTGATCAGGTAACCGCTCACCTGCGGTTGAATTTGCGCATTGACATACCCATCCAGCGTCGCCACCCACTCGCTATAGATGCTGACATCCCTTTGGACTACCGGTACGACCTGCACCTGCGGGGCAGCTCCCGGAGGCGGCTTCTTTTCGCCGCATCCAGCGCATTGCACAACAATCAAGAAACAGCAGAGAAGTGCAGGTCCCTTCTGCAATAAAGTCCACGAGCCTGTCACTCCGTCCTCCTCATTTGCCGGGCTTTCCCTTCGACGCGCAGAATCAGCGGCGGAAAACAAGGGCGGCGTTTGCTTGCATGAGTGAAGGGTAGTGTCGAATCGTCTACCTCGGTAGCCTATATATTTCGATATGGCTTATCGTTCAAATAGATCGAGGTTCGGTGGCCTCGCGCCGAACCAGCCAGCCGGCAGTGCTGGTTCGAGTTGCATTCGTTATCCGTTCCACGATCTGCGTGGAGACCTGCCACAGACGCTTTGCAAGCTCACTGTCATTCAATAGCGGATTCCCCTCGGCAACCTGACAGTCCGACCAATACTCGCCGGTGATTCCCATGACGCGGGGACTCGCCGCAAGCAACGCTGCTGTTGCGGCTCGCTGGCCCGTCGATTTCATGAAAAGTTGTACCGTTGATCGCACCACTCTCAAGGGCAGCAAGAGGTTGTGGCGTACGCCGGTCACCTTCGAGGCACCGGGGTGCAGCGAATTGACCGCGATCGCACGTCGGCGCAATCGACGCGACAGCTCCTTCGCGTACAGCGCCACCGCAAACTTGGATTGTCCATAAAATGTCATCGGATCGTAAAATTGACGACCGTCGAGATTGTCAAACATGATTCCCTCCGCAGGCGCCTGGATGATGCTCGCACTGCTGCTGACGATAACGATGCGCCCGGTGCCGTTGCGCACGAGATCCAACAGCTGGTTCACCAAAGCAAAGTGACCGATATGATTGCCGAGAAACTGAAGCTCCACTCCGTATCTCGTGCGCAGCGTCGATGGCATTTCCACCTCTGCGTTGGTAACAATCGCATCTAGCGACACTTGGAGGCCTCTGATCATCCCGGCCGCGGCGGCAACCGAATCGAGATCGGCGAGATCGCACGCGACAGGCGTCGCGCGAGGTCCGATCTGATCGCAGGCATTCTTCGCGCTGGCCATTGAGCCCGCGAGTCCGAGAACGTGGGCGCCGTTCGCAGCCAACGCATTCATCGTCTCGAATCCGATCTCCTCATCGCATCCCGTGACCAAAATCCATCTCCTCGTGAGATCCACTCCCGCGAGAACCTGATTTGCCGTTGAACGCGCGCCGTGAGGGATTGAGCTAGCCATGAAAAGTACTCCTAAATCGCGTTCGCGGAGGCTAGCGCCATGGCTTCGCGCCCGGTAGCCCATATAACTAGATGTGATATATCGCCTGGGCCGATCAATATCACATGCACCTGCGGCGAGCGCGTGGGGTGGCCATTGAACGAGCCATCGTCGCCTTCGATAGTTCCCATCGAAAGATATGAGCTATGCAGCTAGATCTCCCCACATTAGCCTTTGGTACATGGACGCATTCCCGTTTGATCCGGGCACGGCAAGACGCATGTATTTCGCATCGTGGGTCCTGGAATGAGCAATCGTGAGCGCACATGGGTGATATTGCTTACCGGCGCCGGCGCCGATCCGCACGAATCTCAAGACCATCGCGTAAACAATTCTTCCGACGAATTCGCCGCACCGCTTGACCGGCAAACGCTGTTCAAGATGACGCTCTCGCGCGCACGTTCAATCGTGCCCCGCGATCAAATCGTTGCGGTCATCGACCGCGCGCAGAAGCTCCGCTGGAGCGAATCGCTCGCAATGCTTCCGGGCGGGAATGTCATCGCGCAACCGCACTACCGGGGTTCAGCGATAGAAGTGCTGCTGGCGGCTCTCACAATGCTCGAACGCGACCCCTCGGCGCGCATCATAGCGATGCCAACGGATCACTATGTGAGCAACGAAACAGCGCTTGCGAGCAGTCTGCTCGACGCCGCCACCCCAACCGCGCACACTCGAAACAACTTGGCTCTCATTGGGATCAAACCTGAACAGCCGGCCACCGAGTCAGGGTATATCGTACCCGGCCGCTGGTTCGAGGATGGCACACGCAGCGTGCTGCGCATCGTCAAACCATCCGGGAAGGTCGCAGCGAGCGATTTGATAGCGCGGGGCGCGCTATGGGACAGCGCTATCGTTGCGGCCCGTGCCCCGGTGCTGGTCGGGTTACTTCGCGCGTGCATGCCGAATCTCGTAGACGAAATCGAAACAGCCCTGGCCCAGGGCGAGAGCGCCGATGTGCGACAGCGCGCCTTGGCAAGAGTCTACACGCGTCTGCCGTCGGTCGATCTATCGTACGTTTTGGCCCTGGGCGCTGCAGCGGTGTGCCGCGTCATTACATCGCGTTCGTGCGGTTGGTCGAATCTCGCCTCAACGCAACGGACCATTAGACAGCCGTCCACAGCACGCGTGGCGGCCACTGTTTAAGCGTCATTACTTTTTTGGGACTTGAAGAGGCGAAGATGGCAAAAACCTGGTTCATTACCGGCGCCGGCCGCGGACTCGGCGCCGAGATCGCGAAGGCCGTCCTGAAGGCTGGCGATCGAGCGGTAGCCACGGGGCGCAGCCGGAAGGCGATTGCCGATGTGCTTGGGCCGGATGATGAGCAGCTTCTGTCAGTCAAATTGGACGTGGCCAACACCTATCAGGCGCGCCGTGCTGTCGATGCGGCGGTGGCGAGATTCGGCGCAATCGACGTGCTGGTAAATAACGCCGGTTACGGTCACGTGGGCTTCTTCGAGGAGCTAACGACGCAAGATGCCGAGGCGCAGTTCGCCACCAACCTAAACGGAGTTCTCAACGTCACGTGGGCCGTATTGCCGGTAATGCGCCGCGCCCGACAGGGGAGAATTTTCAACCTGTCGTCTCTTGGTGGAGTCATTGGCGCGCAGCTGTATTCGCTCTACTGCGCAAGCAAGTTCGCGCTCGAAGGATTTTCCGAAGCCTTAGCCAAGGAGATCGCACCCTTCGGTCTGTACGTGACCATCATCGAGCCCGGGCCATTTCGCACAGACTTTCTAAAGCCCGAATCGCTCCGCTTCGGTCAAACCCGGATCTCCGACTACGACGATCGGCGCGCTCAGCTGCTCGCAGGATTGGCTGCACGCAATGGACGGCAACCTGGGGATCCGTCGAGACTGGCTGACGCGATAGTGCGCTTGGCAAACGAAGCTGCCCCTCCCCTGCGTTTCCTCGCCGGGTCAATGGCGGTCAGCGCGGCCGAGCAGAAGCTCTCGGGGATGCGTGCGGAACTCGACAAGTGGCGCCAGCTCTCTGCGGGCACGGACGGTGAGTTCCCGGCGATGAGCAGCGCGGGTCTGATCGAGCAACTCAGATGAGCCGGTGACCTTGCGACCAGTTTGACATCACTATGTACGGACGTAGTATGATGCCGCTACGAGCTCCGCTGGAGCTGAGAATCTGAAAGCCGTGCTCGATCGCGGCTCAGGAGAGAAGTCATGCTTGATGGCGTCTCGCTCGATCAATTACGGACTTTCATCGCCGCGGCCGAGGAAGGCAACTTCTCGGCGGCAGGCCGGCGGCTGAGACGTGCCCAATCCGTGGTGAGCCAGACATTGGCCAATCTGGAGGGGCAGATTGGTGTAAGGCTTTTCGATCGCGGCGGACGTGTCCCGATGTTGACTGATGAGGGGCGCGCGCTTCTCGCACGCGCCCGCGCAGTTGCTACGGAGGTTGACCTCTTCAAGGCCCGAGCGAAAGGTCTTGCCAACGGTCTCGAGACAGAGCTTAGCCTGGTGGTTGACGCCATGTTTCCGGTCACGGTGTTGGCGTGTGCTGCGGCCGCTTTCCAAGTGCAATTCCCAGCGATTCCACTGAGACTACACGTCGAGATGTGGGAAGCCGTAGCGGACCCCGTGCTCGACGGGCGCTGCGCGATCGGCCTTATGGGATCCTTGCCGCCGGCGCCGCCGCAGTTCAGCCGCGAGCGGCTGCTGACCGTCAGAGCGATCAAGGTTGTATCACCACGACACCCGCTGGCAGCGCAGCGCGCGCTGATTCCAATGAGCGTCCTTTGCGAACATATTCAGCTGGTTCACGCTGACCACGCCAATGTGTGGCGTGCGGGCAGATTCGGATTGCTGTCGCCGAGAATATGGCGCCTATGCGATCTCGCGGCCAAGCACCATTTTTTGCGCGCTGGTTTCGGGTTCGGCATCATGCCGCTGCACATGGTGGAGGCTGACCTGGCAAGTGGCGAGCTGGTTGAGATCAAGGTTGAGGACGATCCGCCCGAGGGACACGCCGTGGTGATGTCAGCGGTATATCTGACCAACAGCCCCCTCGGCCCGGCGGGCCGTTGGTTTGTCGATCGCATCAAAGAGGAAGCGGCCTCGCGGAGCGATGGTGACGCCGCCGCTTCGTTGGACCCAAAAGGCATGCTCCCGATCGCGAATCGGACTGCCGCTCAGTCACGCGTGATGGGATCATCCCGCGATCGCCCGCGGCTCTACCCCGTCGGCGAGTGCGGCGGAGCGATTCAGAACCGCGACCGCCGCGGCGCGCCTTAACGACTTCTGTCTCCCGCATCGCTGCGCGAATGTTCGCTCAAAACCGCCAGCCGATACCCAGCGTGGTCTCAGTTGTATTCAAGTGTTGATTCGACGTGCTCACGAGTCGATCGAGGTAGCGATAGCGAGCCAGCGCATCTACATAGAGATTGTTGCTCACATAGTATTTGACGCCGATGCCCGCGTTGGCCGTGAAGCCGTTGCTATCGCTGAGAAAGATGGGGCGTCCGTTGCTCTCTGCTGAAATGGGGGCATCCAAGTTGGCCCAGGCGTAGCCGGCACCGGCAAGTGCGTAGGCAACGAAGGGGAATTGAGGTGTGATGTTCCACACCGCATCGAGATCGACGGTCGTGAGTCCGAGCTTATTGTCCCCAACCGGGGTCCGTGAGACGCGGCTCCAACTGTAGCCACTGGATAACTGTACGCCCCACATGTTCGTAAAGTTGTAGTTATAACGAAGGCCGGCGAGTGCGTCGTCGTTCAAGCGAGGGTTCTGGCCCGACAAGGGCGTATCAGTCAACTTGTCGCCGAACAACTCACCGCCGAAGATCTCGACTGATTGCGTGCGCGGCAGCTCCTGAGCGGCGACTGGGGCACTTTGCAGCGCCAACGCGGCCATCGCCGGTACAACAGAACTCGCCACTGCATGCTGAGCCAGGAAATTGGCTAACGGACGAAGGCTCCGACGAAGGGCGCGCGATAGACGATTTCGGGAACTTGGCTCTGACATGACTCCTCCAAGCTTTCGTGTGACTGCATCACCGAGATTAGAAGAGCAAGCACTACAGCGGAATCCAATATCTTTCGATATTAGGCATCGCCGACACCGATGCGACTGGAAATGCTTAAGAGATCGTCGTGGACTCGTGTCTAGAGCTTATCGAAGTCCTCGATTCCATCTCAGTCTTCGACGCCGACTTCGATGGCGTCGACCCGGTCCGGGTAAAATGCAAGGTATTCCCGGATTGCGGATACGGAGGCGTAAGGAGCCTCGTAAGTCCAAACCGCGTTGACCGAGCGTTCCCCGCCGGAAGGAATGCTGTAATAGGCGCATTCGCCTTTATACGGACAATACGTGTGGTGCGATGTCCGTTGCAGTTGCGCTTGGTCGATGTCTTTGCGCGGGATGTATTGCACGGCCGGGTAGGCTGCTTCCTTCAACGTTAAGGCTTCGCGGGTATCGGCAATGCGCTTACCGTTCACGACGACAGTGACTCTGCCCTTCGTTGGCGTGATGCTTATCGGATGATCGGGTCCGGGAATTTTGATTGGCTTGCTGCTCATCTGTATCAACTCCTGAGAAAATTTGGAGAAAGGCGTCAGATCGCCGATTTTGGAGTTCCCTAAGAAAATCAACCGGGGACTGCTTGCGCTTGTTCATGATGGGTTCTCATTTGGAGCTGTCGGTGTGGGGTTCATGAGCGTTAGTTGCCAGAACGCCATCAAAAGTTCTCACCCAGGGCAGGCTCCAGGCGAAACAGAGCGACCCGCGGAGCGTCGCTGATCCAGGTCTTGTTCGCAGACCAACCCGCTTCCGCGGCGAGCCGGGCAAACGTCTCGACGGTGAACTTGTGCGAGTTCTCCGTGTGCAAGCGCTCTCCCCTCCTGAACGCAAAGGTATTGCCCGCCGCGTTGACGATCTGGTCTTTACGGCTGACCAGATACATTTCGATGCGGTTGTGCGCCGCGTTCCACAACGCCAAGTGATCGAAAGCGAGCGGCTCAAAATCACCATCGAGTTCGCGATTGATCCGCGTCAGAAGGTTCTTGTTGAATCGCGCGGTCACGCCGAGGGAATCGTCGTAGGCGGCGACTAGCGTCGCAGGGTCCTTGATCAGGTCTACTCCCACCAATAGGGTCGCGTGAATCCCCAGCACCTGGCGCACCGATCGCAGGAAACGCACCGCCCCATCCCTGTCGAAGTTGCCGATGGTCGAACCAGGAAAAAAACCGACCCGGGGACGTCCGTCCGCGGCCCTTGGCAGGCGAAAATGTCCGGTAAAATCAGCGACTACTGGCGCCAGGCTCAGCTGTGGGTAGTCCCGTGCCAGCCTACCCGAAGCTTCGCACAGGGCATCCGCGCTGATGTCGATGGGCACGTAAGTGGAAAGCTGCGGTGCCGCATCGAGCAGCAAACGGGTTTTAGCGCTTTCTCCGCTGCCGAATTCGACCAGCGCTGCGCCATTGGGAATGCCCGCGGCGACCTCCGCCGCCATATTGCGGAGCAGGATAGTTTCGGAACGGGTGACGTAGTACTCATCGGTGCGGCAAATTTGCTCGAACAGGTGTGAACCTGTCGCATCGTAGAAGTACTTCGGGGCCAGCCGTTTGTGCCGTGCGGACAGACCTGAGATCACATCGACCGCAAAGTCGCGTGTGGCGGCGGCCTGCGGGTCGACAGCGCCGACGATACGGGCGCTGTCGTGTGGTTTGAAGGCGATCGGGTTCATTGCAATTTCACTATGTACGTCCATCCAACGGTCTGTCAAGAGCAATGTGTACGTGCGTATTGCCGTGCGGCAAATCATGCAGGGGAACGGCTATCTCGGCGTAGCGATATAGACCGGTTGGGCGCAGCGTACCGTCGGGCGCATGAGCCCGCGCGTCAGTTGTTGTACGCCAAGACTGTCGAGAACAATGTTTTCTTGAAGTTCTCTGCGAAGGCCAGATCGCGCTCAACCTTGGAAACCAGCCACGCACCTTGCAGGCCTGTGACGATAAAAGTGGCCACTTCGCTGGTTTTAAAATTCTTGGGGAGTTCGCCGTCTTTCACCGCAGCTTTCAAGCAATCCGTCATGGCCTCGCGCACTTCCGCATAGATTATCGACACACGCTTGCGGATGATCTCACTGTGATCGGAGGCT
>Ga0070762_10000598_pt1 | contig 15508 bp, 11 predicted proteins | sample HubBroMetageREF2_FD_66726 | JGI IMG/M metagenome (GOLD analysis project Ga0070762, IMG submission 66726) | Reference soil microbial communities from the Hubbard Brook experimental Forest, New Hampshire, USA - Hubbard Brook CCASE Soil... | ecosystem: Environmental > Terrestrial > Soil >...
CGGCCGCGCGTTCGATTGCATCTTGCATCGCGCGTACTTCGTAGCGCGCCGATGGGTCGGGCGACGTTATATGATAGGCATCGGCGAGGGAACCGTAACCGCGAATCCGCGCCAGCACGCGCGCTCCGCGTTCCCAGACCCGTTCGATGCGTTCTAAGATCAGAATCGCGGCACCATCGCCCATAACGAATCCGTCACGGTCGACGTCGAATGGGCGCGACGCCTTCGCCGCATCGGTGTTGCGCGAGAGCGCGCCTGCCCGAACGAGGCTTTCGTACACCAGTGGGCTCAAGAGCGTTTCGCAGCCTCCCGCAATTGCGGCGTCGATCTCGCCTCGCTCGATCATGCCCGAAGCCAAACCGATCGCGTCCAGCGATGAGGCGCAGGCGGTGCTGATCGCCAGCTGGGGCCCGTGCAGGTTCCAATGCATTGCGATCAATGCGCTGGGCATGTTCGGAATGACTAGCGCCATGAGTTTCGGCGTGACGCTCCGGCCGCCGGATTCGAGTAGCCGCGTCTGCGCCTGCGCGACGAGGGGAAAGCCGCCCATCGTATTCCCTACGATTACCGCGGTTCGCTCGGCGGGTGGATCGAGCCGTGCCTGCCCGAGCGCTTCGGCGGTCGCGACCATTGCGAGCTGCGTGAAGCGATCGGTGTTCCGCAAGGCGGCCGGGGGGATCGGGCTGCGATCCAAAAAGTCGTCTGGGACCGCCGCCCAAAGCTCATTTCCGGAAACCTTCGGCCCCGAAATCTTCATCGGAGCGATTCCGCACTTGCCCTCGAGCAAGTTTTGCCAAAACACTTCGGTACCGGTACCGATCGGCGATACGATCCCCATTCCGGTGACGGCGACGTGCTCCACGGCGGTGTGATTGCGGGAGCGATACGGGAGGCGCCTGCCGGGTGGGCATGAGCGGGGGAGCATGCGTCGAAGCGAGGATGGTGGAGCGAGGGGTAAATCTGCCGCAATCGTACCGGCTGGTGCGGCGCGATGCGCGAGGCGAGCGAACGATCGTGCGTCTGAGTAACGGTGCGACGTTTGGCGGCGACGAGATTGCGATTTGCGCCGGCCCGTGCGGAGTCGAATCGAGCGAACAGCTCGAAGCGGCCGCTTCGGCGGTGGCTGCCGCAGGAGCCAACGTTCTTCGCGGCGGCGCGTACAAACCACGCACCTCGCCGTACTCTTTTCAAGGGCTCGGCGAAGAGGGGCTCAAGATGTTGCGCGATTCCGGCGATCGGCACGGCTTGGGCGTCGTTACCGAAGTGCTCGATCCGCGCGACGTCGAGAAGGTCGCGCGCTATGCGGATATGCTGCAGATCGGCACCCGCAACATGCAAAACTTTCCGTTGCTGCGCGAAGTCGGCGCTACGCGCATTCCCGTGCTGCTAAAGCGCGGTCTCTCCGCGACGGTGCAAGAGTGGCTGCTTGCCGCCGAATATGTGATGCTCGGCGGTAATGAGAGCGTCGTCTTATGCGAACGTGGCGTCCGCTCTTTTGATCCTGCGACTCGTAACCTCCTCGACATTGCCGTCGTCCCCTTGCTCGAGGGAATGACGCACCTTCCAGTGATCGTCGATCCATCGCACGCGATGGGGATCGCGCGGCTCGTTCCGCCGATCGCCGTGGCGAGCATCGCCGCTGGCGCGCATGGGCTCCTGATCGAAGTGCACCCCGATCCGGCCAACGCACTCTCCGACGGCGCTCAGTCGCTGGATTGCAATCAGTTTGCGGAGCTCATGCGCCGATTGGCCGCCGTTGCCGAGTTTGCCGGACGCCGGCTCCCACAGCGCGTAAAACCCTCCGATGCCGCCGGTCCGAACGGTCAGCGGAAGGCCGACGGCGCCGTGCGATCGAGCAAAAGCGGCGTAAGGCTGGCGTAGCCGGCGTACACGGCGCCGATGTCGGTGCCGAGCGTGTCGCGATCGGTTTCGAACGGTGATTCCCAGGCGCGATAGTAGCGCGTCGCTCCGTCGCGATCTTCGCCCACCATTCGCCCGCAAATCCGCTTTCGTCCCAAACGCGTCATTGAAATGCCGCGAATTGACGGCAGCGGTATGTTGGGGACGTTTAAATTCCAGTAGCACGTCGGATCGGCGAATCGTTCGAACTCGTGCCTCACGCAGCGATGGACGATCGCAGCGGCGGTTTCCCAGTACCGCCGGTCAAACGGGTCCTCGTGATCGGAGGCAAGCGAGACCGCTAGCGCCGGAATTCCAAGGAGGCAGGCTTCAACGGCCCCCGCGACGGTTCCGGAGTAGTTGACGTCATCGGCTAGATTTGGGCCATGATTGATGCCGCTGATCACGAGTTCCGGGCGGTCCGCAAGCTCCGTCGATCCGAGAAAGACGCAGTCGGCCGGAGTTCCCGAGCATGCGTACGAGAGAACCTTGGCGGCATGACGGCGTTCCACCGTGATCGCTTCGCCGGCCGTGATTGCATGTGAGACGCCGCTTCGATCGCCGAAGGGCGCAACGACGACGATGTCGTGGTCGCGGGCCAGCGCGTCCACGAGTGCTTCGATGCCGGGCGAATCGATGCCGTCGTCGTTGGTGATGAGGATGTGCAGGCGTCTTATGCCGGAACGAACCGAAGCGCGAGTCCGTCGATGCAATAGCGCAGATGCGTCGGAGGAGGTCCGTCGTCGAAAATATGACCGAGATGGCTTCCGCACCGGCGGCAATGCACTTCGGTTCGCATTTCCGCGAGCGCATAATCGACTTGCGTTCGCGTCGTGTCGGCCTGCACGTCCCAAAACGACGGCCAGCCATCGCCGCTATCGTATTTTTTCTTCGACGAAAAGATCACCAACTCACACCCGGCGCACGCATAGGTGCCGGGCCGTTTCTCCCCGATCAGCGGGCTGGAAAAGGCGGGCTCCGTCCCCCCGCGGCGCAGAATTTCGAAACGATCGTCTCCGAGCATCGCGCGCCACTGCGCCTCGGTGTGCGTCACTTCATAGTGCTCTTCCGCGGCCCCGCCGCGAATCGCTAAACCGAAAAGGGCGACGGTCGCACCGGTCGTCAAGAACTCGCTGCGTCTCATCGCGCGGCTCCCGGTGTGATGTGACACGCCGCGCCGCCGTTCTTTTCAAAGTACCGCTGGTGGTACTCTTCCGCCGGCCAAAACCGCGGTGCCGGAGCGATCTCCGTTACGATTGGGCGTGAATGGTTCTTTTGTTCGCGGTCGCGTGACGCAATCGCCGCCTGCTCCTGTTCGGGCCCATGCGTGAAGATCGCCGAACGGTATTGATCGCCGACGTCGGGCCCCTGGCGATTGAGTTGCGTGGGATCGTGAATTTGCCAGAACAGGTCGAGGAGCCGATCGTACGTCACACGCTGCGGATCGTAGATCACTTCGACCGCCTCCGCGTGTCCCGTGCCGTGACCGCAGACCTGCCGGTACGTCGGGTTCTCGGTGTGGCCGCCGGTGTAGCCCGAGACGGCCTCTTCGACTCCAGGAAGCTCACGAAATGCGGCTTCGACCCCCCAGAAGCAGCCGGCCGCAAAGGTAGCAATTTTCGTTTCCATACACTCTTTACAACGCCACAGGCCGCCAGCTGGATGCGTCGGTCCTTGGCCTGATGGGTTATGGTCCGTAGGTCGTGTACGTGATGCGCGGGAGGCTCTGACCGAGGAGCGCAGGCATGGATGCCGGAGCGACGAGGCAGTGCAGCAGGAGCGGAGCCGGAGGCGGAGCGACGAGCGGCTCCGGCGTATCACGTACACGACCTACGGACCACAACCCATCAGGCCCTAAACGGCGTCGTTGCGAAGGACGTCTTCGATGCTTTCGCGGCGCGCCAGCAAACGGTGGGTGCCGTTGGCGATGCCCACGACGGCCGGTTTGGGGAAGCGGTTGTAGTTGCCGGCCATGCTGTAGGTGTACGCGCCGGTCGAGTGCATCGCGAGGAGATCGCCCGGGCCGACGTCACGCGGGAGTCGCATCGTTCCGAGTTCGTCGTTTTCACACGAACGGCCGCACAGCGTTATCTCCTGGTCTTCTTCGTGCCGCGGCGTCATGGCGGAAACGTGGTAGCGGGCGCCGTAGAGTGCCGGTCGCGGATTTTCCGCGATGCCGCCATCCACGATCACGAAGGTGCGATGCGACTGGCGCTTCACGGCTAGGACGCGATAGAGCGTCGTGCCGGCATCGGCGATGATGGCGCGCCCCGGTTCGATTCCTAGCCGAGCCGCACCGAGGCTCCGTTCCTGCGCCGCGCCGCGAACGCAGGCGACGGCGGCGGCGATGGTCGCGGCAATGTCGAGTCGTTCGTGGTCGCCGTCGGGGTCGGAGGGCACACCGAAACCGCCGCCGATTACGACCCGTTGGCTTTGCAGCCCGAGGGCTGCAAACCGCTCGGCCGCCGCGACGAGGGCCGACGCGTTTTCCAGATAGGCCGACTCGTCGTAGATCTGCGAGCCGATATGAGCGTGAACGCCGGCGAAGTGCAGCTGCGGATTGGCCAGCAGCAACTCGGCCGCTTCGTTTTCGTCGCGCGGGTGAATTCCAAACTTGCTATCCTTGCCGCCGGTGCGCACGAAGGCGTGGGTGCTCGCGTCGACGCCGACGTTCAAACGCAGCATGACGGTCGCCGTAAGCGCGTTTCGCGAAATGTCCGCAAGCCGCGCGAGCTCCGCGACGCCGTCGACGGCGATGCAGCCGATCTGTCCGGTGCACGCGGCCATTAGCTCCTCGTCGGATTTTCCCGCGCCGTGCAGCGTGATGCGCTCCGATTCGAATCCGGCTCGCTGCGCGGTCACGAGCTCCCCCAGCGAACAGACGTCGACGCCGATCGGGTAGCGGGCTAAGTAGCGTAGGAACTCGACGGTTGCGAATGCCTTAGCGGCGTAGGAGACCTCGACCCCAAGATCCGTCGCGCACCGTACGAGCGCGCTTACGGTGGCATCGACGGCATCGAGATCGATGACGAGCAGCGGCGTGCCGTAAATCGTTGCGAGCGTCTCGGGGGACGGATTCAGAACTGCTCCATGAAGCGATCGACGGAATCTTGGGGGATGCCCGCCGCGACGAGCTGGACCGGCAAGTGTTGCCGGTCGTGCGGCGGCGTTACGAACATAAACGATGAAGTATCGCTTTCGGCTGCGCGGACCGTGCACCATTGCGCGGACGCTGGGATCAGCGCCGTTTGATAGCGCGATAGCGTAACGGTGGATTCGTTGCTGGCCAGCTCGAGCGGCTCGCTGAGGGACATGAAGATCAGCGGGCGTCCGTTGGTCCGTAGCGACGCGGGTTCGCCCGTTGCAGCGATCCGCTCGACGACGAAATGCTCGTCGGCGATGAGCGCCGTCCGGTTGAGGCCCTCGAAATGATAAGGAACTTGTAGAAGCGTCCCGGTCGTCATGGCCCTGTAGTTCAGCACGTCGGCGGCTTTTTGCACGTGGAGTTCGCGCGGCTTACCGTCGAGCCCGACGCGGTTGTAGTCGAACATCCGATACGTGAGGTCGGAGGCCTGCTGAGTTTCGAAGACTGTCACTCCGGGCCCGATCGCGTGGACGACCCCGTGCGGAATGTAGACGGTGTCGCCGGCTTTGAGATCGATCTTGCGCAGAATCTCGCCCAACGTTCCGTCGGCAACGCGCTGCAGGTATTCTTCCCGCGACGTATCGCGCGTCCAGCCGTAGATGATTTGGGCTTGCGGCTGGGCATCCAAAACGTACCAGCACTCGGTCTTTCCAAACGGCTGATGTTCTACGCGCTGCGCGTAGGCGTCATCGGGATGAACTTGCACCGAGAGCCAGTCGTGCGCCGTGATAATTTTTGTAAGCACCGGAAAGATGCGCTTGGGGTTGATGTCCCCGAGGAGCTTCGGACCCAGGCGCATGCGCAGATCGGCGACCATACAGCCGGCCAGCGCGCCGTTGATAACTCGATCGGTATCCCAGCATTCCCACGATTCACCCAGGCGAGCCTGTGGATCGCCATGTTTGCCGTAGACTCGCACGAGTTCGTCGCCGCCCCAAACCTGAGTCGTCAGCTTCGGATCGAGGACATAGGGATAAAGAGGGAGGCTTTGCATGGTCCGACTACGATACGATGGGTTCGGTGGGAATTCCGCCAGCGGATAGAAGAGAGCTTACCGTGCATGACCTTCACGTCGGCATCGGCTCGAACCTCGGCGATCGACAGGCAAACATACTCGCCGCGCTGCAGCGTTTGCGGGCGCGCGCGCAGATCCTTACCGTATCGGCCTTTTACGAATCCGAGGCCGCCGGTGGAGCGCAAGGGCCGGCCTACTTGAACGTTGCCGCAGCGCTGCGCACCGAGCTCAATGCGCAAGACTTTGCGAGCTTCGCGCGCGACGTAGAGCTTGCGGTCGGCCGAGCGCGTGGGACGCGCCGGCTCGAGGCGCGTCCGATCGACATCGATCTTCTGGTTTACGACGGACAGATCGTGCAGCAGCAGCTCGACGCTCGTCCGTATAATGCCGTTCCGCTCGCTGAGATAGCGCCACAGCTCGTCGACGTTTCGCCCAACGGGCTCGTGCGGCGGCGGGAGCGCGGGCTGCGGTTCGATACCGATCGTCAATCGGAGGAGCCTGAAGTTCGGCTTTCGCTCAGTCGCGCCGGCGTCTCGCGGGTGCGGCGCGTCGTTCATTTGGAAATCGACGGGCGCCCCGCGGTCTACAACGCCGAGTTTTCGATGGTCGCCGATCTCGCCGCGGACCGGTCCGGAGTTCATATGTCGCGCTTTGCCGAAATTCTCGAGGAAGCGACGCTCGAAGTGCTGGCCGAGGCGAACAAACCCGCGCGCATCGAGCGGCTCGCCGAAGCGATCGCGCGTGAGATCGTCCAAAGTCAGCGTGCGATCCGGGCCGACGTGCGCCTGCGCGCCCGGTTCGGTTTGGAGCGATGGACGCCGGTCAGCGGAAAGCGCGGCGAAGAGACGTATACGCTCGTCGGGATCGCGCACGCCGACGAGAGCGGAACGCGGCGTGTCGTCGGAGTCGAGGCCGAAGGCATGACCGCCTGCCCGTGCGCGCAAGACATGGTACGCGAGCATTCTATGCACCAGTTGATCGAGGCCGGCTTCACCGAGGCCGACGCGCGGCGCGCGCTTGACGTGCTGCCCGTCGCCACACACAATCAGCGCGGCCGGGGAAGCATTCTCATCGGCGTCCCCGAGGGGCAGGCCGACGTCATCCGTGCCGAAGATCTCGTTGAAATCGTCGAAAACTCCATGTCGAGCGAAACCTACGACCTGCTCAAGCGACCCGACGAGTTCTTCGTCGTCAACAAGGCGCATCACAACCCGAAGTTCGTCGAAGACGTCGTTCGCGGAATTCTCTCCCGCGCGCTCGAGATGTATTCCGATTTGGGCGACGACACGTTCGTGTTCGCAAGTCAAGTCAACGAAGAGTCCATCCATAAGCACGATGCATTCGCCGAAGGCTTCGGGCTCTTCGGCGAACTGCGCGCGGAACTTCAGACCGGATTGCCTAAGATATCGAAGACCGATCTGGCAACTTGGCTTCGCACGCGCCCGTCAAAAATCACGAGCGGCGAGGAAATCTGAGCTTGCCTTGACCGGGACCATCAGTCGATCTCTTTCGGCTTTCTGCTCCTTCGCTGTCGCTCTAGCGCTGGCGGGTTGCGGGAGAACGCAGACCCCCGCTGCGCCGTGGATGCTGCCGGCAACTGCGGGCGCAATACCGGCGCGGCGCGTCGTGCCGCCGCCGCTGCGGACGGTGCGCGTCGCAGAGTATATCCATCACGTCGTGATCGTTATTCAAGAGAATCGTACCTTCGACAATTTGTTTGCGACGTTTCCCGGTGCGGACGGAACGCGATACGGCCAGATGAAGAGCGGCTCCAAGGAGGTCCGAATCGAGCTCAAAGCCGTCCCGCTCGATGGGCTCTGCGACTTCGGACATTCGTATGGAACTTACCTCGGCGACTACGACCGCGGCCTGATGGATGGTTTCAATTTAGAAGGCGGCAGCAAAAAATGTCCGGGAAAAGCCGGAACCGCTCCTTATCAATACGTGACTCCGTCGCAAATCCGTCCGTACTGGGATATCGCCCGTCAATACGTGCTGGCCGATCACCTCTTTACAACGCAAGGCAGCGGGAGCTTCACGGCGCATCAAGATCTAATCGCCGGCGGCACGACGATCGACAAAACAAAAACCGAGGCCCTCGTGGACTTTCCGACTCATTTTCCGTGGGGATGCGACGCGCCGGCAGGGACCGTGACGTCCTTATTAATCGCCGGTTCACCGCCAAAATATGAATCCGATGGGGGTCCGTTCCCCTGCCTAAAGTATGCGACGCTCCGCGATCTCCTCGACGCAAGGTCTATTACGTGGAAGTACTACTCGCCGCCGGAGCCCCACGGGACCGGTGCGCTTTGGGACGCGTTCGATGCGATCAAAGCCGTGCGCGACGGCCCGGAATGGAAGACGAACGTTACCCACCAGCCAACGGTCATCTTTAGCGACATCTCCGACGGTACGCTGCCGGCAGTTTCCTGGGTCGTTGCCGATGACGTCAACTCGGATCACCCTGGCGATGCGTCCGACACCGGGCCCTCGTGGGTCGCGAGCATCGTTAATGCCGTCGGCGAAAGCAAGTATTGGCGTTCTACCGCAGTCATCGTCGTGTGGGACGATTGGGGCGGGTTCTACGATCACGTGAGGCCGCCGTTCTTCGATCGATGGGGAGGCCTAGGTTTTCGAGTTCCCATGCTGGTCGTTTCGGCCTATTCGCGCGAAGGAAGCCAAAAGCACCCCGGCTACGTCTCGCATACCCAGTACGAGTTTGGCAGTATTTTGAGGTTTGTAGAAAACGTCTGGAACTTGGGGCGGCTCGGAACGACCGATTCGCGTGCCACCAGCATCGGCGATTGTTTCGACTTTGCGCAATCTCCGCGAACGTTCAAGCGTATCTCCTCGTCGTATTCTCGGGAATACTTTGAGCGTCAACCGCCGTCGTACGAGCCGGTCGATTCGCAATAGGTTCTGACCCTACGATCCTTCGAGGGTCGCGATGCGCGCTCGCAGCGAAGGATGCGACGAGAAGAAGAGCTCGTACCACACCGGCGGATCTTCGTCGGCGAGATTCTGGTCGCGTAAACGGCGGAAAGCGGAGGCTCCGCCGGCGGCGTCGCCGGTAGCGGCTAGCGCAAATCGATCCGCGGCCCATTCACGCGAGCGCGAAAAGGCGAAGAGCAGCGGGCGAAGGGCCTGCGACGCAACGAGCATCGCGGCGTAGAGCCGAACGATCAGCAGCGGCCGGTCGCGCAGCTCTTCGCGTTCGCTTTTTGAAACCGCGGAGTTCGAGGCCAGAAAAAGCACAATGGCCAGCGCTTCGCCCAGCCCAATCAGCCGCCATGTGTCCTTATTGACGTAGTGGCCAAGCTCGTGCGCCACGACGAACTCGGTCTCGTTCTCTGGAAAGGCCTCGATCAGTGTGTCGCCGAGCACGATGCGGTGCGTCTTTCCGATGCCGGTGACAAAGGCGTTTGCCTTGCGCGTCTGCCGGCTCATGTCCATTCGAAGAATCGCGGCGTCGCCGACTCCATACCGTGACGCCAGCGCACGCAGGCGTTTTTCCAACGAGCCCGTGACCGGGTCGAACTTATTGAAGAGCGGCATCACATAGAGCGGAACGATCAGGTTTCCGATTATAAAGAGAGGGAATACGCCGATGGATGCGAGGATCGGCCATCTTCGAGGCGCCCGCCGTAGCGCAAAGCCGAAGAGCGTCGCGAGCAATGCCGACAACGCGGCCGAAATCGTTGCGCCCTTCGCGTAGTCGCCCAGCCAACCGCGCCGCGATTGATCGCTGAGCCCAAAACGCCGCTCGAGCGAGTACTCTTCGATAAACGATACGGGCAGGTCGGTAACTGCCGACGCAAGCGAAAGTGCGGCGTAGTAGAAAGCGGGACGAGCCCAAACCGGCAGGCGCAGCGTTGCGCGGTCCATGCGAGTTCCCAGCGGGCCATAGGCGAACGCCATGAACCCGGCGATTCCTCTCACGGTTCCTAGCACTTCGAGTGCTCGTCTCACCCGCGCGTACGCGGCCGCATCTTTGGCGACCGGTGGCGCCGGATTGCGCCATTCGAGAAAAGCTTCGTAGCATCTCACCGCGAGATAGCCGGCGCCCAATCCCATCCCCACGCCCAACAGCACTTTGCGACCATTCATCAGCGCCGCGCTTCGCCGAAAGCCGGCCCCCTCCGCTGCGCGGCGTTCAGACGATTGAGATCGTCTCCTTGGGCTTTGGATGTGCGGCGATCGCCGAAAGCAGGCTGTCGGCTAAGAGATCGCAGATCGGATCGTCCAGCTCTTCGATGCGCCCTTCGTCGGCAAGCAGCAGTTTGACCGGATCGATCGCGATGCGCGCGAAGACCGGGGCTTGGGCCAGCTCGGCGACCTGTTGCGCGTAGGACGGCCCGAAGATGTCGTACTGCTTTCCCGTATCCGGCGCGACGAAGTACGACATGTTTTCAATGACGCCGAGAACCGGTTTTTTCAACTGATGGATCAAGTTCGCCGCCTTGCGCACGATCATCGTCGCCAGCGCTTGCGGCATCGTGACCAGCACCACCCCGTCGATGTTGAGCGACTGTAAAACGGTCAGCGGCGCGTCGGAGGTGCCCGGCGGAAGATCGACGAGTAAAAAGTCCAGCTCGCTCCAGAGTACCTGCTCGTAAAACTGACGGATGACGCTCGCGACGATCGGCCCGCGCCAGATCATCGCTTTGTCTTCCTGTTCGGTAAAGAGGTTCGCGCTGACGACTTCGATCGCGCTGCGCGTAACGGCCGGATGCATGAGCGGCTGCGGTTGACCCTGCGGCGTTGTTTTGACGGGGTCGGCCTCGATCAGCATCGGCCGGTGCAGACCAAAGAGTCGCGGGATCGAGGGCCCGGTGATATCGGCATCGATGATGCCGACGCGATAGTTTTTGCGCCGCAGCCCGACGGCGAGCAGCGCGGTGACCAGCGACTTGCCGACGCCGCCCTTCCCCGACATGATCGGAATCGTGTGCGCGAAGTTGGTACGGCCGCTAAACGCGCCCGGTGCTCGTGCGGCGGGCCGGCGCGATTCCTCTGCGATTTTGGGTACGCTTCCCGACCGGCGAGCCTCTTTCAGTGCGTCGACGATCGGCTCGACGCGCAGGCCGTGCGCCCTCGCCCCCTGTTCGACGTTCTCGTACTTGCTCACGCCGCATCCGCTGCAGCCCAGCCCAAATGCGGTCAAAACCTCGGCGGCAATCGGCAGCTGCGCGACGAGTTCCTTTATGTTGGTTTGCGGGGCGATCTCGATTTCGGGCATGGCTTCCTCGTTGAACCTTCGAACCGCGCCAGAGTATGCAAGGGTCGATCGAGCGTGCGCTCGAGGTGCTCGCGGGGGGTTGCGATTCACCGGTACGCTCGGGTTGGAGCGCCGGCTTGCCCATGTTCGTGCAAGCTTCGGCTGCGGGTGCCTATGCGTTCGACGTATCGGGCCGTCGCTATATCGATTACATTATGGCCTACGGCCCACTGCTCTTGGGGCACACGAACCCGGCATTAGTCACGGGACTCGACTCGCTGGCGGAACACGGTCTCGTCTGGGGAACGACTCACATCGAAGAGATTCGCCTCGCCGAGCGCATTCGAGCGTATCTGCCGTCAATGCAGCGCATGCGCTTCGTCACGACCGGCACCGAAGCGATGATGAGCGCGGTTCGGGTGGCGCGGGCCTTCACGGGACGCTCGCGCATTCTGAAGTTTGCCGGCAACTATCACGGCCATTTCGATCTTGCGTTGATCGATGCCGGCGCCTCGGCCGGCGCGGGCGCCGGTGGAATTCCTCAAGGCGTGCGAGCCGACGTGCTCGTCGCGCGATACAACGATCTCGCCTCCGTTGACGAGCTTCTCGAAGAAGGCGGCGCGGAGCTTGCCGCGATCGTCGTCGAGCCAATCTCGGCCAACATGGGTCTGGTGCAGCCGGCCGACGGATTCTTGGAAGGTTTACTGGAGCGCGTTCGGCGCGCGGGCGCCCTCTTGATCTTCGACGAAGTCATCACATGGCTGCGCTTCGGGTTGCGCGGCGCCCAAGGCCGCACGGCCGTCGTTCCGGATTTGACGGCGCTGGGAAAGATCATGGGCGGCGGTCTTCCAATTGCCGCTTTCGGCGGACGGTGCGACGTGATGGCGGTACTGGCACCGGATGGCGAAACCTTCACCGGTGGTACCCACGGCGGCAATCCGTTCTGCGTGGGAATGGTGCATCGCGTTCTCGATGTGCTCGAAGCGCATCCCGAATACTATCCTTACATGGAAGGGCTTGCGCGGCGCCTCGCCACCGGCCTTCGAGAGATCTTTGCCAATAGCGGACTGCCCTACACGGTCGTGCAGCAAGAGTCGATCGTCGATTTTAAGTTTCGTGAGGGCCAGGCGGCGCAAAACTACGACGATGCGCGCGAGGCCGATCGCAATGCGTACGCACGCTATTGCGCGGCGATGCTCGAATGCGGCGTTCTACTCGCCCCTTCGCAAAACGAGGTGATGTTTGTTTCCACCGCTCACGCTACGCAGGACGTGGACGAAACGCTAGCGGCGGCGGAGGTTGCTCTAGGCACGCTCGCGGCACGGAACGCAGCGACCTCCGTTTGACGGAGGCCGCTGCGCCCTTTCGCAGAGGTTGCTGCGTTAGATCTTCACTTGTGCGTTGAGGTAGAGATTGATCGGAGGCGCTAGTCCGCCAATCGATCCGTTGTTCGCGCCGCCAGTCGGGATGTAGCTCTGCGTCCACGGCGTGGTTGCCTTGTTGGCCGCCCGGTCGCCGATGCCGGTGCCATTGTAGAAATTGCCGGGATAGAGCGTGCTATTGAGTACGCCGCCGTCCGGGCCGTACGCACAGGCCACATTGCTTGGCGGATTGGCGATCGTCCACGGCTCTCGCGTTCCGCCGAAACAGACGTGGAAGAGGTCGGCGGCGAGCAGGGTTAGCCGAATGCGCGGCGTCGCGTCATACGCAACCTGAAGGTTTGCGACGATCGAGCTGGGCTGCTCGATGTTATCGAACTCGAACGAGCCGGTCTGGAAGTTCGGCGTGTACAAGTAGCCGTACGTGCCCAAACCGGGGGAGGCCGCGTACAGGTAGTTGCACTGCAGCGGATTGGTCTTCGGCGAGACCTGGGTGATCTTGGTGGCCGCCGAGTTCAGGACGCAGGAGCGCGGATCGTAACCGTTGTTGTCCAGTGGCGTGCCGTAGAAGCCGCCGGTCTGGAAGGAGAAGCTCGGCGTGATCGCCAGCTTGTCGTGTCGCCAGTTGAGGATCAACGACGAGACGTACGGCGAGATGTAGCTGACGAACGCTCCGTTGAGACTCGGCGCGATCGCCGTCGAGTAGGGATTGTACCAGCCGCCAAGGTTCAGCAGTCCCTGCGAGGGCAGATTGTAGTACGGGTTCAGGATCGTATCGTAGCCCTTGGTGATCTTGCCGTTGCGAGTGTTGCACGACACGCCGATGCCCGCTTGATAGCAAGGGTGTCCGCCGCCCGCCTTGGTCAGCAGGTTGTATTGCGAGATGACCCCGTTGAGCACGGTGAGCGGGTTGGGGATGATGCCGCCCGTGGAGAGCGGCACGTTCTGGAACATCACCTTCGAGTTGGTGTACGTGAAGGCCAACTGTCCGGAGAAGCCGTTGCGGCTGAAGTCGCCCTTGCTGAACAGAAACTCCACGCCTTCGTTGCGATTGACGCCGACGGGAACCTGCGTTGCGAAGTTGGAGCCGATGAACGTTTGCTGCTGCCAGTTCGTGACCCAGGTGTAGAACGGCGAGATCTTCAGGCTCATGTCGGTGCCGCGGAAGTGCTGCTCGTACGAGAGATCGTACTGCCCCGACGAAACGCCCGGAATCGGATGGAAGGGCGAGTAGAAGCCGAGGTTCATCGTGTTATTCCAGACCGACCGCTCGTCGCCCGAGAGGCTCAAGTACTGGACGGACGCGGAGATCGGCGGCTGCGTGTAGCGACCGGCTGAGATGCGCCAAACGACGTCCGGCGACTGCGTATAGGTCGCCGAGAAGCGCGGCTCCCAGTAGTTGAGCGTGTACGAGCTGGGCGAGGAGGCCGTGAAGTTCGGCGCCGCGACGCCGTTTTGCGTCGTGCCGTTAGGGTGAACCCAGCCGGTGTGGCTACCCGCCGGATGAAGGAGCGCGGCTGCGGTGTCGCAGTTTCCGTTCACGTACTGGGCACTTGCCGGCGGCGGTTGCCCTGGCGCGAGCAGTTGCGTCAGCACTTGGTTCGTCGCCGCGTTGACGCAGGTATAGTTCGCCGTCATGTTCGCGTAGAAGTCGTCGGCTGCGTTTGCCGAGTCGGGAAGCTTGTAGGTAAAGTCATCGTAGCGAAGAGCCGCATTGATCAGGATCTTATCGTTGGGGCGGAACTGATCGGCAAGCGAGAAGTTCTCGAACTCTGGTTTGACCGTGTTGTACGAGCCACTGGCATTGCCGCTCCAGAGACTATCCCATTGTGCTCCGGCCCTGGCGGCCGGAGTGCCCGCGGCGCCGTAGCCCGAAGGCCCGCCGGAAGCTGCGCCGGTCCACGTGGGATTCACGATGCAGCTGGCGCTGTACGTCTTGGCGCAAACGATGGTGCCCGTCGACGTTTTGATACTCAACGTTGTGTCGTAGTAGCTGCTCGCCAGACACGGGACGGAGTAGCCGAACGCGCCGCTCGGGAGATTTTGCTGATTCCCGTAGCAGCTGAAGCCGGCACCGGTCTTGGCCATGTAACCGATCGGCGAATTGTCCCCCGCCGCCGAGGCATTGTTCCAACGGATGACGCCGGCGGTCGTGTAGTTGCCGTCAAGCGTCAGGAGGTTCTGGTCGTTGAGCTGGTCTTGAAAGTCGAGCGCGCCGCCCGAGGTGTGCGTAACCAGCTGGTACTGTGGGGAGGCCGGCAACGACGGGACGCCGTCACCGGTCGCGCCCGCGATCGGGTTATTCTGCATCCAATCGGAGTAGAAGGTGTAGCCATACGCGCGCAGATAGGCCGATTGGCTCAGCGCGTAGGTGTACTGCAGCTTGGTGATGCCGGCGTCGTTGCGAATGGTCGCTTGCGAGTTGTCATCGGCCGGGATTGGCCCATTGAACGCGTGGGCCGGCGTGTCGGGAACCATATAGACGCCCGGCGCGCGGACCGTGCCCGTACCGGTCTTATAGTCGTACGCGCCGATCGGCGTGCCGAACGGAACGTTGTAGGCAACGCCGTCGGCGTATGCCAGATAGGTCGGTGCACAGGGCGTTGACCCGAGGATGCTCGAGCCGCAAGTATACGGACCGGGCCCCAATCCTTTACTCTGCAGATAGAACTGATTCGGTTGGAGGAAGGAGACGATCTGACCGATTCCCGAGCACCCGTTGACGCTCAGGCCGGGCGCGATCGTCTCGGGTCCGCAAGTCGGATTTGCAGCCCGTGTTCCGTACGCTCCCCAGATGAACTGGTTGTTGCCGGGTCCTTCGTCGTCCGGACTGTTATAGCTGTAGTTGTTGA
>Ga0070762_10000600_pt1 | contig 15507 bp, 10 predicted proteins | sample HubBroMetageREF2_FD_66726 | JGI IMG/M metagenome (GOLD analysis project Ga0070762, IMG submission 66726) | Reference soil microbial communities from the Hubbard Brook experimental Forest, New Hampshire, USA - Hubbard Brook CCASE Soil... | ecosystem: Environmental > Terrestrial > Soil >...
TCTCCGCGCGCGTCGCGGGATTCACGGAGAGGATCGCGTACTCGTGATCGCCCACGAAATGCTGTTCCACCGACCCATAGAGCTTATATGTCGGATCGTACCGCAAATGAAGCGCCGTTAATGCATTCGGGCTGCCGGCTACTTGCCAAGTGATGTCCGCCGTCGCCCCGGAGAGCGAGTTTTGCGCGAGGTATTGGTTCGAGGAGAAGCTGACCACGTTGCTTCCCAACGGGATGCCGACGCCCCCGACGTACGCTACGGCGCCGACGAAACGCACGTACGATTTGGTGCCGATGATGGCGCCGGTGCCGGACATGTCCGGATGCGTCGTGACCGGGGGAAAATAGAACACATCGCCGGGCATCACGCGCCCTTTGGCAGGGTGCGCGAGGTCGCCGTTGAGAAACGTCCAACGGTCGGGTTCGCTCGTGACCGGAACGAAGTAAATACGCTTGAAATCGAGGAAGTCCGAGATTGCCGCGCCGCTTACCGTGCCGCTGGCGTCGTGCAGCGTCACGTGCCCCGCGACCATAAACCGGTTGAGCTTGAGGTCCATCGAGAACGCATCGCCGGTTACCGTGAAGCCATCGCTCGTTCGCAGGCGCACGTTGCCGTCGGCTTCGAGCAAGAAACGATCGTAGTAGAAATTAATCGACTTCGCGTTCAAATAGAGCAACGTTATCGGCGCGTTTTGCGCAAGCGCGGCAGCGCTTGCGAGAATAAACATCAGCATGGAGATCGCCGCCGACAATGCTATTCGTGACACAGCCGCAAGCGTTTCGACGGCCGCAACGCGTGTCTTTCAAGGTCCGACAGGCTCCGAAGCAGGCAACGGCGGATTAAAGTCTGATGAAGCGTGTGGTCGCTATCGTGATCGATTCGGGCGGCGTCGGTGCAACTGGCGATGCCGATATTTATGGCGATGCGCCGGGCGCCAACACGATCGGCAACGTCGCGCGGGGCTTGGGCTCGCTGCATCTTCCGCACCTCGAACGTCTGGGGCTCGGGCTCCTGACGCGCATTTCCGGCGTTGCGGCAGTATCCGATCCGCGCGCTCGAGTCGCGCGGCTTCGGGAACGAAGCCGCGGCAAAGACACGATCACCGGCCATTGGGAGATGATGGGAATCACGACCAGCGTGCCTTTCCCCACGTACGCAAACGGGTTTCCGGCCGATGTCGTTGAGGCATTCGAGCAAATTGCCGGCAAGCTGCCGCTCGGAAACATTCCGGCCTCGGGGACCGAGATTATCGAAGCGCTCGGCGCCGAGCACATGGCATCCGGCCAGCCCATCCTTTATACGTCGGCCGACTCGGTCTTCCAAATCGCAGCTCACGAAGAGGTGGTGCCGCTCGAGCGGCTTTACGAGTGGAGTGAGAGGGCGCGTGAGATGCTCCAGCCCCCCCATAACGTCAACCGGGTCATCGCCCGGCCCTTTGTGGGAAAACCGGGGGCTTTCCGCCGGACGCCGAATCGGCGAGACTATGCGGTCGCTCCGCCCCCCAACCTGATCGATCGACTCGGAGCGGGGGACATCGAGGTGCACGCGGTCGGTAAGATATCCGATATCTACTGCGGTCGGTCAATTTCTTCAACGAGACGCGCCGCCGACAACGGCGACGCGATGGAGAAAACGTTCCAGTTGCTAAACCAGATCGACAACGGCTTCATTTTCACGAATCTCAACGACTTTGATTCGAAGTTTGGCCATCGCCGGGACGTCCGCGGCTATGGTGCGGCGCTCGAGGAACTCGATGCTCGGCTACCCGCGCTCGAGGCGCTCTTGAGGCCGGGTGACGAGTTGATCCTTACGGCCGACCATGGCTGCGATCCGACGGCTCCGGGGTCGGACCACACGCGCGAGTACGTGCCCTTCATCCATTTGAGTTCCTCTCCCGGAACGATGCTCGGTGAAATCGAAGGACTCGACCTCGTGGGGCATACCGTCGAGCGGGCGTTAATGAGTTGAACGCGATGCAAATGACCATTAGCGCTGCGGGCGAGCGCGAGGTTCCGGAGTCGTGGCCGACGCTCAAACGATGGATTGACGTCGTAGCGGGCGGCCTGCTGCTCGTCATCAGCGCGCCCATTGTAATTCTGTCGGCGCTCGCGATCGCGTGCGTTACGGGCGGCACGCCGTTTTTTCCGCAGGAACGTGTCGGCATGCACGGACGGCGCTTCAAGATGTTCAAGCTTCGAACGATGGTGAATGGCGCGCACGCTCTGCGGCACAGCGTTATGCATCTGAACGAAGTCGACGGCCCGGTCTTTAAGATCCGGAACGATCCCCGGCTTCATCCGCTCGGCCGCTTTCTTCGGCGCACCAGTATCGACGAGCTGCCGAACCTCGTCAACGTCGTGCTCGGCGATATGTCGCTTGTCGGTCCCCGCCCCGCTTTGCCGAGTGAAGTCGAGCACTACGATGCAATCGCGCTGCGCCGTCTGAGCGTTCCGCAGGGCGTCACTTGCCTATGGCAGATCAACGGACGCAGCGACGTTTCGTTCGAGCATTGGATGGAACTCGACAATCGGTATGTGGACTCGTGGACGCCGCTGGGGGATCTCCTCATCATCGCCAAGACCGTTCCAGCCGTCCTGCGGAGGGACGGAGCGCATTAAGCCGTACCTGCGGGCGGTTCCACAGCGGGAGCCCCTCGACTACGCTCGGGGTAAACTGCGCCCTCATCGCATCTCGATCGCCGGCTCCACCTTTTTTATCATGGGAGCCACCTTCGCATCGACGCTGCTTGGCTTCATGCGCGAGGTCGTGAGCGCGCGGTACTACGGGACGCGCTGGGAGATGGATACCTTTCTCGCCGCGGCAACGATTCCAACGATTCTCTTCGGCGTGTTTAACGGCGCCCTGGTGAGCGTGCTGGTGCCGACGTTCTCCGAGTACCTCGCGAATCACGAAGAAGAGGAAGCTTGGCGTCTGGCCAGCACGACGCTCAACATTCTAGCGATCGTCGTTACCAGCTGCGCCATCGTCGGCTTCTTCACAGCGCGCTGGTACGTGCCGATCATCGCCCACGGGTTTCCGGCGCCGCAGATGGGCGTCGCGATCAGGATGACTCGTTGGCTGATGCCCAGCATCGTAGCGGTCAGTCTGAGCGGCGTTCTGTCGGCGATGCTCAACGCCTATCACCGCTTCCGATCCGCGGCTCTTGTCGGCGTCGCCGTCAACATCGTGACGATCGCTTCGGTCGTCCTGCTCAGCCACGGCATGGGAATCTACGCTCTCGTGGTCGGGACCGCGCTGGGCTTAACTGCGCAGATGGTCGTTCAGCTTCCATCTTTTCTCTCGATCGGCAAGTATCGGCCGATCATCGATCTGCACCATCCCGGCCTGCAGAAGATCTGGGTCTTGCTCGGGCCGATCATCGTCGGATCGGCGGCCGGCCAACTCGCCCTTTTCTTCGACCGCTTCTTCGCGTCGACGCTCGCGCCGGGATACATTGCGGGCATGAACTACGCGACGAAGCTCGTTAACTTTCCCCAGCAGGTCTTTGCGGCCGCCATTGCCACCGTGATTTTCCCCTTGCTCGCCGCGCAGTTTGCGCGAGAGAACCGCCGCGGTGTTGCGCGCAGTGTCGTTACCGGTTTACGTCTGGTGAACTTCATCACCATTCCCTCCGCGTGCGCCCTCGTCGTTCTCTCCCACCCGTTGGTTCAGGCGCTCTTCGAACGCGGAACCTTTCAGGCCGGCGCCACCGATTTGACTGCCGGACTGCTGCCTTACGCCGCGTTTGGCTTAATCGCGTTGGGTGCGAACGTCGTATTGACCCGCTGCTGCTTTGCCTGCCGCGAAACGCTCTGGCCCGTCACGATCTCGGTCATTACCGTGGTCCTCAACGTGTTGCTTTCTTTGGTGTGGCTTCCCGGTTTGGGAGCGCGTGGTCTCCTGCTCGCAAACTCGACGAGCCAGACGGTGCAGGCCGTGCTCTTGCTGATGCTGACTGCGCGGCTCGTTTCGGGAATTGACTGGGGGGCTCTCGTCATCTCGATTGGAAAGATCCTCGTCTGCTCGCTGGCGATGCTCGCGGCATTGCATTGGATCGGCGCGTTGGGCGTGACGCCCGAGGCGACGCTGGCCTCGCGTGCCTGGTTCCTTTTTGGGCAGATCGCAATAGGGGGAACCGTTTTCATCGCATTCGCCCGGATGCTTGACGTGGAAGAGCTCGATCTCGCCTGGCACACAATCGTCGCGAAGTTCGAACGCAACCTCGTTAGCCCGCCGGAAAACCGCGAAGCCCCGATCGCGTAATATTAACTATGATCACCTTTCCGCCGGAAGGCGCGACTTTTTACGACCGCCAAGCTTCTCGAACCATGCTCTCGATCTTGATGCCTGCATACAACGAGGCTCAATCAATTGCCGAGAACGTGTGTGAGACCGTCGAAACGATGCGTGGGCTCGGCATTGATTTCGAGATCGTCGTCGTCGACGACGGAAGCCTGGACGGAACGCACACCGCCGCGATCAACGCGTTGCGAGCGTGGCCCGAATGCGTGCGTATCGTGCGATGCCGGCGCAACCAAGGCAAAGGCAACGCGCTCATTTGCGGTACGGCGTACTCGAAAGGCGAGTACGTGGCGTTCCTCGATGCCGATATGGACCTGCATCCGGAGCAACTCGAGGAGTTCTTCGCGATCATGAAAGCGCGCGACGCCGATGTGGTGATTGGTTCGAAGTTCCATCCAGAATCAAAAGTGGAGTATCCCCGTCTGAGGCGGATCTACAGTTTCTTTTATTTCATGTTGGTGCGGTCGCTCTTCGGATTGCCGGTGCGCGATACGCAGACCGGCATCAAGCTCTTCAAACGGGAAGTGCTCGAGCGGGTGCTTCCACGAGTTTTAGTCAAACGGTTTGCGTTCGACCTCGAGTTGCTCGCAAACGTCCATCACTTCGGCTATCGCATCGTCGAGGCGCCGGTCGTCGTGAACTTCAACCGGGTTTGCAGCCGGCTTCGCCTGGCGGCCGTCTGGAACGTTTTCGTGGATACACTGGCGATCTTCTATCGAATGCGCATCTTGCGCTACTACGACCAGCCGAAGCGTTTCTCAAATAAGATCAATCGCGCCGGTTCGCACGAAATCGTCATTCCTATCACCGTAGGAGAGTAAGCCCGGTTGGCTCGAGGTACCGCGCTGGCGATCTTGCTGCCAGGGCTCGGTGATGCGCTGGCGTGCAGCCCGATTCTACGCGGCCTGCGCCGCGACTCGTGGTCGGTCGATGCGTTGACGATGCATCCGCCCGTGAGCGAATATCTTCGCGCCCTGGGCATCGTGACGAACGTCACGCAACTGCCGCTGCGCCCGACCGCGGCCGATGCTCTCGGGGCCCTCTCGGAACTGAGGCCACGGCGATACGACATCTGCATCCTCCCGTTCCCGGCGACACGTTGGCAGTACGCCGCGCTGGCGCGCGGAGCCGGCGCGAAGAAGCTTTACATGCACGAATATGGCGGTAGCACGCGTTTGATTGCACGAACCGCTCCCAACGTTCGCGTCGCGCTACGCGGAGGACATCGCCTCGCCGAAAACTTGCGGCTCGCGCGTGCCATCGGGTTGCCGGCGGGAAGCGACGATCTCGAGTACTGGATTCCGGACTCCTGGCGCCGGAGCCGCATCGCCGGGACGCTCGGCATTCACCCCGGATCGATGGCCTGGAAGGGAAACGAGTCCAAGCGGTGGCCGTACGAGCGATTTGCCGCCCTGGCACGACGGCACGTAGCAAGCGGGCGAAGCGTGCGCTTCTTTTTGGGACCGCACGAAGAGAGCGAGGCCGCGCGCGTGCAGCAAGATTTTAGCTCCGTCGAGGGAATCACAATCATCCGCGAGCCGCTTGACGAGGCTGCAAGGCGGTTGGCGGAATGCGAAGTCTTCGTAGGAAACGACGCCGGTTTTAGCCACCTTGCCTCCGGGCTGGGCGTAAAGACCTTGGCGCTCTACGGCATGACGAGCGAGGTTCGGGGCGCGCCGATCGGACAGGCCGTCGCGTTGCGTCCGTCGCTCTGTCCGGCCTGTCACGACGAAGGGTCGCAGGGCTTCGACTGCGTGCTGCGGATTGAATATCGGTGCATTTTGCGCGACGTAGAGTTCGATGCTGTGGCAAAGGTGGTTGACGAGCTCTTCGCTGCGCCGTTCGTCGAGCAACGCGTCAGTTTGGAAGGTCCATTCAAGCTTTACGGAAAGGCTTACCCGTGAAACAGGAAGCGGCCCGCGCCTCCACGGCAGTGGAGTTGCGCTGGCCCGACCGAGCGATGTTGAGAAGAGCGTTCGTTCCGGCGCTCTTCGTCGCGCTTGCGGTTCTCGTGACGCTCGGGTACGGCAGCGGCGTCCAACTCAACGACGGGCAAGCCGACCTTCACATCGATCCCTTGAAGTTTTTGTTCTCGTTGCTGCACGCGTGGAATCCCTCGCTGTACCTCGGAACGCACACCGGATTTTGGTTCCCGTACGAAACGCCGTATGCGTGGGTCTACGGAATCGCACAGGCCTTACACATTCCTCAACTCTTCGCGCAGCGCTTTGTGGTCTTCGCGGTCTATACGGGTTGCCTCGCCTCGATGTACTATTGCCTGCGCAACGTCGCGCCGTGGCTCGACGAGACGTCGCGCATTGCGGGCTCCGTCGCCTATCTGTTCAATATGTACGTCGCGCTGAACTCGCAGGCGCAGATCGTCTGGCTGCTCACGTACGCTACCGTGCCGGCAATGGTCGGTATCACCGCCCGCGCAATGCGCGGCGAGATGAACGCGTGGCCGGCGGCGCTCGGCATCGCGTTGCTCGTGCTCGTGGGTGGCGGCGTGAATCCCCCGTTGGTTGCAATCAACGTCATTTTGCTGGCCATCTTCGTCGTCGTAACGTTGGCCTTGAGCCCGGATCCCGGAGCCGTGGCAAGGCGCTCGGTTCCCTTCATCGTCGCGGCCTGCGCAGCGACCTTGTTGATCAATCTCTACTGGGTCGTGCCATTTGGCGATTACTTCCGCAGCGTTTGGCTCAGCGGCGTCTTGAGCGAAGGGCCATCCTTGCACAACGCGGCGACGTCGTTCGAGAACGTCCTTCGCGGCCTTGGGCATTGGGCAACGTTCGTCTCATTTGGCGGCCGGGCGTACTTCCCGTGGGCGGCGCCGTACGCTGCAGGCGCGTTCGGCGGGCTGCTCTGGTTCGTGCCGATCGTCGCATTGGGCGGCGTCGCGTTTGCGCGTAACCAACGGCCGATCACCCTCTACTTTCTGATCGTAACCATCGTCTCGGTTCCGATCGTCGTCGGCTACTACCACGACGCGCTGGGCGACGCAGTGACGACACCGATCTACGATGCGTTCTACCGCTACTTCCCCGGGTTTCAGATGTTCCGGTTTTCGTATAAATGGGTAGCCGGCGTGGAGTTCGGAATCAGCGGCCTTTACGGGCTGGCGTCGTACGCGGTGTTAGGCTGGGTGCGCGATTGGGACGCGGCACGTCGAGAGCCCTTGCGGTGGCTCCCTGCCGGCCTCGGCGGACTGCTTGTCGCGATGCCGGTCATCATTTTCATTCCGGTCTTGATTCTGAAGATGAACTATCCCGCTTCGACGATCCCCGCCTGGGAGTACCGAGAAAACGCACTGTTGGGTAACGACGACCGGCACCGCGTGGCGCTCTTCCCGACGCAGTTTCTCGAGCAGTTCGATTGGGGAAATCCGCAGTTCTATATCGAGAACTCGCTGATCCGCCGTCCGATGATCTACGGGTTGCTGGGGAGCGAACCGTCGCAAGGAACGGATCTCTGGGTCCGCCGCGCCTACCGCGCAACGCGCGAAGGCTTACCGTTTGCGGCCGACATGTTCCGCGTCCTCGGCGTCGACACGTTCTTGCAGCGCGACGATTTCATTCCGGTGATCGATTTCAGTTCGCCCGACGAGTCGCGGTTCAACACCACGACCTTGACGCACGATCTTCTCCATCGCGTGCTCGGCGCCGTTCCCGAACGCTCGGACGGCCCGCTGCACGCATATCGTCTGCCCGGAGCGCTCCCGCTCATCTACGGCGTCACTCACCCGGTGATCGGTACGGATCCCACTTTTTCCGACGGCTACCTTGGCAACGTCGAGGCAATGGCGCGCGGGGAGGCTCGCTTCGACCCGCAAGCGCGTTCCGCCGACGAGTTCTCGTCGGGAATGCTATCGCTTTCACCGATCCTCCCCGAATCGGCGGAGCAAACGCGCGATCTCGCCATAAACCAGGCGCTGATCCACGGGGTTCGAATCCATCCGTCGTCAGTATCCGCCGACTGGTCGATTCCCTTTGAAGTCAAATCGGGCGGCGTGTACGATGTGTTTGCACGAGACCAGTCGCTGCTCTTCGCGCTCGACCCGCCGCAGACACTTTCGGTCGACAGCAGAAACTTCACTCCGCAAACTGGGGGCGACTGGTCGCAGTATGGGACGGTAACACTTTCGGCGGGGCGCCACGCCGTCTCCGACGGTTACGTCGATCAGGACTTGGACGTCGCGCTGGTGAGGGCGGACGATCTCAAAGATTGGCAAGCGCGAATTGCGGCGCTCGAGCGAGCCCTTCCGCAAAACACTACCCTCGCCAAATCGGTTTACGGCTTCAAGACGACCGTGACGCTGCCGTCCGCGGGGAGATATCGAATCCAAGCGAGTGCCGTCGGTCCGTTTGGTCCCGACGGATTGGCCGCGACGCACCTCGAGAAGCGCGCCTCGTTTCACGGGGCCTTTGCGGAAAATTTCTCACCGACGCTTCCCTACATTTCCGACGCCGGAGTCGCTGGGACGTCCGCGATCCTCATGCCTGCTTCGTGGTACCGCGACGATCCAGCGGTTTACGCGTGGCAGCGAGGTGACCCAGAATCGTGGTTTCTCTTCGCTCGCGCGGCGCACGTACGCGTCTTCGTTCCCGGAACTCGCAACGTTGTCGCCCGAGCTGCGATGAAAATCAGCCGCCTCCAGGTTGGGAGCGAGCTAAATCTCGCAGTCAATGGCAGAGTGCAACGAACGTTGACCCTTGCCGGTGGAAGCGCCGGCGCTCAAGAATACGACTCCACCGATCGACTCACCGGTCCCGCGCCCGTCGGTGTCACGGCAGACCTTACGCTAGGACCGGGCTGGAACGATGTGGCTTTCCTCTTTGAATCCGCTAACGGCGAGCGCGGCGACTTAGGCGCGGGAGTAATTTCGGCCGCGGTCGCCCCGGATCTCTCGTTCACTCAAATAGGCAGCGCGCCCGGAGCGTCGGCGGTTCGACGTGATGGCTCGTTTAGTGCACAAGCGGTCGCCGGGCCGCCCGGCGGACTCCAGGGTGATCCAGACCTCATCGGCAATATTTCGTCGACCGGAAGCGGTAATTCGTGGCTCGCGGTCGCGATCGGCGTTCGCGGCAGCGTGACGTATCGGCTTTTACCGCTTCCACAGCAGGGAAATTTCGATATTAACTTCATGCATGCGTTCCCGAACAACTGGTACGACGGATACCAGCGCGTCCTCGGCATATGGTTCGTTTCACGAGCGGCGCGCGCGAAGCTTACCGGTCTCTATTACGACCTCCATGCGATGCCGGCGCGGGCGCTGCACCGCCCGCAGTCACTGACGTCGCTGCCGATTGCGGTCGACGGAAAGATCGTTACGCAACCGGTTTTCCTCTCTCGAGGCACGCACGTCGTGAAAAGCGCCGACCGCGAAGTGAAGATTGGGCTCTTGAGCATCGAGCCGGTGACGCTACCGAAGACGCGGCCCTTTGCACTCGACTGGCAGCGACGCTCTCCAACCTCGGTCGACGTGACCGTACCGGCAAAAGCAAGTGCGGCTCCCTTCCTGTTGGTGTTCGGCGATGCGTATCATCCAGAGTGGCAGGCGACGGTCAACGGGAACGTACTCAATCACGTTATCGTAAACGGCCTTTCTAACGGATGGGTCGTGCCGGCTCTTCCGCAGGGTGGAACGATCGCTCTGCGATTCGTCGGACAGCGATACTACATCGTCGCAGGCATTATATCGTTGATCGCGCTCGGCTTATTGACCGCGCTTGCGCTCAAGCCCGACCTATGGCCGCTGCGCTCGTCGAGTTCATGAAAAATTCATCCGTAGCCTCAACGCTGCGACGCGCCCTGCGCTACACGATCGTGACGGCGATCGTAGCGATCATCGGTTCGAGTCTGCTGCCGGAAACGGATACCGAACGACTGACGACGATCGTCTATCTCGCCGTGATTTTTGCGGCCGTTACGGTGGCGGCACTCCACTTTGTGCCGGCGGGCGCCACCGCGGAGCAAAGGCGGCCTCAGATCGTTTCCTTGCCCGCGGCGCTGCAGTCGGTGCTGCTGGTGGCGACCGTCCTGGTCGTAGGGGCTTTCTTTGCCGGAGCGCCGGGCGCCGAAGGGCTCCTATTGCTTATCTGTGCCGCGCTCGTCGCGATGGCGGCATTCGGGGGCGCCAAACTCTTTCGGGCACTGTACATCGAGGTGGCCGGCGGCGGGACGCTGGCGGCCCTTAAGCGATACAGCGTGCTCGCCGGCGCCTTCGCGCTGGTTCTGGCGATGGTCGCGCCCAACGACACGAGGGCGGTCGTCGTGGAAGTCGCGTGCTGGGCCGCTGTGACCGCGACGATCTTTCTTTCGGTGGCGCTGATAAGGAAGACCGCCTTCGGCCGATTCGTGACGCCGGCTTTTAGAGGCGCCAAAGGCGCTCCGGCCTGGATATTCGAGCGGACGACCAGTTATGCGGCGTACGCTTGCGCAGGGGCTCTCCTGGTTGCCTGCCTGTGGCCCCAAACCGCGCAACTCTCCGCCTTGTGCGCGTACGTCGCCATCGTCATTGCCACAATCGGAGTTGCAGTCGAAATCCGTCTTGGCCTCGTCGCCGATTCCCGCCGCGCGACTTCGATTTCGAATCCACGGTGAAGAGCGGCGCGATTGCGGCCGCAGTCGCGTTTGCCGCGTTCGTCGTCGCAAAAGGGACTCCGACGCTGCGCCACGACTGGAACTGGCCGATCGACCGGCTCGCAATTCCGTCATTCGTCAACGAATCAATCGGCGGGTGGCTGCCCGTTGGGTTCGGCGTCGCCAATGCCCATCCAACAACGTATCTGATCGCTCTTCCGCTCATCGGGTTGATGTTGGTGGCGGGTCCGCTGATCGCTCTCGCCGCGTTTGCGTTCGCGACGGGTTACTGCTGCATGCGAGCCGCCGAAAACGTGGCGTCGCAATGGGGAAATGCGCCGCCCGCTGCGGTCGGCGCCGGCATCTTCGCGCTCTTCAATCCGTGGGTCTATAACGAAGTCGTCGCCGGGCATCTCGTCATGGTGCTCGCGTACGGCGGCGTCATCGGTCTGCTGGCCGAAATGACGCGAGGGCGCGCTGCATCGCCGGTGCGTCTGGCGTTGTGGCTAGCCTTGATCGAAGCGCAACTGCAGTTCTTCATCGTAGCTGCCGGCGCGCTCGTCGTTTTTGCTTTGGTGACGAAGAAGTGGTTGGCGCCGATTGTGGGCGTTCTCGTTGCGTTGCCATCCATAGTAGGACTGTTCGCCGAGCGCGGCGCGCTCTTGCAAACCCCGTATAGCGTGCAGTGGCAGGCAAACCAATCGCTCTCCCCCATTGCGCTGCTCTCGCTGGGTGGCTACTTCCCGGGGTACGCCGATCGCTTGGGTTTGGCGGCACAGATCGCAATCTGGGTGCTCTGCGGGTTTGCTCTAGCCGGCGTCGTAGCGGCACGCCGCCTTCGAGCGGTTAGGTGGGCCGCCGCGGTAGCGGGGTTGGTCTATCTCGGCGCCCTGGGCGTTCACGGTCCGCTCGACGCCGCATACGAATGGACGGTACGCTCGATTCCCGAGAGCGGCGTCTTCCGCGAGCTGTACGATTTCGGCGGAGTCTTCGCAGCGCTCCTTATCGCGCTTGCCACGGCGCTGACCGCTCGGGCGAAAGCCCTTGGATATGTTGCGCTCGTCGCCGGCGCCGTCTTACCCATCACCTGGCTGATCCATCCGCCTGGCGATCTCTGGGTCGCAGCCCAAACGTATCCGCATCCCACGATCGCGGCGCCGCCGTTTTCTCGGGTCGCCCTGCTTCCGGCCTTTCAGCCGCTGCAGTTGCGCAGCGGCGCGGGCGACGGCGCGGATCCTGACGCCATCGCGTATCCCGGTGAAGTTGCGGCTCTTAATGATTACCTGCCCGCCTATCCGGTGGATATGGCGCTCGCCCGCTACGAGCGCGACGGCGACGCTGACGCCTTGCGGGCCCTCGGCGTCAGCCGGATCGTCGCTCGGCCCTGGCTCGTATCGCGATCGAACGGAGAAATCGGCTTGGCCGCATCTTCTTTAGGAGTGGCGCGGTCGCGTGCTACGACGCAAAGTACCAGCGACATCGCCGCCGCGCCGTTGATCTCCGCGTGCGACAGCGCGCGAATCGTCGCTTCGGTCGATCGTCTCGATCCATGCGATATGTTCTTTGCCGACGCACCGGGCTATGCGGCCGTTACTCCGTTGCGCGGGCCGAGCGATTCGATCGATCCCTCCGCGTCGTGGATCGATGCACGTCTCGCGTTTGCTCGCGTGCCCGCGCTCGCCCAAGGCATCGGCGGCGTGCTCACGCAGTCCACACGGTCAAACCCGGTGACACCCGGTGCGTGGCTGCTCGCGTACGTGCGCGGACGTTTGATCGCTGCGGACGGCCGAACGCTCGCTGCCGGCTCCGGTGCCTTTACCTGGATCTCGATTCCGCCGAACGTCGGCTCGGTCTCCTGCGTGGGGCTGTGCGAGCTCGTCGCGGAGTCGCGATTCTTTCCGGCGATTCCGCTTCATCAAAGCGTCGCACGAACTCGCGCGTTGCCATTCGACCAGTTCGCGCCATGGCTCTATCGCGTGCATGGCACAGCGGGCTCCGTAGGGCTCGTGCGTCTGAACGAACGCTACGATCCCGGATGGATGGCGTTGCGCGGCTGGCACGTGCTTCCGCACGTTCGCATCGCTCTCGCGGCGAACGGTTGGATTCTCACGGATCGCTCGTCCCCCGACGTCTTGCTCGTGCAAATCACTGCATTCGTGCAGCAAATCGCGGAGCTGGTGGGCGTGCTTTGCGTGCTTTTGCTGCTGAAGGCGCTCGTCCGCGACCCGACGAAGCGCGCTTGAGTGGCGATCACGATGCAGGTTCCGTTTGTCGATCTCAAAGCGCAGTTTCGGGCGTTATCGGAAGAGGTCGTTCCTCGCATGATGCAAGTCATGGAGAGCGCCAGCTTCATTCTTGGCCCCGATGTAGCGCTCTTCGAAGAACACTTTGCGACCTATGTCGGCGCTCGCTATTGCGTGGGCGTCGAATCGGGCACCGCGGCGTTGGAGCTTGCCTTGCGCGCATGCGCGATCGGGCCCGGCGACGAGGTCATCATTCCGGCCAATACGTTCATCGCATCGGCGCTCGCGGTTTCGGCCGTCGGAGCGCGCCCCGTGCTCGTCGAGATGGACCGTGCCTATTTGATCGATTCGGAGCTGCTCGAAGCGGCGGTGACTCCGCGCACGAAGGCCGTTATGCCGGTGCATTTATACGGGCAAGTCGTCCCAATGGATGCGATACTCGATTTCGCCCGGCGCCACGGCCTGCGCGTTATCGAGGATGCTTGCCAGGCGCATGGCGCGCGCTACAAAGGCCGGCGCGCGGGAAGCTTCGGCGATATGGGCTGTTTCAGCTTTTATCCCGGAAAGAACCTCGGCGCGTACGGAGACGGAGGCGCGATCGTCTGCGACGATCCCGGTTCCTACGACACCTTACGCTTGCTGCGCGATTTGGGCCAGGCAAAAAAGTACGAACACATCGTCAAGGGTGACAACTGCCGGCTGGATTCATTGCAGGCCGCCGTACTCGACGTTAAGCTTCGCCACCTCGATGCTTGGAACGATGCTCGCCGCCGTCATGCCGCGGCGTACGACCGGCTTCTTCGCGAAATCGGCATCGAACCGCCGCTGAACTTGCACGACGAGGGCCACGTCTACCACCTCTACGTTATAGAGGTTGAGAATCGAGAGCGCGTGCAAGCCGCATTGAGCGAGCGCGGCATTGCCACCGGCGTTCACTATCCCATCCCGATTCATCTGCAGCCTGCCTACGCCGAACTCGGCCTGGGCCCAGGCTCGTTCGAGCGCACGGAGCGAAGCGCCCATCGGCTCCTTTCACTTCCGATGTTTGCCGAGCTCACCGAAGACCAGATCGTCTGCGTGGTCGACGCTCTTGCGAGCTGCCGTCCGTTGCTTGTCGCCTAGGAAATGGAACGTGCGCCACTCGGCGTCGCCGTAATCGGAGCCGGTTACTGGGGACCGAACCTCGTTCGAAATTTCTATGCTTCGGAAGAGTGGTCGGTTCGTTGCATCGTCGAACGCGATCGGCGCCGGTTGGAGCGTTTGCGGCGGCTTTATCCCGCCGTTGCCGGACATGAAGAGATCGAAGCGGCGCTGAGCGATCCGCAAGTAGACGCGATCGCGCTCGCGACGCCGCCGCGCACGCACCGCGAGCTAGCAATTCGCGCGATCGACGCCGGCAAGCACGTGCTGGTGGAGAAGCCGCTGGCGGAGACTTTCAGCGACGCCGAAGATCTTTGCGAGCGCGCGGCGCGCGCCGGCGTGTGCCTGATGACCGACCACACGTTTCTTTACACCGGTTCGGTGGAGAAGCTGCGCGCATTACGCGAGGGCGGGGACCTCGGTAAGGTCTATTACATCGACTCCGTGCGCGTCAACCTCGGGCTCTTTCAAGAGAGCAACGTCGTCTGGGACCTCGCGCCGCACGACGTGTCGATCATCAACTATATCCTGGACGAGTTGCCGCTATCGGTGGCCCTGCAGCTCGGCGCGTGCGTTCACGCCAAGACGCCCGACGTCGCATTTCTGACGATGTGGTATCCCAGCGGTTGCCTCGCGCACGTGCATTTGAGCTGGCTCTCGCCGGTCAAAGTGCGGCGCACGATGATCTCCGGAAGTTTGAAGATGGCGGTTTGGGACGACGTCGAGCCTACCGAAAAAATCTATATTTACGACAAGGGTGTCGTCTTGGATCCGTCGAGCACCTCGCTCCAGCAGCAGATGGTATCGTACCGGTTGGGAGATCTGCACGTGCCGCTCATCGATAACCGCGAAGCGCTCGGGAAGTTGGCCGCCGATTTTGCCGCTGCCATTCGGAACGGCACGCCAACGCGCTCGGACGGGAGATTTGGCGCCGGCGTCGTGCGCGTGATCGAAGCGGCCCTGCGCTCCGCGGAGCTCGACGGCGCGAAGGTTGCGGTGGACGCATGAAGGTTTCGTTCATCATTGCGGTGCTCAACGAGCGCAAGCGGCTTCCGGCGGTGATCGAAAGCATCCGCTCCCAGGAGTATCCGCCGGCGTTAGTCGAGATCGTCGTCGTGGACGGCTTGTCGGACGACGGTACGCAAGAGTACGCGCGCGGCGCCGGGTGCGTCGTCGTCGACAACCCTCGGCGGCTCGCCGAGCCCGGCCATCTGCTCGGCTACGCGGCCGCAACCGGGGACCT
>Ga0070762_10000601_pt1 | contig 15506 bp, 14 predicted proteins | sample HubBroMetageREF2_FD_66726 | JGI IMG/M metagenome (GOLD analysis project Ga0070762, IMG submission 66726) | Reference soil microbial communities from the Hubbard Brook experimental Forest, New Hampshire, USA - Hubbard Brook CCASE Soil... | ecosystem: Environmental > Terrestrial > Soil >...
CGCTATCTGGGCCGTTTTCCCGGCTGCGTGGATGCCATTCATAGTGAACAAGTCTTGGGCTGCTACTTGCTGGCTGCGGAACGAATGCATGCCTGAGGAAACCACAATGCGAGACACCCCCAAACTCGATTTCAACAGAAATGCTGGACAGTGCCCACGTCCCACCCTCTATTGCCTGAATGTTGCGCTGCTGCTACACTATCGCGGCAAGAGCTAGCCTGCTGCTCCTGCGACACCCGCGTAAGAAGGCTTATCCATGTCTGGACACTCTAAATGGGCCACGATCAAGCATAAGAAGGCGGCTACGGACGCCAAGCGTGGCAAAATTTTCACCAAAATTATTCGTGAATTGACGATTGCTGCGCGCACCGGCGGCGCCGACCCCATCACCAATCCGCGCCTGCGCACCGCGATTCTTTCCGCGAAGAGCGAAAATATGCCCAATGACAACATCGAGCGCGCGATCCAGCGCGGCACCGGCACGCTCGAGGGTGAAACGCTCGACGAAGTCACCTTCGAAGGCTACGGCCCCGGCGGCGTCGGCGTGCTGGTGCAGGTCGTCACCAACAATCGCAACCGCATCGTCAGCGAAGTGCGCCACATGTTCTCCAAGAACGGCGGCAACATGGCCGAAAACGGCGCGGTCGGCTGGATGTTCCACCGCAAGGGCGACATCATCGTCCCCAAGGAAGCCGCGGACGAAGAAAAAATGATGAGCATCGTGCTGGACGCCGGCGCGGAAGATTTGCGCGACGACGGCTCGGCTTGGGAAGTCACCACGCCCCCCGAAGCGTTTGAAAAGGTGCGCGAGGCATTGCTCGCCGCCGGCGTCACCCCGGCCACCGCGGAAATCGCCTTCGTCCCGCAAAATTACGTCAAGCTCAGCGGCGCGCAAGCCCAGCAAATGATGCGCATGGTCGAAACTCTGGAAGATCACGACGACGTGCAGCACGTCTACGCCAACTTCGACATCGACGAAAAAGAAATGCAAGCCGCCGTCGCCAGCTAGCCGCGAGTCAACCCGTCACGCAGTACCGCGGACTGCTCGTCCTGTGTCCTCGGTTTGGCCGGAGCCGCCGCGAATTGAATTTTCGGTCTTATCCCATCATCACGATTTTTTGCGGGTCAGCGCATGATTCAATGCTCCGAGCAATACCCAGCTTCTTCATGCGGAAATACAAGGTCGAGCGGTTCAATCCTAAGCGAGCCGCGGCGCCGCCGGGTCCGGAGAGAACCCACCTGGTCTCTTTCAGTGTCTTCAGGATATGGTTGCGCTCCACCTCTTCCAGAGTTTGGTGGCGGTCCGGGTTTTGACCGGGCATGATCCGCGATTTTAGGTCTCGGAGCGAAAGCTGCAGCACAGGACCGGGGCTTAAAATCACTGCGCGCTCGATTACGTTTTCCAGCTCCCGGATGTTGCCAGGCCACCGATACCGAATCAGCGCGTCCACTGTTTCGGACGGAATCGTGTCAATCGTCTTGCACAATCGTCGTGCGGCTTGTTGCACAAAATGCTGCACCAACAGCGGAATATCCTCCGGACGTTCCCGCAAGGGAGGAACTTGGATGGGAAAAACATTCACTCGATAATAGAGGTCGCTGCGAAATTGCTTCTCCAGGATCATTCCTTCCAGGTCACGATGGGTCGCGGCCACAACGCGCACATCCACTTTTTGCGTCCGAGTGCTTCCCAAGCGCTCAAATTCCCGCTCCTGCAAGACGCGAAGAAGCTTCGGCTGGAGCTCCAGACGGATGTCGCCAATCTCATCCAGGAACAGCGAACCGTGATGTGCAAGCTCGAGTCGGCCGATCTTCTGTGCGATCGCGCCGGTGAACGATCCCCGCTCGTGCCCAAACAGTTCGCTTTCCAGCAGCCCGGTAGGAATGGCGGCACAGTTGAGTTTGACGAATGGCCGGTCCCTGCGAGGACTGTGCCGGTGAATGGCGCGCGCGATGAGCTCTTTGCCCGTACCTGTCTCGCCTAACAAAAGCACAGTCGAATCTCCGCAGGCGACCGTCTCGACCATCTGCAGCACGTGGCGAAGACCCGAGCTTCTCCCAATGATCCCTTCGAAACCGCTCGGCGGGTTCACTGCTTCGTCGCTTCCATCGATATCAAGCGTGATCTCTTGACCGGTATTAGACCTTAGGTCCTCGTACTGTGAAGGATAGGTGAGACTATTCAAGCCCATTGCCACGCTCCCTTTTTTGCGGGTTGTCCGTGTCACCGTTCTGTTTTTTCCTTCTCGGCCGCCCACTTTCTCGCCCGATCCATTCACGGACGTACGGCGGACAATTCTGCAGCGTGATGCTGTCCGCTTCGCACTCCGCCAGAAACTTGATGGCATCGCTGTCTACCAGTGTTACGTCTTTCAAATCCAACGCGATGTGGCTGCCGGCCCCCTCTAGATCAAGGAGCCCGCGCAACTCGTCGATATCTTCTGCTTCGATTCGACCGCTTAGAGTGAACGTAACCTTCCCATTCGCTTTTCTCTGGATCTTCAGCATACGAAGTCCCTTCCAGGGTGCAGGCTGCCCGTGGTTACTAGAAGTGAGCGGAACCATCCTACAACACCGATTCTTGGGCACTTAGCTTGGTATTGGCTGGCGAAGTTTCTCCCATCGGCGAAATCCCATGTTTCGCGAAGCCATCCGGTGTTTGTTCCTGCTCGTCACTCATTTCGTGTACCAAGGCGCTTCCCATGCGAGAATCAAAATTCCTGACGGGGCATATTCTCAAGGTGACGATTGGGGAAGTCCTTCAGAAAACTCTGAAAAAAGATGAAAAACTCTGAATGGCCTTGTAAGCTAGCCAGCTTTCTATGAGCAACGTGTACCGTTTCGGAGAGTTTGCCCTGGATCCAGGTGCGCGCTTGCTTTCTCGCGCGGCTTCGCCTATCTCTCTCACCCCAAAGGCTTTCGACCTTCTTCACTACCTGGTGCAAAACCCCAATCGGCTGGTTACCAAAGAGGAATTGCTGCAAGCCGTGTGGGGCGGCACGATTGTGGAAGAGGGGAACCTGACGCAATACATCTCCCATTTGCGCAAGGCTCTGGGAGACAACTCGGAAGACGCCCGCTTGATCGTCACTATTGCTCGAAAGGGATACCAGTTCACGGCGCGTGTCACTGTCGTCGCTGCGGCAGCAGATATCACAGATCGTGCCAAGCTTCAGCCGGCTGCGACCGACACCTCAAAAACCGATGCGCGACCCGTGGAGTACCCAGCCAAAGAAAAAGTTACCAAATCACCGCCGCCTCCTCTTCGCTTGCGCAAATGGTTCGCCGCAACGGCGCTATTGGCGGTCATCGCTGGGGCCTCCTGGTTGTACTGGAGTTACCGCCGCCGAGTCACGCTCTCTGCGACCGACACCATTGTTCTCGCCGATTCCAAAAACGAGACCAGCGATCCGGTCTTCGACGACGCATTAGACGCAGCTTTGCGCTACGAAATAGGACAGACGCCCTATCTGAACGTTTTGGGCAACGACAAAGTCCTGGGGACCCTGGGGCAACTTGGCCTCCCGCCGAGTACAAAGTTGACGCCAGACGTGGCACGCCAGATCTGCGGCAAGACCAACAGCAGAATGGTGATCTCTCAATCGATCGGCGATGCCGGCAATGGCTACCATTTGCAGATGCGGGCGCTCGACTGCGGCTCGGGAACAACCTTGGCCAAAGAACAGGCGGAGATCGGTAAACGGAATGAGGTCGTACACGAATTAGGAGTCACAGCTGCGCGCCTTCGCGCGAAGCTGGGAGAGCCCGCAGATTCGCTGGCGCGCTTCAATCAGCCTCTGGAAAAAGCGCTCAGCCCTTCGCTCGAGGCGATACAAGCTGGCGCTCAAGGGCTCAAACTCTCCCTCGCCGGCAACGCTGCGGGAGGGCTCAAACTCTATCAGCGAGCTGTCGAACTAGACCCAAACCTTGCCCCAGTTTATGAGCGCATGGGCGCGGCCTACCTTTTCCTGGGTAACATTGAGTTGTCGGAGGCTTCCTACACGCGTGCCTATCAACTCCGCGACCGATTGACCGAAAAGGACCGGTTGGGCTTCGAAATCACCTATTACAGTAATGTGATCGGCGACTGGGAGAAGGAATATTCTTCCGCGCTTCGTTTCTTAGAGATATTTCCACGGGATGTGTTCGGTCATGCCAACCTCAGGGAAGCATTTGTGCATCTCGGCCAGCCCGACCGGGCCGCAGACGAAGCGGCTGAGGTTGTACGGTTGCGGCCAAGCTCATATTATTTCGGCAGCGCCATACAGTCCATCAGGTTCGCGAGCAGATTCAGTGAGGCGAAATCATGGCTCGCCAAAGCGGACGCCCTTAAATTCGACAATTTACTAATCCGGCGGGAAAAGCTAATTGTGGCATTCGCTACAGGCGACCGCGACAACGTCGAAAAGATCCTCAAGGAGGAAGCGCAAGGCAGCTACCGAGAAGACTTCCTGTATGAACATTCCTTGATCGAAATTCAGCAGGGTCGCTTTCACTCCGCCGAGCGTCTGCGACTGCAAGCTTTGGGGCCAATCTCGAAGGCTGGCAATGCTGACTGGTGGGTGATCGTCTCGGCCCTGGAGGATGCCGAAGTCGGAAAGGACGTGCAAGCTCGGGGCCATGAAAGCAAGGCAGCTGCAAGTCCGCTAGATCGCAATGGCAAGATCGCCCTGGCGCTCGCGCTCGCGCGATCAGGGCGAGCAGCGGAAGCCGGTACACTCGCAGACCAGGTCAGCGCGGAAAGGCCCGAGGACACGCTCGTGCAGCATTACTTCATTCCCACCATCCGGGCCGCGATCAAGCTGCGGCAACACGATCCGGCGGCAGCCATCGATCTGCTCCGTGGCTCTACCAAGTACGATCTGGCGTTTACGGGATCCTTCTATCTGTACCCCGCATACATCCGCGGACTCGCGTACCTGGCGCTCGGCGATGGCCAATCGGCCGCGACTCAGTTCCAAAAGCTGATCGACAATCCCGGTTTTAGCGTGAGACATGTCACGGGACCCTTGGCCTGGCTCCAGCTTGGCCGCGCGCAGAAGATGATGGGCAATGAAGCCGCTACACGGAAGTCCTACGAGACTTTCTTGGATTTGTGGAAGAGCGCCGATCCCGACACTCCCATCTACCAGCAAGCCAAAGCCGAGTATGCCAAGCTCCGAAAATGAATTGCACAGATTCAGGAGTCGGATGCCGCATTGCGGCGGTCGCATGACCGGGAACTGGTCAAAGTCTAGAAGCTGGCGCAGCTCGCTTCGCCAAAAAGTGCGCCCCCTTCTTGTGGGCTTTTGCATCAAATGTTATCTTCTGGCCAAAGGGAGGGGCGCAATGACACCGTCAGGACCCAACCAGGACGCAAAAACCACAAACGGTGGCGGAGGGTTGCCGAGTGAAAGCGCACCGCTGGAACAGCATCCAGCGCCCCTGACCACAGGAGATAAGTTCGCGCGATTGGCGGGTATCGGCGTTGTGCTCCTCGGTGTTGTGGGAGCGTTTCTATATCTGGGCGGGTGGTTCAGCCCTCAGAAACTGACGCCTGCGGGGTTCGTCGATGAGTTCGAGCGCGTGGGCGGCATCCACTCGGGTTTCCGTCGCAATCACGCGAAAGGCGTATGCGTTCGAGGATTTTTCGAGAGCAACGGACAGGGGGCGCGCCTCTCAAAGGCTGTCGTCTTCCAGAGCGGCCGCGTGCCAGTGATCGGCCGCTTTTCCCTAGGCGGTGGCGATCCCTACGCCGCCGACGTGCTGACGAACGTCCGCGGCTTGGGCCTGCAGTATTCCTTACCCGACGGCGAAAAGTGGCGGTCCGCGATGGTCAATCTGCCGGTGTTCCCGTTCAAGGATCCGCAGGCCTTTTACGACAACCTGGTGGCGTCGCAGCCCGATCCGAACACTCATAAACCCGATCCAGCGAAAGGGGCGGCGTTCTTCGCGAGCCACCCGGAAACCGCGCGAGCGATCGGAATCATCAAGAGCGGTGCGCCGTCGTCCGGTTTCGACAACAGCACCTTCTACGGTCTGAATGCGTTCCGCTTCACCAATGCGGACGGCGCGTCGAGCTACGTGCGCTGGACGCTCGCGCCCGTGCAGCCGTCAGGGCCTGCGAGCGCGGCCGAAACAAGCCAGGACAAGAATTTCCTTTTTGACGGGCTGATTGCGAGCATCCTGCAGCATCCGTTGCAGTGGCACTTGATCCTCACTGTGGGGCAGCCCGGCGATCCGACCGACAACGCCACGATCCCGTGGCCAGAAGGGCGGGAGCGGGTGGACGTGGGAACGTTGACGCTCGATTCCGTTGATAGCGAAGAAACCAGTCCTGCGCGCGACATCAATTTCGACCCCCTGGTTTTACCGGCTGGCATCGCGCCGTCCGACGATCCCTTGCTGAGCGCTCGATCGGCGATCTATTCGCAGTCGTTTACACGGCGGGCGGGAGAGAAGAAAGAGCCGAGCGCGATCACGCCCGCGGAGGTGCGAAAGTGAGCGCCAAGATGATCACGGAACGTTGGCAATTCAATGGTCTTATGCGGTTCCTGCACTGGCTGATGGCGGCGATGGTGCTGACCATGCTCTTCATCGGCATTGCGATGGTCGCATCGCTTGGCGACTATCACGTTCTCCTATCGATTCATCGCCCGCTGGGGATCGCGATTCTGATTTTAGTCGTGATACGCCTCGTGACGCGGCTCTCGAGCACGTTGCCCCCGTTCCCCGCCACGATGTCGCCACAGGAGCGCTTGGCCGCGCACGCCTCGGAAGTGTTGCTGTACACACTGCTGTTTGTGCAGCCTCTCGTCGGCTGGGCGATGCTGTCCGCCGCGCGCTATCCAATCGTGCTCTTCGGGTCGGTGCATCTTTTCCCCATCCTTCCACACAACGTGATGGTGTACGCCGTACTGCGCCACACGCATACGATCCTGGCATACCTGTTCTTCCTCGCGTTCATCGCCCATTTTGGAGCCGTTCTGTTTCACACGCTGATTGTGCGAGACGGGTTGCTCAGCCGCATGTTGCCGGGGCGGGCCCGCGCGCGCTGACTTCCTCGAAAGGGTGCTCCTCTTGGCGCGCCATGACAAGAAGGGTCCCCTCGTTGCCCTGGCTGCTCGCCCAAGCGGGAGTTGCACCGACCGGTTGAGCTGGCAGCGTTCATCAGGGCTTATCCACGGGGCGCCGGTACACTATGGAGCATGCTGCGAGATCGCCGCCTTGTGTCGGCGATGCCCTCTGTCACACTGAAAGCCCCTTTCTATAGCTGCGGTACATTCGTTAGGTATTTCCCTCTCAGGACGGAATTCTTTCATGCTTAGCAGTTCTACGTCCGGAGCTCTGGTATCCGGAGAGGATTCTCGCTTGTTCCGAAGAATTCTGGATACAGCTGCCGAGGCCATGGTGCTCGTGGATCGGGAAGGTGAGATTCTGCTGGTTAACCAACCAGCGGGAACATTGTTTGGTTGTCGTCAAGAGGAAATGGTCGGCCAAAAAATTGAAATACTGCTACCAGATCGTTTTCGCGCAAATCACCCACACCTGCGCACGGCATTTTCGGCGCACCCGCAAAAACGGGCCATGAGTTCGAGAAACGAACTGTATGGCTTGCGCAAAGACGGATCAGAGTTTCCCATCGCAGTGAGTTTGAGCCCGATAGAAACCGAGTACGGGTTACTGATTTCCAGCACGATCCTGGACGTTAGCGCCCGCAAGTTGGCAGAACAAACTACCGAATCGGGCTGGCAGGACAAAGAAAGGTATAAGAATGAATTTTTGTCGCACGTTTCCCATGGACTCCGCTCGCCACTCACCGTGATTAAGCAGTTCACGACAATTATACTTAACGGTTTGGCCGGAGACCTGTACCAGGGATCTCGTCGGCGAAAACAAGGCAGCTGCGTCGCAGCATGAATGAAGCTGGAAACCCGACTCCTGACAAGCCTAGAAAAGGAGTGGCGCGGCCGGAAACTGAGCCAAGCCCAAAAGAGCTAGCGAAGCCAGCTTCGCCGAATAAAGCGCGGCAAGCTTTCCGCGCTTCACAGTTCGCTCCGTCTCGCGCCTGGTCCGCTTTCCCCGACTCTGCTAGTTCCGTTCGCGTCGCTGTGCCCTGAAAAAACACTACAATCTGCCCGCCTCGCGCACTACACTTGTGCGTTCTCATATGATTCGCCCAGCACCCACCACGATAACTGCGAACTCCGTAAAGAAGACCGCGCGCCTCTGCGTGCTCGGCGTCGATCCCGCGGTCGCCGGCGCTACCGGCTACGGCGTGGTCGAATTCATCGGCTCCTCGCCGCGACTGTTGCGTTTTGGCGCGCTGAGGCTTCCTGCGCGCGCCACGTTCGCCGCGCGCCTGCGCGAAATCCATGAATTGATCGCCCAACTGGTGGCGGAATTCGCGCCCGACGCCGTCGCCGTAGAATCCGTTTTCACCGCGCTGAACATGCGCACCGCGCTGAAACTCGCTGAAGTACGCGGCGTGGTGCTGCTCGCCGCCGCGCAAGCCTCCATCCCCGCGCACAGTTATTCGCCGCGTGAAGTGAAAGCCAGCATCGCGGGATACGGTGCCGCATCCAAACAGCAAATGCAGCAAATGGTAACTTCCGCGCTGGGATTGGCCGAATACCCGGAGCCGGCCGACGCTGCCGACGCTCTGGCGGTCGCCCTCTGCCACGCGCACAGTTTCCGCGCGCGTGAACGCCTGCTCGCCTCCATCACATCGATTCCGGGCGTGATCCGGCCGCGTTCCGTAGCTGATGTAGCGAAAACCAACCTGCGAAACCAAACCCGCGCGGCGCGCATCTCTGGTCTGTGATGCGGCAATTCTTGATTCACTGCGCACAGCGCCACTGTTCCAGCGCGTTCGCTCGCACGTCGCTGGTTCTTTTCGCGGTCGCGGTCTGCGCGGCAGAAATATCCGCCGCGATGCCAGCCGGCTTGTCGCGCGCATCTGCGTCACCCCGCGCGCTGAGCGGTTCACGCGCTCCCGCGGAAAACGCCCCTCCCCAAATCACCTTCCGCAAAGTCTTCAAGACCAGCTACCCCGAGTTCGTCGAAATCAAAATTAATCAAGCCGGTACAGGCACCTACGACATACGCCAGCTCGACGAAGACGCCAATCCACAGCCGTTCGAAGTGAGCGCTCCGCTCGCGCAACGCATTTTCGCGCTGGCTGCGAAACTGAATAATTTTCAAAATGTGGATTTGGACGTCCACCGCCGCCTCGCCAACCTGGGCGCAAAAAGCCTGCTGTACGAAAAGGGCGGGGAAAAACACGAAACCGATTTCAACTACACGCTCGACGACACCGCCTCGCAGCTCGTCAATATTTTCGAAGGCTTGGCGCGCCAGACCACGGACCTCTCCGATCTGGTCCGCACCATGCGTTACGACCACCTGGGCGTCAACGATGTGATGCAGCAGATCGAGCGCGACTACAACAGCAAGCTGCTCCCCGAGCCCGAACGCTTGCTTCCCACCCTCGACCAACTGGGCGCCGACGAGAAATTCATAGATATCGCCCGCACCCGCGCCCGCACCCTGGCCACACGCATCCGTTCTTCGCATTAGGGCTGCAGCCGCCAGGGCGTGCCGTCCGCCGCCATTGCCCTTGTTGCGCTTGCACCGCCGGAAATCTGTCCCATCGTACAACTTGACACTTCATGTAACTCCGTTTACTCTCCGTGCCGTCCTCGCCGTCCCAAAACGGGAATCAAGGTGAACGAAACCATGCGACCCCAGTCCGCGCGTTTCTGGCGTATTTGTCTGCTCTTTGCTTTCTTTTCGCTGCTGATGCTGCTTCCGCTGCGGACCGTCGCGCAATCTGCGGCGGTGCCGTCGCGCATCACCCAGGCGGTGGACGAATCGAACCTCACCGTAGTGAAGGGCAACACCTATTACCTGGCAAGCGCCGAATACGATCGCGGCGCGGCCCCTGCAAGCCTGCCCATGAGCCGCATGCTCCTGGTGCTGCAACGCAGCCCCAGCCAGGAAGCCGCGCTCGAGCAATTGCTCGACCAGCAGCAGGACCACTCCTCGCCAGATTTCCACCAGTGGCTGACGCCCCAACAATTCGGCCAGCAGTTCGGCCCGTCCGACCAGGACATTCAGACAATCACAGCCTGGCTGCAATCCCGCGGATTCCAGGTCGCCCCAATTTCCAACGGCCGCACCGTGATCGAATTTTCCGGCACTGCCGGCCAAGTCCAGGAAGCGTTCCACACCGCCATCCACAAATATTCAGTCCCCACAAGAACCGGCACAATCGAAGACCACTGGGCTAACTCCACCGACCCATCGATTCCCGTCGCACTCGCGCCCGTCGTCGCCGGCATCAACACCCTGCACAATTTTCCCCGCAAGCCGATGCACGTTGTAAGGGGCGTCTACACGAAAAATACGGAAACCGGAATCATCAAACCTCTCGGCCCTGCCAATCCCGCCACGCCCTCGTGGACCGCCAGCTGCGACGACGGTCTGGCCACCTGCTTTTTCCTCGGACCCTATGATTTTGCCGCAATCTATAACGTAGCCGGACTCTGGAACGGATCCCCGGCCATTGACGGCACCGGCCAAACCATCGCCGTCATCGGCGAATCCGACGTGGATTTTAAGGATATCGAGGGCTTTCAAAATATGTTCGGCCTGCCAGCCAAGGATCCGGTCCTTGTCCTTGACGGTCCCGATCCCGGCATCGAGCCCGGCGATGAAACCGAATCCGATCTCGACCTGGAATGGTCCGGCTCCGTCGCCAAAGGCACCACCATTGATTTCGTCATCGCCGCCACCACCAACACCACGCTCGGCGTTGATCTTGCCGCCCAGCACGCTGTTGACCACAACGTCGCGCCGATCATCAGCGAAAGTTACGGCATCTGCGAGCTGGGTGTCGGCACCACGGGAAATAGATTCTACAGCGGCTTGTGGCAACAGGCCGCCGCACAGGGAATTACAGTCTTGATCGCCGCGGGCGATAGCGGTTCGGCCGGCTGCGATAGTCAGGATAATCAATCTCCCGCACCGGCTGAATTCGGTTTGCAGGTCAGCGGTTTTGCTTCCACTCCATACAATGTCGCTGTCGGCGGCACCGATTTCAACGATCTCACCAGTCCATCCACCTACTGGAACGCAACCAACGCTGCCACCACGCAAGCATCCGCCAAAGGATACATTCCTGAATTCCCCTGGGACGATTCCTGCACCAGCGTCGCAATCGTTTTCTTCGGCTTCAGCACCAACCCCCTCACCAACTGCAATAACTCGCAACTACTCAGCTTTGCCGTCATTACAGTCGGCGGCAGCGGTGGAAAGAGCGCCTGCACGGTCAACGACGGCAGCGACCCCTCGAGCTGTTCGGGCGGTTACGCGAAACCTTCCTGGCAGGCTGGTAAAGGTGTGCCCAGCGATGGCAAACGAGACATACCCGACGTTGCTCTCTTCGCCAGCGCTGGTTCCATTTCCGGCAGCGCGTACATCATTTGCGAGGCCGATCAGACCGACGCGACTTACTGCAGCGCGCAGAACCCTGATTTCCTTGCTATCGGCGGCACCTCTGCTTCCACTCCCAGTTTTGCCGGCATCATGGCCATGGTCGTTCAGAAAACCGCGTCTCGTCAGGGCAACGCGAACTACATTCTTTATCAACTCGCCGCGCAATCCGGCGCAAGTTGCACCTCGTCGGCTACGCCGGCCAGCACCTGCATTTTTTACGACATCACCACCGGCACAAACGCCATGCCGTGCGACGACACCGTGCCCGTGCCGGTCAATTGCGGCACCGCCGGCTCCGAAGGCATCGGCGTTTTGACCGGCTACAATTCCACAGCCGGCTATGACCTCACCACCGGCCTAGGTTCAGTCAACGCCGCCAATCTCGTCAACAAATGGAGCAGCATCACCTCCGCTCTTAAGCCCAGCGCCACAACTTTGTCGCTCAATCCAACTTCGTCAATCGTCCATGGCACTCCGGTGACCGTGCAGATCGGCGTAACACCCACACCTCCAGCCACTGGCACAGCCACCGGCAACGTTGCGCTGCTCTCCACAAGCGCCATTGACCCGGGCGTCACCGATTTTGCTCTGGCGAACGGCTCAGTGAACACTACCACGGACGTCCTTCCCGGCGGCACTTACAACGTCACCGCGCACTATCCCGGTGACGGCACCTTTGCTGCTAGCGACTCCGCGCCAGTTCCCGTGACGGTCACACCAGAAGGCAGCAAAGTCGCCGTTTCATTCCTTACGCAAAATTCTCAGGGCTTTCCGCTTCCGTTCAGCACAGGACCGTACGGTTCCACGGTCTATCTCCGCGCCGACGTCAGCGGAAATTCCGGCGAAGGTGTTCCCACCGGCACCGTCACCTTTAAAGACAACGGCCAGACCATCAGCGGAATTCCAGCACTGACCCTAAACAGCCAGGGCAACGTCCTGCCCACGAATCCCACTTTCACATTTACCGCCGGAACTCATCCCATCACCGGCGCCTACAGCGGCGATCCCAGCTTCAACGCCGGCACCTCGCCCGCCACCTCCTTCACCATCACGCAAGCCCAGATCCCAATCGCCTTAAGCCTCCCTCCTACCGGAGTCCTCGGTAGCCCTTTTACCATCTTCGCGGGGCCAAATGGCACAAACTGCGGAAACGCCCCCACCGGCACAATAACCTTTTTCGCAGGCTCGACGCAGATCGGAACGCCGCAGACTCTTCAACTCTCCACCAGCCCCGGCACATGCCAGATCAACGGCTTGGCGGAAGTCACCACCGGCACATTGCCTTTTGGGCCAAACACGATTACGGCGAAGTACAATGGCGATATCAACTATGTTGCCTCCACTTCTGCGCCAGGCACAATAGACATCGAGATCACCACGACCACTGCAGTCAGCACTTCGGCCTCTACGATTCAGCAGGGCCAAAGCGTCACCTTCACTGCGACCATCACTCAGAATCAATCCGGCGGCCCCGGACCCACCGGCACGGTGCAATTCTCCGCAAACGGTATAAACTTCGGCAGCGCCGCGGCACTCAGCGGCGGAAAAGCGCAACTGACCACTACTTCACTTCCATCCGGCACAGACACAATTACGGCTTTTTATTCGGGTGACAGCAGTTATGAGGATTCCGTAGCCAGCCTCTCGCAAACTGTGACGCCTGGCCCCGATTTCAACCTTTCGTTTGCGCCGGCTACAGTCAACGTCAGCGCTCCCGGTTCGTCCGGAACCACGGTCGTGACTGTGAACGCGCTGAACGGTTTCACCGCGTCGGTCAATCTTACAGGCTGCACCCATCTTCCTTCGGAAAGCACTTGCAGCTTCAGTCCTGCCACCGTGGCTGCGGGCGGGACCTCGACTGTGACGGTTTCGACCACCGCTCCCAGTTCGCTCGTTCCGCTAAGCCGCCACATTGATAGCGGCGGATGGCGAACAGCCGCTGCCGCGATGCGGCTGTTGCTCATCTGCGCTGTTCTGTTCGCGTTGGCAATTCAGGCGCGGCGTCGCCGCTGGAATTTCATCGCCAGCGGGATCACCCTCACATTGTTGATCGTCATCGCGGCGTGCGGAGGCGGAGGCAGCGGAGGCGGCGGAACCGGGCCCACCAATCCCGGTACGCCCGTGGTCACGAACCAGACCGTTTCCGTGACGGCCACCAGCGGCACGACCACGCACACTTTCACATTCACGCTCACCGTCAACTGACGACATCCAGCGGTGCGGTCGCTCGATTTTATATGGGGTGCGGCGGCTTGACGCCGCTTTGCTTGACGCGAAGCTTGCTTCGCGTGCTTGTGACGACGCCACCCCCACCGCGCCGCTCACCGCACGATCAACCCTGCATACCCAACCACTTCTTCGCGTTCATCGGTGATGTCACCCGAAGTCGCATAGCGCACGAGTTCCGCACTCTCCGCGCCCAAATCCCGCATCGCTACCAGCATCGCCGTCGTGGCCGCGTAACCGCACATCGTGATCCCCTCACCGCGCACCGTGTCGTACAACCCGCGCGGATCCAGCGCTAGAATGCGCTCGATCGCTCGTCCATCTTTCGCGCGCGTGATTCCATCGCTTTCGTAATGATTCATGTCCGTGCTGGCAATCACCAGCACGCGCTCGCTCTGCGCCGCCACCACCTTGGCCACCGCGTGCCCTAATTCTTCCAGCAACGGATAACGGTCTGCACCCAGCACCACCGGCACAAACCGAAAATCCGGCACCAGTCGCTGCAGAAATGGAATCTGCACTTCCAGCGAATGTTCGCGCTCGTGCGCTACGGCGTCTTCGCGCAAACGCGGGCACGCCTGCATCAGCTCCGCGGCCAGGTCCGCATCCACTGGCGCATCTCCGCAAGGTGTTCGCCAGCTTCCCTGCGACAAAATTGCCATCTCCTCGCCGCGCGGATAATGCCGCGGCCCCAACAAAATGCATCGTGCGGGAATTTCCAGCAAAGAATAGACGGCGCCTGCGACGTGCCCCGAATACATGTAGCCCGCATGAGGAACCACGCAACCGCGCGCCAAAGTTTTCCCCGCGCTCGCCACAGGCGGCGCAAATTCAGAAATTTGCCGCGCAAGCTCCTGCGGTTCGGATGGGTAGAAGCGGCCAGCAACAGCAGGAGGGCGAATCATTTCGTAGCGCCGGTTCACTCCGAGAGCCTGCCCGCGGCTGGATCGAAGGGCGTTTCGCCGGCTCTTTTCTCGCGTGTGACTCTACCGAAAACTCAAAGCGAAATACGAGGAATCAAATCGGTTTGGAAGGCCTGCCCTTAATATTGAGCGCTTCGCTGCCGCCAGGTATCCACAAAATCTTCACGTGGTCGCCGCTCTGATATCCGCCTTCATCCTGCACCCGCTCGATTTTATCCTTGGCTCGGTCGGAGAACGTGAAGGTGTGGACCTCCATCGGATTATCCGCTTCGCGCACGATCAGCGTGCGCCGGTCGGAGTGGATCACTTCCGCTTTCAGCCACACGGCCTTGGCGGGCTTCTGCTTCACCACCACCGGCGTATTCACGTCGGTGGAAATCGGTGTCTTTTCCGGTTCCACCACCTGCGCGCGCGCAGACGGCGCAGACACCGCCAGCACAGCAACGGCGCAGAATAGCGAGGTAACAATAAATTTACAGTTCTTCATCGAATGATATCTTCAGCGACTTCAGGAATTTTATGTCTTGCGCGGTGATCTCCACCCGCGGCTCGATCGTTTCTTCTTCCATGATTTCATCGTCCACGCGAATGTGCAGCGATTCCAGAAAACGGCGGTCCTGCGTGGTCATCTTCGCATCCTGCGCTGATCTGCGCGCCAATCCGATCGTCGCGTCCAGCTTCAGCACAATGTCGAACCCCGCCGAACGCACTCCCGAAATCGCTTCGGCGATCCGGTTGGAATCAGACACCGTATCATTTATGGCGTGTCCCAGCTCTCGCAGCAACTGCTTCATGCGATCGTCGAGTTGCAAGGGCATCACCTCCCGTAAGAGCACCCTTCTATCCCAATTCTAGGTCCGCCGCCAGCGCGAAACAAGG
>Ga0070762_10000602_pt1 | contig 15503 bp, 16 predicted proteins | sample HubBroMetageREF2_FD_66726 | JGI IMG/M metagenome (GOLD analysis project Ga0070762, IMG submission 66726) | Reference soil microbial communities from the Hubbard Brook experimental Forest, New Hampshire, USA - Hubbard Brook CCASE Soil... | ecosystem: Environmental > Terrestrial > Soil >...
TCGGGTGGAAGCGCACGATGGCCCGTCCGCCGCCGACATCGTCATCGTTGACGCCTTTGACGAATCCGAGCGCCGCCACCGGTAGTGTCTGGAAATTCGGCGCAGTCGCGGTGCCGATGTTGGTGACGCCCGTGACGCCCTCGCCCACGCGGTACTGATCGATATAACCGCTGTCGTAGAGCTTCCATCCGACCATGCGCAGAGCCAGTACGCCGTCGATGATCGGCAGATTGACCTCGCCATTGATGTTGTAATTGCCGCTAGCGTGCTGGGTCTCGGAGCCTTCCATGGTCACGTAGCCGCCGAGCGTGTTGAGGTCCGGAGAATTGGGGATGAAACGAATCGTACCGCTCATGGAACTCGCGCCGTACAACGTGCCCTGGGGTCCCCGCAGTACTTCAACGCGATTCATGTCGTAAAGACGGATGTCGGATTCGAAGCCGCCGCCGTCATCGGCGTTGGAGCCACTGATCACTGCTTCGCCGTAGTACACGCCGGTCGTCGCATCGCCGGTGGAGTTAATACCGCGAATGACGTATTTCTTGTCGCCCGGACCTAAGTCTTGAATCGAGAGACCGGGAACTTCCCCTGCGATGCTCATGATTCCCGACGCACTCATGTTCTGCAGGGAGTCGCCGCTGATGGCCTGGATCGATGCCGGGATATCGAGAACCCTCTGGGCGTTGAGCTTGTTGGCGGTGACGACGATCTCCTCGAGGCCACCGGAGCCGCCTGCGACCGTTTGCGCCGGCGACGAGAGCGGCGCGGCCACTGTGGCGGCGATGCCTACGCATGCGGCGAAGCGCCGGCCTGCAACCCCTAACTTGGCGGTCAAACGCCGTCCAATTGTTATATTCATCGCAGATTCTCCCGTTATTGAGCCGTCACAATATGAGTTATCATATGAAATATCAAATAAAGACGCCTGTTGCGCGGCGCCGACAAAAACCGCCGCGTCGCTGACAGATCTGCTCCAAATGAGCGCAGGTGATTGCGCGGCGTGCGCCAAAGCGACGCACGATGGCTGGGTGCCAAACCGTGAGGCCTAAGACCGGCTCCGCATGTTGCGGCTCAGGCGCCGGATCAAATTGAACGCCGCTTCGATACCCGAGGGGGAGAAACCTTCCAATAGCCGCTGCTCGCGGCGCCGCACGACGATATTCAGCGAATTGAACAGCGCCCGGCCCTTGTCCGTGAGGTAAACCTCGACGCAGCGGGCGTCTTCCCGCCGCAGGACTCTTCGGACATAGTTTTCTTTTTCCATGCGCATCAGCGCGCGGCTGAGCGCCGACTGCTGCACCATCGCCCGATCGATGATCTCATTGATGGTGATCCCATCTCCCATGGCGAGCACCGCCAGGATGCGCCAGCGGGTGACATTGATCCCCTCACGCCGCAGTTTTTCAATCAGATCGGCATTGAGTTGGTAGGCCAGCCGCGCGATCAGATGCGGCAAGAAATCGTCAAACAGCCCTTGATCCGCGGATATCGGCGCTGCGTTTGAGGTGGCCGCGGCGGTTTTCTTTCTGGTTCGCGGCATGCTCTTAGAAAGGACTCTGACCGGCGAGGATGGCGCCTAATTTTTCCGTGTCGATGTTACCACCCGAGACGATGCAGACAACATTGCCCTTGGTCGTTGCAGCACCGAGAGCCGCCGTTGCACCGAAAGCCGCGGCGAGCGACACGGCGCCGGCGGCCTCCGCGATGACGTGGTGCCGCCCGGCGAGCAGGCGTATCGCCGCGGCAATCTGTTCGAATGACGCGCACACCGAGCCATCCGCCACCGCGCGCAACAGCGGCCACATTTCCGCCAGTACCGTGGTGCTGCCCATGCCGTCGACGAAACTCTGCCGATGGGGAACGGTCACCGGCCCACCCTTCTGCAACGCGGCCGCGGCCGGCTGGGCGGCTTCCGATTCGGCCACAATCATTCGCACGGTTGGGCGCAGGCGCCGCATCACCGAACCGATACCGCAAATCAAACCGCCGCCGCCGAAGGGGACTACCACCGCATCGCAGCCCGGCAGGTCCTCGAGAATCTCCGCGCCTATCGTCGCATTGCCCGCCAGCACGCCGGCCTCAGCGACCGGATGGACGAAGACTCCTTCTTCTCCGGGGCAAGCACGGCTGGTGAGAACCGTCCACCATTCATCGAAAGGGCGCCGAATGACCTTTGCTCCAAGTTCGACCAGTGCTTTGACCTTGGTTTCGGCGGCGGCGGTCGGAACGACCACCGTTGCCGGCACGCCCATGGCGCGCGCTGCGAAAGCCAGACCCTGACCGAAGTTGCCGGCGCTCGCGGTCAACACGCCGCGCTGCAGCTGCGCTGCATCCATGGTCTTCAACACATTGACCGCGGCCCGGATTTTGAAGGAACCCCAGGGCTGCAGATTTTCGAGCTTGAGAAAGAGGTTGGCGCCCGGCAGATCGGTGTTCAAGCGCAGAAGCGGCGTGCGCAGCGCAAAGGGCCGAATATTGTCGCGCGCCGCGGCGACCTGCGCCGCGCTGGGCAGCGACAATACGCTAGAAGTCAATGATCTGCCCAACGCCGGCCGCGCGTGCCTTCGCGAGGACATGATGCGCCGCTGCCAGGTCTTGCGGCGCGATGCCGAGGGACTTGTACAGCGTCATATCAAGAGGTGAGCAGCGGCCGACCTTCGCGCCGCTGGCGACTTCGCCGATTTCGCCCAAAATGTGTTCCGCCGTGATGGCGCCGGCTCGCAGAGCGCGCAAATACTCGCCGCCCTCGTTCACGGTAGAGTTGCGGCAATCGACGAAGAAACGAGTTTTCACAACCGCCGGAATATCAATTTCCGCGGCCCCCGCAATGCTCGAGCCAACCACGTTGAGGTGGACGCCCGGGCTGAGCCAGTCACCCTGCAGGATCGGTTCACGCGCCTTGGTCGTGGTGCAAATAATGTCGGCTCCGGCGACCGCCTCGCGAACCGTGGCGGAGGTCTCAACACTGATTCGATGTCTCGCCCCTTCCGCTACGGCGAACAACTTCGCCTTGGCAGGATCGCGTGCCCACACGCGAATACGATGCAGCGCCCGCACACTCAGCATGGCCTCCAGATGGCTGCGTGCCTGCTCGCCCGCGCCCAGCAGGGCCAGGTCTCCGGCTTGCTCCTGCGCCAACAATCGCGTGGCAAGCCCGCTTGCAGCCGCGGTACGAATGGCGGTGATTTCGGCCGCATCGAGCAGCGCGACCGGCTGACCGTGCTCGGCCTCGAACAGCAGCACCAAGCCCAGATGCGACGAATATAGCGGCGGCTTGTTGCGCGGGATCAGGCTCACGAGCTTAACGCCGAAACACTCCGGGTCTGCGAGATATCCCGGCATCATCCCCATCATGCCGCGATCGCCGGGCATCACCAGGATCGAGCGCAGCGGCAGCACCACCCGACCTTCGGAGACGGCGATCATGGTCCTGTGCATCAGTTCGATGCACTCCGCCATCGGCAGCAACCGGCGCACCTCGGCGCCGCGCAAAACGCGGATTTCCATCAGGTGCCTGTCTGAGTCTGACGTGGCGCGAGGGAACCACGCAGCTCTTGCATTGCCGCGATGAAAGATTCGACATCGTCCTCGTTGTTGTAAAAATGAAAGCTCGCCCTGACATTGTCGTCGCGATAGGACGTCACGATGTCGTGCTTCATCAACTCCGCCTGCAGCCGCGCTGCGTCGCTCGACGGCACGGCAACGGTAGCCCCGCGCCGCGCATCTTGGATGGGCGTGATGCTCGGCCAGCCGATCTCTTGCAACCTTTCCATGCAGCGGCGGGTCAGCGCGAAGTTGCGCTTTTCGATCGCGGGCGTACCGACCTTGAGCAGCAGCTTAAGACCCGCTTCGGCGGCGTAGCAGTTGACGACAGGCGGCGTTCCGGCCTCGAAGCGGCGCGCATTGGGCGCCGGCCGATTCGCGGTGATGTCCATGGCGGTGATGTTCGCTTGAGCAAACCAGCCGCTGTTGGTCGGCACCAGCGACCGCACGCACGAGTCCTTGGCGTACAGGAAGCCGATCCCCGCCGTACCCAACAGGTACTTGAGCATGCCTCCCGCCGCGAAGTCGACGTCCAGCGCTTTGACATCGATGTCCAGCGAGCCCACCGACTGGTAGCAATCGAGCAGCACCATGGCGCCCTTGGCCCGGGCGAGGCGCACGATGCCGGGAATGTCCAGTTTCGCGCCGTTGCGAAAACACACATGAGTGATCGCCACGAGCTGCGTTTGTTCGTCGATGGCCTTTGCGAACATCTCGGTGGGGATATAGCCGTCGGCGGCGCGCGGCACATGCACGACCTTCGCGCCGCGGGGCTCTTGCGCGTGCCAGATCTGCGCATTGGTGGGAAATTCGAAGTCGCTGACCACGACCTTGTTACGCGGGCCGGTGAACTGCAGCGCGCTCGCCAGGGCATTCAATCCCGCGGATACGGATGCGGTTACGGCAATCTCATCGGGCGACGCGTGCAGCAGTGTCGCGGTCAGATTGCGCACCGACTCGTTCTTCGTCACCCACACGTCCCAATTCGCGCCCACCAGCAACCGATCTTCCATGTAGGCGTCGAAAGCCGCTCGCACCTCGTTCGCCAGTGCACAATACGAACCGCTGTTAAGGTAGGTCTTTCGCTGCAGTACCGGGAATTCCTTGCGCAGCGCCTCGAAATTTTGTTCCATGTTTCCGGTTCCCTGTCGCAAGAATTCTGGGCGAAGAATTATATGCACAGTCATATAAACATGCAATTATGTGCGCACCGAGCGCCGCGCCGCTGAATCCGCAAAGGACCTGGCTTGTACGACGAAGTAAAACCGGTTGACCTGACGCAGATTGCTGCTGCGCGGGCTCGAATCGCCGGCTTGAGCACGATGACTCCGCTGGTGGGTTGCGACATCGCACCGCCAGGCAAAACAATTCGCCTGAAGCTGGAAAATCTTCAGCCGATCGGTTCGTTCAAAGTCCGGCCGATCGCCAATGCCGTTTTGAGCAAAAACCGCGCTGAACTGCGCGCCGGCATCTATACCACCAGCTCGGGCAACAGCGCACTCGGGGTCGCTTGGATGGCGCGTCGCTTGGGGATCAGCGCCACCGCGGTCGTACCCGCCAACGCACCGCAGGCCAAGCTGGAAAAACTGCGCCAGTTGGGTGCGAAAATCGAGGTTCGCGCCAACGATGTTTGGTGGCGCGCGATCGAAGCCGGCACGCTGCAGGATCAGGAAGGCGCCTACATCGACGCGGTGCGAGATCCCGCTTCACTCGCCGGCGATGCGACGATCGGGGTGGAAATTCTCGAACAGTGGCCCGACGTGGAAGCGATCCTCGTTCCCTTCGGCGGCGGCGGCCTGGCGTCCGGCATCGCCTGCGCAGTTCGCGCATTGCGGCCCGATGTGAAGGTCATTGCCTGCGAACTCAGCAGCGCGCAGCCGTTGCGAGCGGCTTTTGATGCGGGCGTCCCGACGCCCACCGCTCACGACGCAGGTTTCGTCAGCGGCGTTGGCTATGGCGCAGTGCTGCCTGAGATGTGGCCTCTGCTGCGGGCGATGATCGATGAAGTGCTCAGCGTGCCGCTCGCCCAGGTCGCGCAGACCATCAAACTCCTGGCAGAAAACAACCGCATCGTGGCGGAAGGTGCCGGCGCGCTGTCGGTCGCCGCTGCATTGGCGTCACGGTATTCGCAATCCAACGTGTGCGCCGTCATCTCCGGCGGCAATATCGATAGCAACGTGCTCGCCGCGATATTGCGCGGCGAAATGCCCTAGGTCCAGCACTCACTCGTCGTGCCGGCGTAGTGATTTCGACCGGCTCGAGCACTCGTCAGGGAGGTTGAGAAGACTCAAGGTCCTTCCGCCTTTGGGCCTTGCGTCTTCTCAACCTCCGTGACAAACGCTAACCGGTCAAAATCACTACGCCGGGTGCGCGCACGCCGCGCCTTCATGAAAAAATAGCCGATCGTCAGCAGCGCCAGCCAGGGAATGCCGACGATCCACGAGATCTGCCAGGTCTCCTTGTCCAGCCCCATGGTGACCAGCACGGCGCACAGCAACAGCAACCCCGCAATCTGCACCACTGGGAATCCCGGCGTGCGAACCAGCAAGTCGGCCAATTTGTGCCTGCGCCGGAAGCTTAAGTGACTCAACAGAATGATGATCCACACGATCATCGCGTCGAACAGCGCGACGCCGAACAAGTAGTTGTAAGCGAGCGGCGTCAGCTTCGAGAGCGCCGCGGCCGACAGGATGCAGGCGCCGGACACCAAAATCGCGGTGATCGGCGTGCCGTTTTTGCCGAGCCTCCCCAGGAAACCGGGTGCAAATCCACCGCGCGACAAGGAGAACAGCATCCGCGAGCATAAATAGACATTGGTATTCATGCTCGACAGCGCCGCGCTCAAGACCACGAAGTTCATGATCCCAGCCGCATGGCGAATACCCGAGTGCGCGAAGATGCGCACGAACGGACTCTGCGTGACGACCGTCGCGCCCGTTTCGGTCCAGGGAACAAAGGTGACGACGATGGTGAGCGCCAGGATGTAGAACAGAAATAATCGCAGCGCCATGGAGCGCAACGCCGCGGGGATGGTGCGCACCGGATCCTTGGCTTCTCCGGAGGTGACGGCGATGACTTCGATGCCGTTGAACGACAGAATCCCCAAGATCACGGCCATCCACACACCGCCGAACCCGTGCGGCATGAAGCCGCCCGGAAGTCCGGTTAGATTGTGGAAACCGACTGGTTTGGTCCACAGCCCGAAGATGGTGGCGGTCCCCAAAATGATGAAGATGACGATCGCCACCACTTTGATGAGCGCAAACCAATATTCAATGGAGCCGAAATTATGGACCGAGCGTGAATTGAAGTAGAGCAGCACCAAGGCAAATCCCACCGACCACAGCCAAACCGGCGTGCCCGGGAAATAAAAGGTCATGTAGACACCTGCCGCCACCGCCTCGGCGCCGACGGCAATCACTTGCGCCATCCAGTAGGAGTAGCGTGCGATGATTCCGGCCCAGGGGTTGAGATAAATCTCGGCATAGGTGCCGAAAGAGCCCGCGGTCGGATGCATGACGGCCATCTCCGACAGGCTGAAGACGATGGCCACGGCGGCGATCGCCGCAATCGCATAACTGACGATCACCGCCGGCCCGGCATAACCGATCGCAACGCCGCTGCCCATGAACAGGCCCGTGCCGATCGCGCCGCCGAGACCAATCATGATGAGCTGTGGCCGGCTCAGCTCTTTATGGAGGCCGGCCTCGCGGCTGGCGATTGCGGATGCGTCCAATCGCTCCCTCGCTTGCGGTGATATATTCAAACTCATACACAGTCTAGCATGCGCGAAATTGGTGCCTATGCAGCGCGCATGTCCTGGGGACCGTTCGCACTGGATCGCTCACAATCACGCGTGCCGTAGAATGAGTTTCGAATGGCTACTGTGGGTCGGCCTGACCTCATGCGCTCGCAGGCCGAAAATTCAAGCGCCGCTCAACACGCTGGTAGCGCCGGCTAGTGATATTGACCGGCTCGTTACTCGCCAGCAACCGGTCAAAATCACAAAGCCTAAGCGGCCTGATTGCGCCCCGACTTCTTCGCAAACTGCAGCTGCTGCTGCGCTTTTTGCAGAAGATCTGACGGACTGTCGGAAGCGCCGGGGGTGCTGGCGCACACGCCGACACTAATGCTGATATAGCGCAGCACCGCTGAACGCGGGTGATGAATCCGCAAATCCCGCACGCGTTCAGCCATCAGCTGGCCGACGCGCAAGGCTTGCTCGATCGACAAGCCCGGCGCGAAGGCAATCAGGCTGCCGCCGTCGATGCGCGCCGTGACGTCGCTCGAGCGGCGCAAGCAGCCTGACACGATATGCGCGACGCGGCGGATGGTTGAATCACCCGCGGCGCGTCCGAAGGTGGTGTTGTAAAGATCCAAGGCATCGATGTCGACCGCAAACACCGCAATACTGCGTTGCTCGCGATGCGCGACGGCCCAATCGCGCTTCAATAATTCTTCAAGGTAGGGCAGCGTATAAAGACCGGTCAAACGGTCGTCGCGCACCGCGACGGCGGTCGGTTGATGAGCGCCGCTCAAGCTGTCCTTGGCCACTTTTGGATCGATGCGCAGACGCTCCCCGGCATCGCGGTGGTGGCCTGCATAATGCGTGACACAACCGTCCGGGTGGCGCAATGGCATCACGGTCATTTCATTCCAAAACAGGCTGCCGTCCTTGCGGTAATTGCGCAGCAACACGCGGCAGGTTTCTCCGCGGCTCAAGGCATCCCGCAGCCGGTGGCGTCCATCCTGCTCACGATCATCGGCTTGCAGCAAACGCAGATTGCGCCCGATCAGTTCCGCCGCAGAATATCCGGTCAGTGCCTCGAAAGCCGGATTGACATAGACCACCGGGTGATCGGTGCCTTGCGCATCGATCAGCACCACGCCCTCGGGGGAGCTCTCGACCAGCCGCCGATACATGTCAGGGTCAAACCCCGTCATGACTGCCCTCCGTCAGCACCAAGGGGGGTGTCGCCGAAAGGCTTGCAATCATCATTACCGTCTGCTGCCACTGCCGGTCCGCTCCAAGATTTACCGGGGCCTCACCCCGTGCCCGCATTCGTACCACCCGGGCCTGCGAGGCCGGCGAGCCCATATCCGGCCCGAAGTGATTGAGCACAGACTTTACCGCTTGTCTATCGTTGCAAATGGGGAGGACGTCGCAACCTGCAGCAAATGCCAGCTCCGCCCGCTCGATTACGCCGCCAAAGGCAGCGGCCCCGGCCATAGTCAGATCGTCCGCAAACACACAGCCATGGAACCCCAGCTCCCCGCGCAGTACACCGGATACCCAGCGCCGGGACAGGCTGGCCGGCAGAGGGTCCACCGCCGGAAACACGACATGGGCGCCCATGACCCCGGCCAGGTGGTTCTCGATCAGCAGCCGATAGGGCCGAATATCGGGCTCCAAATCCACGAAATTGCGGCGGTCGATGGGTAAGGCGACGTGAGAGTCCGCGAACACCGCCCCATGGCCCGGAAAATGCTTGGCCGTCGCGGCCATGCCCGCCTCCCGCATACCCGACATGTAGGCAACGGCCAGCGCCGCCACGGCATCCGGATCCCGGTGAAAGGCCCGATCGCCGATGATTTCGCTCACGCCATGGTCCAGATCGACGCACGGTGCGAAGCTGAAATCGACGCCCACCGCCCTGAGTTCGCTGGCCATCAACCAACCCGCTGCCTGGGCCAGGGATAGCCCCTCGCGGCGATCCTCGTCATAGCGGCGGCCCAAAGAACGGGCGGGCGGCAGGCGCGTAAAGCCTTCGCGAAAGCGCTGCACCCGGCCTCCCTCATGGTCGACCGCGATCAACAGGGACGGGGTGCGCACGGCACGGATGGCCGCCGTCAGCCGGGAAACTTGCGCGACGTCACGATAATTGCGGCTGAATAGAATGACGCTGCCCACCAAGGGGTGCGACAGCACCTGGACGTCGTCCGGCGTCAGCTCGGTCCCGGCGATATCGACCATCAAGGGACCTAGGCTCATGGGCGTCTCTCGAACACTGCAATCGATTCGACGTGCGTGGTATGCGGAAACATGTCCATCACCCCTGCTGCGGACAGTATAAAGCCGTGCTCTGCCACCAGGATCTGCGCATCCCGCGCGAGACTCCCCGGATGGCAGGAAATATACACGACCCGCCGCGGACCCCAGCGAGACATGCAGGTGAGCAGCTCCGCGGCCCCGGCGCGCGGCGGATCGAGCAGTACCAGATCGTAGTGCTCGCTTGCCCAGGCGCCAAAGCTCTTCGGTTCGAACAGATTCTGGACTGCGAAGTCCGCATTGCCGATGCCGTTGCGCGCGGCGTTGCCGCGCGCTTTGGACACCAGCGACGCATCGCCCTCCACCCCCATGACCCGTCCGGCACGGCGCGCCAACGGCAGGCTGAAATTCCCCAACCCGCAGAACAGATCGAGCGCGGCATCGCGCGCCTGGGGCTGCAATAGCGTCATCGCCGCATCGACCATGGAGGCATTGATATCGCGGTTCACTTGGATGAAATCGACCGGTCCAAACTCGATCACGACCCGCCCGCCATCCACCGCGTAATCCAACGGCGGGTAGTCATCGCGTAGCGGCCGCACCGTGTCGAGACCGCCCGGCTGCACGAAGATCTGCAGCCCGCGCTGCGCGCCGAACGCCGCCAATTTTTCCAGATCCGCGGCACTGGGGGATTCCAGCACCCGGAAAACCAGTGCGGTCGCGCCATCCCCCGCCGCCACTTCGACTTGCGGCATTTTCTCCCTGAGGTTAAGGGTCTCGGTCAGCGCCGCCAGTTCCGCCGGCAGATTCCCCAGCGGCGCCAGCAGCACGTCACAGTGCTTGATATCGGCAATATAGGGCTTTTCGCGCTCGCGAAACCCCGCCAGCACGCGGCCCTTTTTGTGCACATATTTGATTCCCAGGCGCGCGCGGCGGCGGTACGCCCACTCCGGTCCACGTAAGGGTTCGAGAACACGCTGCGGTTGCACATTGCCGATACGCTGCAGATTCTCGAGCAGTTGGCCCTCTTTGGCGGCGAGCTGCGCCGCCGGCGCAAGATGCTGCAAGGAACAACCGCCGCAAATGCCGAAGTGGGCGCAACGCGGCACGGCACGCTCGGCGGAGGCAGCCAGCACGTCGACCAGGGCTGCTTCATCCATGTGCCGCCGGCGCTTGTGGACGCGAAAACGCACCCGCTCCGACGGCAGTGCGCCCTCGATGAACACCGCTTTGCCCTCGACGCGCGCGACGCCGCGGCCGTCGTGCGCCAGATCGACGACATCGGCCTCCTGAACCGCGGTTAGGTTGAGGTCTCGGGCCACGCTGCCGCGAATTCTTTGAGGTGCGCCGCGTTGGACTCGGCCAGGAGCTTGCGCACCCTCGCGAGCTCGTGCGCATGTTCCGCCGCATTCAGGTGTCCGCGGATCAGCTGGAATCTCAAGTAAATGAGGTAAGTATTGAGCACGTCGGTTTCACAGTAATCGCGGATCCGGGCCAGGCCGCCTTGCAAGTAGGCGCCCCACACCTCGGAGCCATGCATCCCGAGTTTTCCCGGGAGACCGAGCAAGGTGGCGATGTCCTGCAGGCTCGCTCGGCCGCGGCCCTGGAAGCCCGACAGGATGTCCATCAAGTCCATATGCCGCCAGTGAAAGCGGCTCAGGTAATTGCTGTAGCGGAAACTCTGATCGTGATCCCCTAACTCCCAGTAGCGGGCGGCGGCCACACTGTGCAGCAGACTTCGGTAGTGCAGCACCGGCAAGTCGAACCCGGCGCCGTTCCAAGAGACCAAATCCGGCGTGAACTTGTCCAGCCCGTCGAAAAATCGCTCAATGAGATGTTTCTCCGACGAAGACTCATCGCCCAGGCTCCATACCTTGAGCGATTCTCGCGATCGCATGACCACCGATATGGCCACGATGCGCTGTTGCTCGTGCGACAGAAATTCGCTGCCGGTTTCCTGTCGACGCTTGGTGAACATGATCTGCGCCACGTGCTCGTCGGACAAGTCGGACAGGCCATACAGCCGCCGGCCCAGATCCGTATCAGGGACCGTTTCAATGTCGAACACCAAGGTATTCAAGCGGCGCTACGCCGCATGAGAATGGCGACCGCAACCACCAATCCGGCTTCGTCGGTCAAGGTCACGTGACCTTCGCCGATCCCTAAACCGTCGCGAACCTTGGCGCCGCGTTCGGAATAAACCACTTCCGGTTTACCCCACGAGTTTTGCACGATGCCCACGTCACGAATCCACACGCCATGCGCAAATCCGGTGCCCATGCCTTTGACGATGGCTTCCTTCGCCGCGAAACGCATGGCCAGGAAGCGGACGGGACGCGCGGTGCGCTCGAGCTGCGCGCGCTCCTCGGGCAATAACAGATGGCGGACGAATCTCTCGCCATGTTTCTGGAACACCCGCTCGATCCGGTCAACCTTGAGAACGTCGATGCCAATGCCGAAAATCATGCGCCCGCTCGCGCGCGGCACATCAGATCCTTCATGTCGCGGACCGCTTTGGCCAGCCCATCGATGATGGCTCGCGCCACGATCGAGTGCCCGATGTTGAGTTCGATGATTTCCGGGATCGCAGCGATCGGCTCGACATTGTGATAGTTGAGCCCATGGCCGGCATTGACCGTCAGCCCGAGCGACGCCGCGAACTTCGCCGCGTTTCGCAGCCGTTCAAATTCGCGCGCGCGCGCGCTGCCGGACGCTTCCGCATAGGCGCCGGTGTGCAGTTCGATCACCGGGGCGCCTGCGCGGCGGGCCGCTTCGATCTGCGCCTCATCGGGATCGATGAATAAGGACACGCGGATCGCCGCGCCGCCGAGCGCCGCAACGGCGTCCTTCAAGCGCGCACCCTGACCTGAGACATTCAGGCCGCCTTCGGTGGTGACTTCCTGGCGCGATTCCGGCACGAGGCAAACATCCTGCGGTTTCACGTTCTGAGCAATGCGAACCATTTCGTCCGTCACCGCCATTTCAAGATTCATGCGGGTCTGCAGGGCTTCCCGCATCGCCGTCACGTCGCGATCCTGAATGTGGCGGCGGTCCTCGCGTAAGTGCAACGTGATGCTGTCGGCGCCGGCTTCCTCAGCGAGCAGGGCTGCGAACAAGGGGTCCGGGTAGCGGGCGCGGCGCGCCTGGCGCAAGGTGGCCACGTGATCGATGTTGACGCCCAGCGCGATGCTCCCGTGGAGCTTAGGCTCGCTCACGATGCTTCCTGGCGCGGCTCTCGGTGGCGCAGCGCCAGCATGACCTCGCGAGATTTCAACGCGCGCCCGTCGAGACACACATCGATGGCGCCCCGCAACAGACGCTTGGCGTCGCGCAGTGAGCGGGCGTCCTCGAAACTCTCGGCCTGCAGATCGGCCAGGGATTGGCCGTAAACGGCGCCCGGGGCCTCCGCCACGCACAATTGCGGACCGCTTTGCAGCGCGAATCGATAGTATTTATCCTGCTGCACCGGCGTTCCATCGCCGGTCTGGGTCAATTCCAGCCCGTAACCCAGCTCGTTCAACAAGCGCTTTTCGAACCGGCGCAGCGCCCGTTCTTCGACCTCGCCGTCGCACAGGGCCTGCACGCAGGAGGCATACAAGAAGAAAATTTCGGGATGCGGATCGCGGCGTTCCGTCAGCTTCAACAGCAATTCGTTCAAATAGAACCCGCTCATGAGGCGCTCGGGGGCAAGACGGGTCATCTGTCCGTCGCTCTCGGCGCCCACCAAGGGACAGGCCTCCGAGGTGCCCGACCAGGAAACCAGCAGTCTTTGAAAAGGCCGCAATACGCCCTTGAGGGTTGATTTGGGACCGTTGGCGCCGCGTGCGAACAGGGTGAGCCGTCCATGCTCAGCGGTGAACACCTCCACGATCCGGCTGGTGTCCCGATAAGCGTACTGGTGCAAGACGTAGGCTGGCGCCAGCCATACGCGCCGCGTGCTCTTCACAACGTGTCGTACCCAAATTGGCGCAATGCCATTTCGCTGTCGGCCCAATTTTCCTTGACCTTGACCCAAAGCTCCAGGTGCACGGAGCGTTGCCACAGGTCATTGAGCTCAATGCGCGCGAGCCGGCCGATTTCTTTCAAGCGCTCGCCGCCCTGACCGATCACAATCGCCTTCTGTCCGGCGCGCTCAACCCAAATGACCGCATTGATCATAATTCGATTGTCTTCGTCTGCAAAGCGCTCGATTTGCACATTGATGCCGTAGGGCAGCTCCTCGCGCAGCTTCAAGGTCAGCTTTTCGCGCACGATTTCCGCGGCGTGAAACGGCTCGTCGCGATCTGTCAGAACGTCCGGTGCGAACAGCGGCGGGGAGATCGGCAGGCGCGAACCGACCAGATCGACCAAGCGATTGAGATTGTCCGACTGCAGCGCCGACACCGGAATGATGCCCGAAGCGGGGACGCGCGCGGTCATCTCTTCGAGGAAGGGCAGCAGTTGATCCTTGGGATAAACGCGATCGACCTTGTTGACCACCAAGAACAGCGGCTGCTTCAGACCCCGCACCCGCTCCCACACCCACTCGTCTTCCTCGGTGAAGCGCATCGCTTCAATCACGAATAAAACGACATCGGCGTCTTGCGACGAAGAGATCGCGACGCGATTCATGTATTGATTCATGACGCGGCGCGTCGACTCGTGCAGCCCCGGCGTATCCACCAACACCAGTTGCGCCTCCGGGCGATTGACCAGACCTAAAATTCGGTGCCGCGTGGTCTGCGGCTTGGCCGTCACGATGGTGACCTTGCGGCCCACCAGCGCATTGACCAGGGTCGATTTGCCGACATTGGGGCGGCCGACAATGGCAACGTGTCCGGCGCGGAAATTAGGCTCGCTCATGGACTGCGTATTTCTGCCGGCAGCAGCTCGATGACTTTCGCCGCGGCCAATTGCTCCGCGCGGCGCCGGCTCGCGCCCTCAGCCCGGGCGCCGATGCCGAGCACCGGAACCTCGCACATCACGGTAAAAGTTTGCGCATGCGGATCTCCCGCAACTGCTGTGAGCGTATAGACCGGCAGCGTCAGACCTCGCGCCTGCATGAGTTCCTGCAATCGCGTCTTCGGATCTTTCAGCGTTCCGGCCGCGGGCAGATCCAACATCTTCGCTGCGACCAGACGTGCCACCGCGGCCGCCGCCGCCTCGTAGCCGGCGTCCAAGAATATGGCGCCAAGCATCGCCTCCAGGGAGTCAGCCAAAATGGAGGCCCGTCGAAAACCGCCCGATTTTAATTCACCCGAACCTAAGTGTAGGTATTCTCCCAATCCCAAGTCGGCCGCAATCTGCGCCAGACTCTCGCCGCTGACCAACGAGGCACGCAAGCGGGATAGGTCTCCTTCATCGGCCTGCGGGTGCGCGTCGTAAAGCAGGCGTGCGACCGCGCAATTGAGAATCGAATCGCCCAAAAATTCCAAGCGCTCGTTATGATCCGCGCCCGCACTTCGATGCGTGAGTGCCATGTCGCGATACGCGGGCGACGTAAACACATGGCCGAATGATCGCTCGACCCAATCCGCAAGATCGTCGGATTTGCGCAGTGGAATCACCGCACCTTCACTGTTTTTTCGAAATGCACGCTGAGCGACACGTTGCCCAGGTAGGGCGCTGAATCGTCGTAGGCCACATGCAACTGTACGCCGCCGTCATCTTTCGTAATCTCAATATCCTTGATATCGACGCCGGTCGGATCCTCGATGCTGAAATGCCGGCTAATCAGACTGCGTATTTCGTTCGGATCGGGATTATCGCCCTTCGCCTCGGTGGCCACCGTGTCCATGGTGCGCGCGACTTTCATATAGTTGAGGTACAGCGGTGCCAGCCGTACCCCCGCGTAAACGACCACGCCGGCCAACGCGAGAATGCAGAGCAACCCGATGAACGTCATGCCTTGCTGGTGGTTACGCATAAAACCTCCCTAAAAGAGCCCTATTCAATCTTATTTCCGACCCTTCTCCAGAGAGGTCCGTCACGA
>Ga0070762_10000603_pt1 | contig 15488 bp, 16 predicted proteins | sample HubBroMetageREF2_FD_66726 | JGI IMG/M metagenome (GOLD analysis project Ga0070762, IMG submission 66726) | Reference soil microbial communities from the Hubbard Brook experimental Forest, New Hampshire, USA - Hubbard Brook CCASE Soil... | ecosystem: Environmental > Terrestrial > Soil >...
GCAGATCGAGAGTGGGGCGCGGCCGCACATGACGAACACGTCGCGGGAGTTGCTGGCTCGGTTTTTCAAGGTGTATCCGGGATTTCTGGTGGACGACCCAGAGGGGTACTCGCGTGAGTTGCAGTCGGAGTTGAGGATGGAAGATGCGACGGTGGACTCGTGGTTGTATGCGGCGGCCGAACAGTTCAAGGGGGATGCGGAGTTGGGGCAGGCGTTGAGGACGATCGCGGAAGTGCCGGATTCACGAGGTGCGTTGTTGCTGGTCGGAGAGATTTTGCGGACGCCGGGATTGACGGAGCGATTGAATGAGGTTTTGCGACCGCAGGTGGCAGTGGGGATGAGAACGGTGATGGAGGATGGAGATGGCGTGGACCTCAGGGGCTAAAGCCCCGAAGCGCGACGAAGCTGTTCGGCACGACTAGAGTCGTGCCCTGACTGAGGCGGCGTCGGAGCGAGGCGTCGTCATCGAGCAGAAGAGCTTAGTGGCGGGATCTGAGGGTCCACGGGATTGTGAAGCGCGACGGGGTGTCGCGAGGCGAGGTGTGTATGTCCTGGTCTGATATTTATCTGTTCTGTTTTCTGGTAGGGCTTGCGCTCAGCGTGCTGTCTTTTCTGGCTGGAGCGGTGCACCTGCACCTGCCTTTCAACTGGCACCTTCCATTTCATATTCACAGCGGACATGGCGGTGGCCATGGCATGGGGCACGTGTCGCACGGCTCGAGCGGCGGAGCTGCGGGAAAGAGCAGCGTACATCTGTCGTGGTTCAATGCGTCGTCGGTGCTGGCGTTTTTGGCATGGTTTGGCGGGATGGGCTACATCTTGAGCACACATTCAAATTTGATGGCGATCGCGATTCTGGCGCTGGCAATTGTTGCGGGAGCTTTTGCGGCGTGGATGGTGTACCGGTTCATGTTCAAGCTGCTGCAGAGCGAAGGAGCGCAAATGAACGAATGGGATTATCGGCATGAAGGGTCGGTAGGAAAAATCAGCATCGGGATTCCGGCGAATGGAACGGGCGAAGTGATTTTCGAGCAGCATGGCATTCGGCGGAGTGTCGGAGCGCGCGGTGAGGATGGCGAGTGCATCGAGAAGGGCAGTGAAGTGGTTATCAGCCGCTACGAAAAGGGTCTGGCGTACGTGAAGAAGTGGGACGACTTTACCAGCGGCAAAGTTTGAGGGACTGAATTGCAGAAACAGTTCCCAATGCGGTGAGCGGAGGATATATGGCAGAGCTTTCATCAAGTGTATGGGTTTTGGCCGGCCTGGCCGTAGTCGCGGTAATCATGCTCATGGGCCTGGTGGCGAGGATGTATCGAAAAGCGGGGCCGCACGAAGCGTTGATTGTGTACGGCTTCCGCGGGACGAGGATTATCAAGGGCGGCGGAACGATCATTTTTCCGATGGTGGAGATGTGCAAGGAACTGTCATTGGAACTGATGTCGTTCGACGTGGCGCCGCAGCAGAGTCTTTACACGAATCAGGGCGTTGCGGTGACGGTCGAAGCGGTGGCGCAGTTGAAGGTGAAGTCCGATCCGGTTTCGATTCGAACCGCGGCGGAACAATTCCTGACGAAACGGCCGGAGCAGCGAGAAGGGCTGATCCGGTTGGTGATGGAAGGGCATCTTCGCGGCATCATCGGGCAACTCACGGTGGAACAGATCGTGAAGGAACCGGAAATGGTGGGCGGGCGGATGCGTTCGACGTGCGCGGACGACATGAGCAAGATGGGGCTCGAAGTGGTGAGCTTCACGATTAAGGAAGTTCGCGACAAGAACGAATACATCACCAACATGGGGCGACCGGACACGGCGCGAATCAAGCGCGATGCGGAAGTAGCCGCGGCCGAAGCCGATCGCGACATCGCCATTAAGCGAGCCGAGGCGAGCCGGGCATCGGCGATTGCGAAAGCACAAGCAGACCAGGAACGCGTGGCGGCAGAAACGGCTTCGATGGCGAAGCAGGCGGAGGCGCAGCGGGACCTGGACATCAAGAAAGCCAACTACCTGGAGATTTCGAAGAAGGCGCAGGCCCAGGCAGACAAGGCGTATGAAATCGAAACGAACCGCCAGCAGCAGGCCGTGATTATGGAGCAGGTGCGTGTACAGCAAGTGGAACGCGAGGCGCAGGTGAAGGTGCAAGAAGCCGAAATTGCGCGCGTGGAACGCGAGCTGATCGCCACGGTGCTGAAGCAGGCGGAAGTGGAACGGCAGCGCATTGAAACGCTGGCAAACGCGCAACGCCAGAAGCTGATGTCGGAAGCCGAAGGGCAAGCTGCGGCAATTCGCGCGCAGGGTGAAGCCGAGGCAGAGATCATCTTCAAGAAGGGCGAAGCCGAAGCCAAGGCGATGAATGTGAAGGCGGAAGCTTACCAGGAATACAACCAGGCCGCGGTGTTCGACAAGCTGATTACCGGAATGCCGGAAATCGTGCGGGCGTTGAGCGAACCGCTGAGCAAGGTGGACAAGGTCACGATCGTGTCGACCGGAAATGGCGATGCGGCCGGAGCGTACAAGCTGACCGGCGACGTGACGAAGATAGCCGCGCAGGTGCCAGCGTTGTTTGAGGCACTGAGCGGGATGCAGATGTCTGAGTTGCTGGGCAAGGTGCGGTTGATCGGTGATAAGGCGGTGAAGCCGCTGCCGGTGCAGCCAGAGCAGGGTCATTCGTAAACGTGTTCCGCCGGGGCAGGTGCGAGCCTGCTCCGGCGCTTCGCTTCTGGAGGGGGGCGACATGAACTTAATGATGCAACAGAAGAAGGCGCTGTACTGGGGACTGGCGATCGTGATTGCGGCAGTACTGATGAGCATGGCGTGGGCGCAGATTAACGTGGTGCTGGCGCGGTGCTTCTCAGTTTTCTAGGTGGTGGGGATCTGACGGAACTAGTTGGTTGGGAATTTTTATAGTGAAGGGAGAATTACGATGGGACTTTTGGAACGCGTGAGTACTTTAATTCGAGCGAATTTGAACGACATGATCGACCGGGCAGAAGAGCCGGAGAAAATGATCAAGCAAGTGATTCTAGATATGGAGAATCAATATTTGCAGGTAAAGACGCAGGTGGCGGTGTCGATTGCCGACCAGCACATTCTGGAGAAGAAGCATAAAGAACGCGAAGACACAGCCAAGGATTGGATGCGTAAGGCGGAAATTGCCGTGGACAAGGGGCAGGATGATCTGGCGCGGGCTGCGCTGGACCGTTATCAGACCGGGCAGCGGTTGGGGCAAAGTTTTCAAGAGCAGGTGAACGATCAGAGGGCACAGGTGGAGACGTTGAAGACCGCGTTGATAAAGCTGGAACAGAAGTTAGATGAGGCGAAGTCGAAGCGGGAAGTGCTGTTGGCGCGGCATCGCCGGAGCATCGCGCTGGATAAGGCGGCGAAGGCGCAGGTGGCGGTGGGAGATGGGTCGAAGAGCGCAGCGTTTGATCGGTTGAAGGATCGAGTGCACCACACCGAAGCAACGGCGGTGGCGGAAGTGGAGTTGCTTGGAGATGATGTGGCGGAAAAGGTGAACCGTTTGGATCGTGACACGGAAGTGGAACGGTTGCTTACGGATTTGAAGGGGCGGCGGCGTTTGCCGGAGAGGGTGGGGTAGAGTCCCGGACGACCCCAAGCGCACAGCCAGGAATGGCTGTGCCACAAGGCCCGGGAAAGTGTGTGGCTAGGGAAGAATTGGATCGGTCGGAAGGAGGAGAGAGTCATGAAGGTGATGGCGATGATGGTGTTTTCGTTGGTGGTGATGGCGATGGGGACTCGTGCGGCGTCGGCTGCGGGGCCGCAAAAGCCGGAGGAACTGGCACAGAAATCGGGGGAGGTGTGGCTGGCGTTGGTGGATGCCGGGAAGTCTGCGGAAAGTTGGGATGAAGCCGCGGCGTATTTCAGGAATGCGGTGACTAAAGAGAAGTGGATTAATGCGATGAAGTCGGTACGGGAACCGCTGGGAACGGTGAAGTCGAGAAAGTTGCAAAGTGCGAAGTATTCAACGACGTTGCCGGGAGCGCCGGACGGGGAGTATGTGGTGCTCAAGTACGATACGAGCTTCGAGAAAAAGGATTCGGCGGTGGAGACGATTACGATGGCGTTGGATAAGGATGGAAAGTGGCGGGTGGTGGGGTATTACATACGGTAGGGATGCGAGTGATTGTTGATTGCGGAGGATTTCGGAATCGCCGGTTTTTTGACGGGGCAATTTGAGGTTTTGAATGAACGGATGTGTCGCGCCTACGGCGCTCATCTCTCGGTCGTGATTGTTCCCAGCGCTTACGCGCTGGGCTAACTTATGTCGCGACTCCGGCGCTGGTTTTGGGGTAAGGCGAAACCCAAGTAGTCGATTTAATCCTCATCACAATCCAAGTTGGAAAACGTTGCTTGCCACGAGCCGGACGCGCAGTTTTGCTCGTGTGTGGCCCTAATCGGATTCGCGTGAGTGCGGTGGGCGTGGCAGAATAGCGGCGATGAATGATTGGGTTATGGCAGGGGCGGCGATTGCTGCGGGGGCGGCGGGGATTACGTTGTATGGCGGGGTGTATCCGCGTTCGCAAATTTTTGGGCATACGACTTGCTGGACATTGGCGGGGCGGAAACTGGCGATTACGTTTGATGATGGGCCGAATCCGGCGATTACACCGAAGCTGTTGGAGCTGTTGGAGCGCTACAAGGCGAAGGCTACATTCTTTCCGGTGGGAAAATTTGTGCGGGCCTGTCCAGAGTTGGTGAAAGAAACGGCGGCGCGCGGGCACTTGATCGGCAACCACACCGAAACGCATCCCTATCTGACATTTTGCGGGCCCGACGAGACTCGGGAGGAATTGCGGTTGTGTAACGAGGCGATAGCGGAGGTGTTGCTGGAGCGGCCGCAATGGTTTCGGCCACCGTTTGGGTTTCGCAATCCTTGGCTGGGAGAAATTGCGCAGCAGCAAGGATTGCGAACCGCGATGTGGAGTTTGATTCCCGGGGATTGGCGAGTGAAGCCGGCGGAGTGGCTGATTGGGCGAATGAAGCCGATTGCGGCGCATGCGCAAGCAAATTTGGGTCAAGGGAAAAGCAACGCTGAAGCGGGAAACGCGGGCAAAGGCGACGTGCTCTGCTTGCACGACGGGAATTTTCGAGAATTAAATGGGGACCGGACGCATACGCTGAAAGCGTTGGAATATTGGCTGCCGCGCTGGCGGGATTTGGGGCTTGAATTTGTTACAATGAGCCAAGGGACGAGCGGTTGAGCCCAGACAATTATGGATGAACGCGCGTTTTACAACGAAAAAGAAGAAAGCCGTAAATCGAAACTGGTTTGCCCCAGTTGCCGCTTTGAATTTGAGTTTCCGGTGCGCTGGAAAGTTTGCCGGAAGAAGAAGGAATTGCCGCGTGGCATAGGCGAAGAAGATCGGCGGAAATTCGCGAAGGCGACGTCGTACATGGTGAGGCTGGACGATCTGGCGGCGTGTTACAAATGCCGGAAACGGTTTGAGATTACCGGGCAATCGACGGTATTGATCAACGACAATCTTGGCGACCCGAATGCCGACCCGGAAAATTTCGGGAACCGGTAAAATTTAGTAAGAGGGAATCCTCTAAATTTCAGGATACATTTCGAAGAAGGCGTCGATGGATTGACGGAAGGCGCTTTCGATTTCTTCCTTGCTGCCTTCGATAAGGTGCATGGCGACGCGCGTCGTGCGGCCATTCTTAAGGACGACCGTAGCTTCCTTGACCTCGCCGAGTTCCTCGGTGGGCAACAGCCGCATACCGTAGACTAAAGCCAGTTTTGCCATAAAAATCTCCTAGCGGGACGGCGCTGGCAAGATCGGCCATTCCGTGACAGCCATTCCCGTGGGAAGCCAGAGTAGCGACGGAGCGGGACGGCGTCAAATCAGGGAGTGGTGGTTGAGGAGGCGGAAGTCCACTATGATGAGAGGCATCCTGCGGTAGAGCCCGGAGCATCCGACCAAGCAAACAGGAGGGTATTGTGAAGCCCGCAACTTTGAATCGAATGGTATTGGCGGCCGTTGCAGCTTTGACACTTCACGTAGGATCGTTGGCGGCGCAGGCTCCTGAAGGCCCACAATCCGATGCGCCTCAGCCGGCTAGCAAACCCGCGCCGAAAAACGTTGCACAGCCGCAGAGTAGCGGGCAAATGATAACGATCCCTTCCGGGACGCGGATCGGGGTGACGCTGGAGAACGGAATTTCGACGGCCACCGCGAAGCCAGGTGACTCGGTTTATTTCCGGACTTCGTTTCCGGTAACGATGAATAACAAAGTGGTGATGCCGGTGGGATCGTACTTGCGCGGCGAAATTACGGAATCGAAGCGACCGGGACACGTGAAGGGTCGCGGCGAATTGCGAATGAAATTGAACACGCTGATCCTGCCGAATGGATATACGGTGGATCTGAACGCCGCTCCACACAGCACGGATGCCAGCCAGACGAAAACGGATCCGGAAGGAAAGATGACTGGGCCGGGAGGAAAAGGCAAAGACGCGGAGACCGTGGCGGCGACGACGGCGACCGGCGCAGGAATTGGAGCGATTGCCGGCGGCGCAAAAGGCTTAGGAATCGGCGCGGGAGTTGGAGCGATTGGCGGATTGGCGGCGGTGCTGCTATCGCGCGGGCCGGAGGCACAATTGCCGAGAGGATCGTCGATGGATCTGGTGCTGGAGCATGAATTGGTGTTGGATTCGGATCAGATTCACTACACAAACGTCGGGCAATCGAATACGGTGGTGATGCAGCCGCCTCCTGCGCAGAATTAATTAGTTGTGTTAGTCGGGCTCGTGCGAGGAAGCGGAGTGAGCCTTCGGCGCTTCCAAAAAACGCATCGGGCTGAAGCGCTCCCAATCTACAGATACAGTGTGCGTGGTGACCCACTCGCGAACGAGTTTTGCGGTTAGTGGCGCGAGCAGAACGCCGCTGCGGAAGTGGCCAGTGGCGAAGAGTAGGCCAGCTACGTCGGTTGAGCCCAAGAGGGGCAAGTGGTCTGGCGAATCAGGGCGAAGGCCGGCCCAAGTTTCTTCGACGTGAGCGGACTCCAGCGCGGGGACCAATTCAATGGCTGCGGCGAAAATTTTCTTCAGGCCGCCGGGCGTGACGTGTCGATCAAAACCGACGTGTTCGGTGGTGGAGCCGGCCAAGATGCGTCCATCGTTTCGCGGAACTAAATAAATATTTTCGGACCAGAGGGTGCGTTTGATGGATACGGCGTCGGTGCGGAGGGAGACCATCTGGCCCTTCGCGGGGAAGACCGGGGCGTAACGTTCGCAACCAGCGATGGCGGCGGAGAAGCAGCCCGCGGCGATGATGGTCCACTGCGCTTCGACATTTTCGTTAGCCAGAGTTAGACCTTTGCAGCGTGAGCCACCGTGCCACAGGGCTTTCGCTGCGTTCCCTGCGTAAATTTCTGCACCTTGATGTTTCGCCGCGTCCAGCGCGGCTTGGGTGAGTGCGCGATTGTCTACAGAGGCCTCATCGGGACGGAGGATGGCGGCTTCGGTGTGTTCGCTGAGACTGGGCTCGAGCTTGCGAGCTTCCGCGGCGCTGAGCGCTTCGGCCTTCAGGCCTAGACCGTGATGGACCGCGATGAGGGTGCTGAGTTCTTCGCGGACATCGCCGGTGAGGAGGGCTTCGAGAGTGCCGTAGGGACGATAGCCAACTTCGCGGCCGGTGAGTTCCTGAAGGGTTTTGACGAACGCGGGATAGAGGGCGGCGCTGGCGCGGCTCAGAGGCAAGAGCGGAATTGTTGAGGGGGTTTCGGGCGCGGCGGAAATGATGCCGGCGCTGGCCCAGGAGGCTTCGCGTCCGGGCTGCTGCGCGTCGAAGAGAGCGACGTGAAGACCGGCTTGGGCGAGTTCGAAGGCGATGCTTGCGCCAATCAGGCCGCCACCGACGATGACTGCGTCGTAGCGCTTCATGGGTCCATTCTAGCGCACCGGGAGGGAACGTTGGAATGAAGCGGAGAAGAGGGAGCATAACGCAGAGGCGCAGAGTTCGCAGAGAAGGCGTGAGTCTAGAGGGAGCTGGCTAATTCCTGGGAGAGGACGGCGGCTTTCTTGGCTAGATCGCGTGCGCGCGACCAATCGCCATCGCGGACCGCTTCGCGTGCCGAATCTTCGAAACCGCGCACTTGCGAAACTAAATCGCTCTGAGAAGAGGAGAGGCGCTTACCCTTGGTGAGAGCTAAATTACGATCGGTGACGGTGAGATTTTGTTGCGTCTCGCCTTTCGCAGTGGAGAGTTCTTCAGTGGAGAGTTCCGGAGTCATGATGGGTTCGGGAGGTTTGGCGGTGTAGGGGGGTGCGGAAGTCGGAGGAGGAATAACGCGCGGCTTGGCGGGAGCAACGCGGACGACGGCTAATGTCGGCGGCATCGGGACTTCGTTGATTTCGAGATCGGGAACAGTCGCTGCGGAATTATCAGGAACAGCAATGGGAACGATGGGGTGAGCGAGCGCGAGATTGGTCATGCGAAATTTCGGACGACGCTGCGAAGCACAACCGGTGGTGAATAGAACTAGGAAGAAGAGAGACAAGAAGAGTGCATTTTGCGGTACGCGGGTACCGGCCACCGGCGGATAAGTCCTGGTTGTAGGCATGCTCACGCGGCAAGAGGCAATTCAATGCGGAAGGTCGTTCCGCGGCCAACCTCCGAAGTAAAGTCTATCGAACCATTGTGAAGTTGCACAATTCGGAATGTGCTGGCAAGTCCGATGCCGCTACCGCCCGGGCGCGTTGTAAAGAAAAGTTGAAAAATTTTCTGCCGATTTTCGAGAGGAATACCTTTTCCGGTGTCGCCGACGATAATTTCGGCCATATCGCCACGGCGATTCAGGGTGAGCTGGAGCTGGCCGCCATTGGGCATGGCTTCGACGGCGTTGAGAACGAGATTGAGCACGGCCTGCTTGAGTAAAGCGCGATCGACGAACACATCTGGCACGCCGATAGGCAAAAGTTGCGCCACTTCGACTTTGGATTTTTGCATTTGCGGTTGTGCGATTTCGAGGACTTCTTTGAGTAGTTTGGAGAGTTGCGTGGGCTCGAGGCGAACTTCCATGGGACGAGAGAAGTCGAGGAAACGTTTGACGACGGCGTCGAGGCGATCAATTTCGGTGTCGAGGACGTGAACGGCTTGCTGCGCTCCACCATCGGTGTCAGGTGGAAGGCATTCCTTTAAATTTTCCAGCCACAGACGCATGGAGTTGAGTGGATTTTTGACTTCGTGGGCGACGCCGGCGGTGATGCGGCCAACAGCCGCGAGGCGTTCGCTTACTTGCAGTTGCGTGTTGATGCTTTCGATGGAATCTAGATCGCGAAGCGTGACGAGGGCGCCCATGCGTTCGCCAGCGCCTTGAATTTCCTGGACGCTGACGCTGACGCGCTTGCGGCCATCCTGGGTGATGAGTTCGGTTTCGGCGGCAACTTCCTGGAGGGTGTCTCCATCGAGATGCAGCGCGGAGAAGAGCGGATGACCGACAGGAAAGATGTCGGTGACGCGACGACCGAGGAACGTGGATGCGGGAGCGCCCAGGAATTTTTCGGCGGCCGGGCTGACCATTACGGCGCGGGCATCGCGAGTGAAGAGCAGAAGACCGTCTTCCAGACCGGCCATAACGGAGTTCATGTTTTCGCGGAGAGAGCTGAAGATTTCATGGACGCCGCGAAGTTGCTGGCCGACCAGAGTAATTTTTCTTCGAACCTGGCCGAGTTCGTCGGAGCCGCCAACGAGTTCTTTTTTCTCGGTGGCGATGGGTGAATCGTATTCACCGGAGGAAATGCGTTCGAGTTGCGCGAGGATGTCGCGAATGGGCGCAAGCGCGGCGCCACTGACGACGGCGGCGAGAACGGTAGAAAGACCGAGGGCGAGAATGGCGATGGTGCCCCAGCGACGAAGAGTGGGCTGAATATCTTTCAGCAGGAAGAGGGTGGAAATTTCGACGCGCACTTTGCCGAAGGAACTACCGCGCAAGAGGAATGGAAGATCTACGGCGTAGATGTGTTCTTGCTGCGTCCAGGGAGCCAAGGCTTTGACCTGCTTTAGAAAGGAGCCTTGGACCAGTTGTTCGAACGGAGCGCGCGGCGGCGCAATTTTTCCGGCGGACGAGGATGGGTAGGAAATGAGCACGACGCCATCGGAATCGATAATTTTCACTTCGCGAACCGCGGGCGAGGTGCCGGCAGCTTGCAGACGAGAAGCGAGGCTGTCGCTCATCTCAAAAGCACGTTGAACGTATTCGTGCAATTTTTGAGGATCGTCGGATTGCGGGCGCAGACCTTGGGATTTCGCATCTTCTCCAGCCTGCTTTGCGGAGTCGAAGACTTCGTGGGCAAGTTCCTTGGCGCGCATGTTGGTGTCGTGCAGAACCTGCTGGAGGAGAAGTTCAAGGAAGACCATGGACAAGACGAGTGACGACAGGAGAACCAGCCCCGTCATGACCATCGTTAATTTGGCGCGCAGCCCGAGCTGCATACTGGGTTAGGACTCCGTTTCGACGCGCTCGCTGCCGTATTCTTTCAACTTGTTGTGAAGGGTTTTCAGGCTCACGCCAAGAAGTTCCGCTGCGCGCGTCTTGTTGTTGCCAGTGGCCTGTAAGGTTTGAAGAATTAGTTCGCGTTCCATGGCATCGACAGTGGTGCCAATAGGGAATTTAATGGTGGAGAGATCGCTGGGACTTTTGGCGGCCACTTTGCCGAATTCGCCGGGCAGGGACGCGCGGGAGATCAAATCTTTTTCGGACATGATGGTGGCGCGTTCCAGAACGTTGCGCAGTTCACGAATGTTGCCGGGCCAGGTGTGACTCATGAAAATGTCGAGGACTTCGGCGCCGATGCCGCGGATATTTTTGCCGTGTTTGGCGTTGATGTCGCGAAGGATATGTTCGCCAAGAAGAGGAATATCGTCTTTGTGTTCGCGCAGAGGCGGCAGATGAATATGGAAGACGTTGAGGCGGAAGTATAAATCCTGGCGCATGTGGCCGCTGGCGACGGCTTGTTCGGGATCTTTGTTGGTGGCTGCAAGAACCCGAACGTCGATGGGCGTTTCGACTTTGCTGCCGAGGCGGCGTACTTTGCGATCTTCGAGTACGCGGAGAAGTTTGGCCTGGGTGGGCGCAGGCATTTCGCCAATTTCGTCTAGAAGAAGTGTGCCGCCGTCGGCGAGTTCAAAGCAGCCGATGCGGCGTTCGGCAGCGCCGGTGAAGGCGCCACGTTCATGGCCGAAGATTTCGCTCTCCATCAGGGATTCTGGGATTGCGGAACAATTGATGGCGACGAAGGGTTGGGAGGCGCGCGGCGAAAGCTTGTGAATGGTGCGGGCGACAATTTCCTTGCCGGAGCCGGTTTCTCCGGTGATCAACACGGAAGCGGAACTGGGAGCGGCCATTTCAATAACGCGCATGACGTCTTGCATGGGCTTGGAATTGCCGACTAGATCGCCAAGGCGTCCGGCGTCGCGCAACTGACGCTGCAAGACGAGGAGGCGTTGTTTATCGCGGGCCTTGCTGAGAGCGCGATCGAGAAGCGCTCGAAGGACTGGGCCCTTCAGGGGCTTCTCGATGTACCAGAAAGCGCCGGATTCGATGGCGGCAACGGCGCGTTCCTCGCTACCTTTGCCGGTGATGATAATGGCGGGAACTTCGTGGAGTTCGTCGCCGAGCTGCTGAAGAAGGTCGAGACCATTCATGCCGGGAAGTTCGACGTCGGCGATGAGGGTGTCTGGCTGAAAACTAGAAAATTTAGCGAGGGCATCTTCGGCGGTGCCTACGCCAAGAACATCGTAACCCCAGCGCTGCAGCAACTGCTCGTACCCTTTGCGAGCATTGTCTTCATCTTCGACAATCAGGATGCGGTCTTTGCGCTCCCCAGTTTCCACGGTGCGAACGGCTCGGTCGTCTGGCATTGCAGCTAGGCCTCGTCTTCCAAAGACTACAAACACATTGTTCAGGCGGTAATACGACTTTAACAAGGCGGGAGGCGGATTGCCAAGGAGGGTGGGTGGAAACGAGGATTTTTGGTTGCCGGAGGGGAGTGGGAAGTTCGAAGGTTACTGATGGGACTAGCGTAATCTAAACCATCATACGCAAGTACGGCGTGTGGGAGACCCGACACCTGTTCACCCGGAAGTTGCGGTAGCGGATTATTCTTTCAGGAGGTAGAGGGAGCGGCCTAGTTCGAGTTCGAGTTTGGAGCCTTTGGGTAGGTCGAGTTCCTGGCCGCGTCCGGCTTCCATCAAGTAAGCTTCGAGCGCCCCCAGCGCGGCACCTTCCGCGGCTTCTTTTTTATCCTTGTCCTTCACACCTTTGACGGCACCTTTGGCGGCACCGGCGGCAGCGGCTTGCGCGGCATCTTTCTGAGTGCTGCTACGACCTTCGATGACGCCTTCGTTGAGCGGGCCGGAGCGAATGCTGTGATCGCCCGGCACGGACGCAACTTCGGCGACGATGGGGAGGCGACCGAAGTGGGTATGAATTTCGTCGAAGGTGAGCCAGATTCTGGCGCGGCCAGTGGTGCCAGCGGGTTCGACGCGACTGATGTGTCCGTCAATTTCTGCGCCAGAGGGGAGATAGATGCCGCTGCCTGCTTCGAGGGGCTCGAGAGTTCGAACGCGGAAGCGCTGATTGCGGCGGATTTCTTTGGTGTCCAGATCTTCTTCGAGTCGCACGAGGAAACGGGTTCCTGGGACGACGGCGAAGGTTTCAGCGGGCAGGCCGTGACGGGCGCCATCGGCGGGATGCGTAGATGCAGCGGGTCGTTCTTGGATTTCGGCGGGAGGTTGCTGCGGCTCCGGTGGTGCGTCTTGCGCGAAGGAGGCGCTGGTGCAGACTGATAGGTATGCGAGGGTGCTAAGGACTGCGAGTTTTGCGGTGCGAATGGCTGGAGCAAGCATGCGAGTTTCTCCCGATATGTACGAGACAGATAAAGGCAATGCAAAGGCCAACCGCTAAGGAACTCTACGAACTAACCTGCTGAAAATGTGCTGTTTGCTTGAGCATGGGAATCGATCGTTGGCGTTGCTGGTGGCTCTGCCCTCCACCATGTCAGGAACGGCTGGCGCTGTTTTGGTGGCTGCGCTCGCTGGTAGTGCGGCAGATTTCGAAGGCTTTGTCTCAGATCTTTAGCTCTGCTAGTAGATTCGTATTATTCCGCTGATGGATTTTTGCCAGTAAAGTCCTCGAAACCCCGGGAAATTTCGCCACTCGTCGCTCAGGAGGCGCATTGTGTCTGCAACTTCGATACCGATTGGTTTAGAAGGATCCACGGAAAAATCGGCTGTTTGGCGCAGACGCGCGGTCGCGGTGATTCTGTTGCTGGCGATTGGCGGATATTTCTGGATTGATTCGCGCTACCCATCGCTGTTGAAGAAATACCACGCAGGAAGCCACGTGAAAGTGTCGGGTGCGATTACGTTCGACACGTTGTACCAAGTGGATCGTTCCATGCCGCTGACACAGCGGGTGTGGCGGACGTCGGTGAACTGGGTGAATGCGAATCGAATCGGGATGACGTTTGCATTCTTCTTTGGACCGGCGATGCTGACGTTTCTGGGCACGCTGCCGCGGCGCCGCAGTAAATCGAAACAGTTGAACGCGCTGTTGGGGACGCTGGCGGGAATGCCGCTGGGCGTTTGCGCGAATTGCGTGGCGCCAATTGGCAGAGGAATGTACGCGGCGGGAATGAGCACGGAGGGAGTGCTGGCGGCAATGTTCAGCTCTCCGGCGCTGAACGTAGTGGTGCTGGCGATGACGTTCGTGCTATTTCCGATGGCGCTGGTGCTGTTGAAGCTGACGACTGTGTTGCTGCTGATCTTTGTGTTCGGGCCGTACGTGGCGGGACAAGACGTGAGGGACACGGGGTCGGTCGGTGAGGCCGCCTGCTTGATGGAAATAAATGGAGCTGAGAGTTGGTCGCAAGCGCTGATGGAAACCCTGAAGAGTCATGCACGAAGTTTTTTGCTGGTGTTCCGCGTGGGATTTCCGCTAATGCTGCTGGCCGCGGTGTTGGGAGCGCTGGTGATCGAAGTGGTGCCGACACAGGCGATCTATGCACCGACGTCGTGGATGGGAATTTTGCTGATTGCGTTAGTGGGGGCGTTTCTGCCGGTGCCGATGGGCTTTGATGTAGTGATTGCGTACATTGCGATGACGCACGGCGTGCCGCTGCCGTATGTAGCGGTGATTCTGTGCACGTTGGGAATTTACAGTGTGTACTCGGCGGCTGTGGTGGGGAAGACCATCTCGTGGAAAGTGGCGACGGCGAGTTACGCGGCGGTGGTGATTCTTGGGATGGCGGCGGGAATTGTGACGCGCCTTTTCTTGTAGCATCTCCTCTTACGACGCACTGCGGCGACCAGGCGGAGTTCATTCAGCGCTGAGGAAGTCGCGAATACCTAGCAAGATTTTGGCGTACATGGCGGGAGTGACGCGGCCGGTCTGGGTGTTTTGTTGGCTGGGATGGTAGATGCCGAAAAGATGCGGGCCATCGAAGGGAAAGGAAACTTCGGCGCCGTGAGCGAACTTGTAGGGCGCGCGAGAAGCGATGAGGCCATCCTGCTTCAGCATGTCGAGGTAGGCGTCCCAGGCAATTTTTCCAAGTGCGAGGATGGCTTTCGGACGCAGGATCGCGAGTTCGCGTTTCAGATAGTCGCGACAATTTAGAGTTTCACTGGGTAGAGGTTTGTTGGCGGGCGGAGCGCATCTTACGGCAGCGGCGATGTAGACATGTTGGAGATGCAAGCCGTCATCACGATTGAGTGAGGTGGGTTGATTGGCGAAGCCGGTGTCATACAGGGCGCGATACAGAAAATCGCCTGAGCGGTCTCCGGTGAAAACGCGACCGGTACGATTGCCGCCGTGAGCGGCGGGGGCGAGGCCCAGAATGTAGAGTTTGGCGTGAGAATCGCCGAAGCCGGGTATGCCGCGTCCCCAATAAGTCCATTCACGATAAGCGCGTCGTTTTTCGCGTGCGACGGTTTCGCGATATTCAACGAGGCGCGGACACTTGCGGCAGGAGGAAACTTCATCCGCGATGATTTTTAGTTCGGCTTTGGCGCTCACGTTTGGCTCGCTCGCTGGAAAATGGCGATTGTGCTACTGGAGAAGTTTTAGGGATTCTTCATGGATCAAGCCATTGGTACTGATTAGCTGGCCGCAATAGATGGTGTGTTCCCCGGAAGCGGTGGTGGATTTGCCGCCGGCTTCTTCGACGATGAGCGCGAGCGGGGCAAGGTCCCACGGTTTCGAAAGCCAGTCGACGGCTGCTTCGATGGCTCCTTCGGCGACTAGCATGTGTTGCCAAAAGCCGCCCATGGAGCGACTGTTGCGCGCGGCATCGGCAAAATGGCGCAGCGCCGAACGCACGCGAGGATCTTTGCTGGGGCCAGTTCCGGTGGTGAAAACCATAGAGTTCGCCAGCTTGGCAATCTGCGAGACGCGGATGGGATGGCCGTTTCTAAAGGCGCCTTCGCCGCGATAGGCCCACCAGCAGGTTCCTTGCGAAAGCGCGGG
>Ga0070762_10000604_pt1 | contig 15475 bp, 10 predicted proteins | sample HubBroMetageREF2_FD_66726 | JGI IMG/M metagenome (GOLD analysis project Ga0070762, IMG submission 66726) | Reference soil microbial communities from the Hubbard Brook experimental Forest, New Hampshire, USA - Hubbard Brook CCASE Soil... | ecosystem: Environmental > Terrestrial > Soil >...
TCACGAGGACGGTGAGCGGAAGCGCAATCGACGGATCGTCGTCGGCGTGGATTGTGGTGTCGCGCCGGCCACGCTCCTCGACGGTTAACAGCGCCTTATTGGCGATGAAACGCGAGCTGATGTCGAGCGCGGAATCGACGTAGCCGCCGCCGTCGTTGCGCAAATCGAGCACGAGCGCCTTCGCACCCTGCGCGTTCAGGCGCGTGATTGCGGCGTCGAACTCATTTGGCGTCGATCGTCCGAAAGCCATGACCCAAACGTAGCCGATGCCGCCGCTCAGCATCTTGTAGATGACGGTCGGGGGCTGGACGTCTTCGCGTGTAATAGAAACGACCGACGTTGCGTTCGGGCGCGCCACCGTTACCGCGACGACGGTGCCGGCTTTGCCGCGCAGCAGCGAACTGACGCCGTCGACCGTGAGGCCCTTCGTCGGCGAGCCATTTACGGCGGTAACGAGATCGCCAACTGTAAGGCCGGCGCGCTCGGCGGGCGTGCCGGGGAGCACGTACGTGATGCGAGCGAAACCGGACGCGGTATCCGGCTGGATCATCACGCCGATGCCGCCGATGCGCGCCGGATCGAGCGCCTCGCTAAATGCCTTGAACTCGGCCGGAGTAAAAAACTGCGTGTAGCGATCGTTTACGGCCTTTGCCATCGCATTGATGGCAGCGTAGGCGAACGTGTCCGGTGAGGCGTGCGCCGCGCGAGCCGCCGAGGCTATCGCATCGTCGAGTTCGGCGACCGTCGCGTCGCGATCGGCTTCGACGTGCAGCGCCGGTGCGGCGATCGGAGTGCCGGCCTTGCGCGCCGCATCGGTCAAAGCTCCGCTTGCGGCGGCGAGAAGCGCGCGCGGGTCGACCGTTTCGTAGTAGGTCGTCGTCAAAAGGCGATAGGTCTCAGAGACGTCCCCAGCCAGCTGATAAGGGAGCACCTCGCCGGTCGGCGCGGCGCCGAACCAGACGAGAGCGGCCGCACACAGGGCGGCGTACCGAACGAGCTCGCGCTTGAACATCATCGTCCTTTCTTCGTTACCCAATCTCAGAACGCTCTGGAACGTCAATTTGTCTCATCTGTGCTTCATCGCGAGGCCGCACGGCGTAGCCGGTCCATAATAGCCAGGCCGAGTCCGCTCTCCGTTACCGGCGCCGCATCGATCCGGTCGAGGCCTAAGGCGTCGAGTGCGTGGAGCATCTCGAAAAGGGTTGCCGCGGCTTCGCGCAAGTCGCCCCGCCGCGAAAGGATTCGCGAAGCCGAGTATCCCTCGTACGCATCTCGCAGCGTGATCACGCCAGCGCGGCGACGTTCGGAATCCGGAACGAGCCCCGGATCGATCAACCGCAGCGGCGTTGCCGGGGCGTAATGTTGTGCAAGCTGGCCGGGCGCTCGTATCGCCGAGGCATGAGTCACGCGCTCCAGCGGACCAATCAACGCCTCGATCTGCTCCGCGGCGATCGCACCGGGACGAAGCAGAACTGGCCGAGGCTCCAGGGCGACGATCGTAGATTCGATTCCATGCGTCGTCGCACCGCCGTCGAGAATCAGATCGACGCGATCGCCAAGCATTCGCGCAACATGTTCGGCTCGGGTTGGGCTAAGGCGCCCGAAAGGATTCGCGCTTGGCGCGGCCAGGGGAGATCCGACGGCCTCGAGCAACCCGCGTGCGACCGGGTGGTCGGACATCCGCACGGCGACCGTCGAAAGGCCGGCCGTCACGAGGCCGGGTACGGCCGGCCGTTTTGCGAGCACGAGGGTCAACGGACCGGGCCAGAAGCGCTCGATCAGCGTTTCGCCGGCCGCCGGAACGACCCCAACGACCTCTTGAAGCATCGAGCGGTCGGCCACGTGCACGATGAGCGGGTCGAACGACGGGCGCCCCTTGATTTCGAAGATTCGGGCGACAGCCCGAGCGTCGAAGGCAAGCGCGCCGAGGCCGTAAACGGTCTCAGTCGGAAAGGCCACGACGCCGCCCTGCCGCAGCAGCACCGCGGCGCGGGCGATCGAGTCGCGCGTAGCCGGCAGCAACATACGCTAACCCCGGCGACCGCTCGAAAGGGAAGGGATGGCCCCCGGACCCGGACCATTAGGTGGAAAGGTATGGGCGATCAAAATCGGATGCTCTGGTGCTGCCTTCTCAGCGCCGTATTGACGGCGTGCGGCGGCGGCTCTACTCCGGCGGCCGCGGGCCCATTTGAGCCTCCGCCCCCGGCCAAACAGGGTAAGTATTTCAAGCACATCGTGATTTTGATTCAAGAGAATCGGACCTTCGACAATCTCTTCGCGACCTTTCCGGGCGCGGACGGTACCAGGTTCGGCAAGACGCACAACGGTAAGATTCTGCTGCGCGCCGCCGACCTCGAGAGCCAGATCTCACCCGACAACGGCTACAACGGCTGGGTACGCGATTGGAACAAAGGCAAGATGAACCACTTCGACCTCGTGCCGATCGGCCGAGTGCCGGGCACGTTCGTCTATCAATACGTCCATCCGAATCAGATCGCGCCGTATTGGGATCTGGCCAAGCAATACGTGCTTTCGGATCACATGTTCCAAACACAAGGTAGCGGAAGCTTCACCGCGCACCAGGATCTGATTCGCGGCGATACCGCCATCAACGCGACGTACAACCTCATCGATTTTCCAAGCGGCGGCGCAAGCCAGCCGTGGGGCTGCGACGCGAATCCCGGCACGACGACGTCGGTCGTTACGGCGGACAATAAATACTCCAGCGGCATCGGGCCGTTTCCGTGCCTGACGTACGCTACGCTGCGCGATCTGCTCGATCCAAAGGGCATCTCGTGGCGCTACTACGCGCCCACGGTCGGAGGCAGCTTCGGCGGTAATCTTTGGAATGCATTCGATGCCATCAAAGCGGTGCGGTACGGGCCGGAATGGACGACGAACGAGGCCAATCCGGAAACGCGAGTCTTCACCGACATCTCACGCGATTCGCTTCCGTCGGTTGCGTGGGTGATTCCCGACTTCCAGAACTCCGATCATCCCGGCGACAACTCCGATACCGGTCCGTCATGGGTCGCACAAGTCGTCAACGCGATCGGCAAAAGCCCGGCCTGGAAGACGACGGCAATCGTGATCGTGTGGGACGACTGGGGTGGATGGTACGATCACGTCCCGCCGCCGGGTCCGCATCACTACGGCGGTCTCGGCTTCCGCGTGCCGGCGATCGTCGTTTCGCCGTATTCGAGACCCGGCTACGTCTCTCACAACGACTACGAGTTTGGAAGCATCATAAAGTTTGTTGAGGAAAACTGGCAACTGCCGAGTCTCGGAACGACGGACAAAACCTCCGCGAGCTTCGTCAAAGACTTCTTTAACTTCACGGAGCAGCCGCGCAACTTCGTTCCGATCGGCGCGAAGTATTCTAGGTCATTCTTCTTGCATCAACCACCGTCGAACCAACCGGTCGACTCCGAGTAAAGATAACCGGGATTACCCAATGTCGCACGAATCGAAGCGTGATACGCGTTCCGCACAATGGAAGAATACCGCCGGCAGCGAAGGTCAGTCTTGGCTTTATATGCGTACGATAGAAAACGTCTCCGATCCCCAAGCCTCCGCCGCCGCCGGCGCCGCACCCGATACGCGCCTGCGCGCCGTTCCGGTGGTCTTGTCGGATTTCCAAACCGTCCAGATGACGCCGCCGCGCGAGCAAGAGGAGCTCAAACGGATTCAGGCCCATTTCATGACGCTCGCCCAATCCGCCCAAAAAGGCCTGACCTCGGCCGAAGATCGCGAGAGTTTGGCGCGCACCATCGCAGAACGCATGGCGCGCTACGGCGCTTCGAGCGAGCACATCGCGCGCCGCCAAGTCAGCGTTCTCACCTCGCGCTTCGTGGTGCCTCGGCCGGACAGCCCAGCCGAGAACGTTGCGCGCTACGGCGATTTACGCGCTTCGACGGGCGAGGCACTCGACGAACGCATGACCCTCTTCGAAGAAGTCGCGTGTGACGTTTTCGAACGCGTCTACTCGGATGCAACGGCACAGCCGCCCGACGACATCGTGCACGTGAGCTGCTCGGGTTACATTTCCCCCAGCCCGGTGCAGACTTTTCTTTCGCGCCGGAAATGGCTGCGCACCGGCGTCACCCATTCGTATCACATGGGATGTTACGGCGCCTTTCCGGCGATTCGCACCGCCGTCGGGCTCGTCGGCTCGTCGTACGATTCGCTGCCGAAGCCAAAGAGTCGCGTGGATCTCGTACACACGGAGTTTCTTTCGCTGCATTTCGACTTGCTCGGCGAAGAAGCCGACAATTTCGTTACGTCGACACTTTTCGCCGATGGCTTCATTAAGTATTCGGCCTATCCGGAGTTTGCCCGCAACGGGCGAAGCGGCCTGAAAATCCTAGCCATCGAAGAATACATACTTCCGGACTCGCTACCGGAGATGACCTTGCGACCCGGGCCGCTGCAGTTCGACATGTCGCTATCGAAAAAGGTGCCGTTCATGATCCGCGATGCGATCGGCGATTTCATCGCGTCGATCTGTGGTCAGGTCGGCCTCGATTTCGAGCGTGAAAAGGCCACGATGGCATTTGCGATTCATCCGGGTGGGCCGGCAATCCTCAATCAAATTCGCAGTAAGCTGGGCATCGAGGAGTCGCAGATCGCACTGAGCAGAAAGGTGCTGAACGAGCACGGCAACATGGCCTCGGCGACGGCACCGCATATTTGGCAGGCGATCGTGGAATCGCCGGAGATTCCCGTGGGCTCGAAGGTGTTGAGTATGGCGTTTGGGCCAGGCTTGACGGTAATCGGGGCCCTGTTCGAGAAAGTCTAGGAGGCCCCACAATGGCAACGACACCAACGGCAAAGACCCAGAAGTTTTCCGTGCCGGCCCCCTTCTATTGGGGAGTAAAAGGCGTCCACGCAGCCGCGCCGTTCTTCGTCGCGCTCGGAAATCTCGAGACGAAGATGTTGCAACGCCGCCTCGCCGGGCTATCCGTCGACCGCCCCGTCTATATTTGCGGGCTCCCACGAGCAGGGACGACGATCACGTTACAGATGCTCAGCGAACATCCCGACGTCGTCACCCACAAGTACGCCGATTTCTTGATGCCGTACATGCCGTACGTCTGGAACCAGGTCTTTCCGCGCATTCCCGTCGACGCCATGCGCAAGCCCGTACCGCGCATTCATCGCGACCGCATCGAAGTGACGCGCGACAGCGCCGAAATGGGCGAGGAAATCCTGTGGGAGCATTTCTTCCCGTTCATTCACGATGAGACGAACTACAGCGTGCTCGACGGTACGACCTCGAATCCGGCCTTCGAAAGCTTCTACGTCGATCACCTCAAGAAGCTCGCGCTGGTACGCGGACGGAACCGCTACATCAGCAAGGCGATTATGTGCGTCGTACGCATGCAGTACCTGCGTAAGATCTTTCCCGATGCGCGCTTCCTGCTCTACGTGCGCAATCCAATCGACCACATTGCGTCGATGATCAAACAAGACCGCATCTGGGCAGAGATCGAGAAGAGCGATCCTCGCCAAATCGAGATCATCGAGCTGACCGGGCACCACGAGTTCGGGCCGCACCAGGTGATGGCCAACGTCGGCAACCCCGACGAGCTCCGTGAGATCCGCCGGCTCTTCGACGCCGGTCAGTGGGGGCTGTCGCGCGCCCGCTATTGGGCCTACGTTTACGGCTTCGTCGCCGGCCAGCTGCAGGCGGACCCGGAGCTGGCGCGGCGCGTCTGCATCGTGCGCTACGAGGATCTTTGCTCGGACTCGCTCCCGACGATCGACCGCATTCTCGAACATGCGGGCCTGTCGGCCGAGCCGTTCGCGCAAACGCGCGAAGCCTATAGTAAGAAGCTCTCGTTCCCCGACTACTATAAGCCGGTCTTCAGCGCGCAAGAGCTTGCGGAGATCACGAGGGTAACCGGCGGTGTCGCCGAGTACTTCGGCTACGACGTTGGGACGATCGCGCGGCGAGTCGAGGCGCTCACATAGTGCGGCTCGCGCCGATCTTCATAGGTCTGCTAGCGAGCGTTGCGATCGCCGGTTGCGGCGGCGCAAGCACTCCCGGCGCAGCGGTGCTGCCGGCAATCCACCACCGCACTTCGAGCAGCTCGCCGATCCAGCACGTCATCATCGTGATCCAAGAGAACCGCAGCTTCGACGACCTTTTCGCCACGTTTCCCAACGCCGACGGAACGACCAGCGGCCAGGGGCAGCCGATGCCGGAATCGGAAGCGTCGACGTGTGCGAAAGATAATCAGCAGGTCGTAACGCAGTCGAAGGCGACCGTCAAGCTGACGAAGGTCTCGCTCGTCGGCGTTGGATTCCCGAAATACAAAAAGGATGGCAAGATGGTGTCCTTTGGCGAGGGCAGCGATCTTCCGCACGTTTGGGGATGGTACGACGCCCTATTTCCATTCCTGGATCAGTACGATAACGGTAAGATGGATGGCTTCGACTTAGAGGGCGGAGGGGCAAACGGCAACGGCGCGGCGCTCTGCACCTTTCCCTACCAGTACGTGAATCCCGACGCGATTAAGGAGTATTGGGATCTGGCGCAGCAGTACGTGCTCGCAGACCACACGTTCCAAACTCAGGGTAGCGGATCGTTCACCGCGCATCAGGATTTGATCGCGGGCGGCACCGTCGTCAACTATGCCTACGGCGGCTATTCCAACGACAGCATAATCGACAATCCTTCGTTCTGGCCGTGGGGATGCGACGCGCCGCCCGGCGTCGTGACCTCGCTGATAACGACGGATCTCAAGTTTGGGTTGTTCAAGGGACCCTTTCCCTGTTTCACCTACACGACGATGCGCGATCTCCTCGACGCGCAGTCGGTCTCCTGGAAGTACTATGCGGTGCAAGTGAAGGGCGGGAACGCCGGCATTTGGAGCGCCTACGACGCGATCAAAGCCGTCCGCTATAGCAAGGAGTGGACGACCAACGTCACCACGAGCCCGAACGCGATCTTCACGGATATCAAAAACGGCAACCTGCCCGCCGTTTCCTGGGTAACGCCCGACGGTCAAAACTCCGACCACGTTGACGAGAAGGGAGCCAATGGCCAGTACGTGGACAACGGTCCGTCGTGGGTCGCCAGCGTCGTCAATCAGGTCGGCGAGAGCAAGTACTGGAACTCCAGCGCGATAATCGTTCTGTGGGACGATTGGGGCGGCTTCTACGATCACGTTGCTCCCCCGTGCCTGTACCAGTCGCAATGCCGCGACGACCAGGGCGGCCTCGGATTCCGCGTACCGATGATCATCGTCTCGCCCTACGTGACGGCGCACGTCGAGCATACGCAATACGAGTTCGGCAGCATTTTGAAATATATCGAACAGAACTGGGGCTTGCCCGTGGGGGGATTGGGAACGACCGACAAGCGCGCGACGAGCATCGGAAACGTCTTCAACTATAGTCAGAAGCCGCGGAAGTTCAAAACGATCCCGGCAACGCATCCGCTAACGTTCTTCCTGCACCAGACGCCATCGGACCAACCGCCCGATTCCGAATAGGTCGTGAAGCCGCTCGCCTTTGCCGTCGCTGCTTCAATCCTCGCTGCCTGTAACGGCGCAACATCGCAGGCGGTACCGAGTGAGCCTGCGGTGCGGCCGCAATCGGGATCGCCGAGCTCGCCGATCTCGCACATTGTCCTCATCGTTCAGGAGAACCGAACCTTCAACAATCTTTTCGCCACATTCCCCGGAACCGTCGGTACCACGACCGGCAAGGAACTCGTCGGCGGTAAGGTCGAGTCGATCAATCTCACCAAAGAACCTCTTGAGTCCCCGAGGATCCTTCGCCACACGTACGGCGGCTACAAGACCGCCTATCACGGTGGCAAGATGGATGCCTTCAATCTAATCCGCTTTGAAACCAACGGGCACGACGAAGGCGCCCTTCCCTATGAGTACGTCGACCCGACCGACGTCGCGCCCTATTGGGCTATCGCAACCGACTACGCGGTTGCCGACCACATGTTCACGACCCAAGGCAGCTCCAGTTTTCCAGCCCACCAGGATCTGATCCGCGGCGGTACGGCCATCGATCCGACGGAGAGTCTCATCGACGACCCTAACAAATCGCCGTGGGGCTGCCCGGCGCCACCCAACACGACGACCGACCTCATCACGACCGGGCTGAAATACGAAAGCCACCGTGGCCCGTCTCCGTGCACGTCGGATTTCCCGCCATCGGGAAGCTACGAGACGCTGCAAGTGTTGCTGGATGCAAAAAGCGTCTCGTGGAAATACTATACGCCGCCGTATGAGGGCAACAACGCCACGAACTGGAACGCGTTCTTGGTCATCGCTTCGGTCTTCAATAATAAGACGGAGTGGAACGCCCACATCTCGCAGCCCGAAACGAACGTCTTTGCCGATATCTCCAACGGCGCGCTGCCGTCAGTGTCGTGGGTGATCCCCGACGGCGTCAACTCCGATCATCCCGGATACAAATCCGACACCGGGCCCTCCTGGGTGGCCAGCGTCGTGAACGCGATCGGCGAAAGCTCGTACTGGAAATCTACCGCAATCGTCATCGTCTGGGACGACTGGGGCGGTTTCTACGACGAAGTCAAGCCGCCGAAACTCGACAATCAGGGCGGTCCGGGCTTCCGCGTGCCAATGCTGGTCGTCTCACCCTACGTCGGGCAGAACGAAATCTCACACAAAACGTTCGAGTTCGGAAGCATCATCAGATTCATCGAGGACAACTGGAATCTGGGTCGTCTCGGAACTACCGACGAGACGACGAAAAGCATCGCCTCGATATTCCATTTTAATCAGTCGCCGCGGTCATTTATCACGATTCCGTCCAGCCGGTCGAAGTCGTTCTTCCTTCACCAAAAGCCGTCCGGGCTGCCGGTCGACGACGAATAGGTCATTGCTCGTCGGGGATTTGACCGTCGTTGGGTTGCCGCAGAAAGAAATCCGGTCCCTTCGGCGCTTTGATCGGAACGAACGTGCGCGGCTTCTGCGAGAAGTCGAAACAGTCGGCCGCCGGAGAGGTCGCGCGGGTGTCGGCCGCACTCAGTTGAGCTAGGCCGAACAAGTCCTCCGCGAAGCGTAAAACGCTCGCCGTTTCATAGGGCACGTGCGAGACGTAGTTCTTCTTCGCATACGCGGAGATCACGATGAGCGGAACGCGGAAGCCCAGACTGTCGTAATCCTTGAACGGCGGCGGCACGGGGTCGTAGGTGCCCCCCCAATCGTCCCACTGAACGAAGACCGCCGTGGAATCCCAGAACTTGCTCTCGCCCACCGCGTTCACCAATGAGGTCACCCACGACGGCCCGAGGCCGCCGCCGCAGGCCAGATGATCGGAGTCTGGGCAGAGGGGCGTGATCCAGGTGAAGCTCGCGAGTTTCCCCGCTTTGATGTCGCCCAAAAAGCGCTTTTGCGGCGTGATGATGTCTTTCTTCCAATCGGGTCCGTTGAAGATGTGCTTGACCGCCTGATATCCCGACCAAAAGCCGCCCAAGGGCCGCGTGTAACTGCTCGTGTAAAAGCGCCATGGGAGGCTGGCCGCGTCGAGTTCGTCTCCCAGCGTCTGATAACGGAAACACGGGACCTGGCTGGAGCCGTAGGTGCGCTTGTGGGTGATCGTTTGAACCCGATCGGTCGACCCGCCTTCACAGCCCCACGGGCCGTCGGGCACGTCGACGCTCGAGTCGGCCTGCGCGGCAATAATATACTGATGCGCCACAAAACTCTCGTCGAGCTGCGACGCGTGCATGTGATCGGCTAAAACAAACTCGTGCGCCATATCCCAATACGGTTTCGTCTCGTTGCGCGGAACGTACACGTACTGGCCGTTGGAAGGTCCGTCGTAGAGTTGTTCTAGGTTGAAGCCGTCCATTCGGCAATGGGTTCCAGGCAGTTTGCCCGTTCCGCGGCATGCGGAGAACATTGCGTTCGCCGAGTGATCGATCTCGTACATCGTGCTCAAGCTAACCGGTTGAAGCGCGATCGTTTTGCCCAGCGAGTTCTTGCCGCTCGTGGCCGTCTTAGCACCCGGATAACCCATAAAAAGATCGTTGAAGCTGCGGTTTTCCTGCACGATGTAAACGACGTGCTTAATCTTCGCGGTGCCGTTGAAACCGAACGTCTGCATCAAATCGCTGCCGGCGGGAGCCGGCAGCGCGGCGTGTGACTCGAACGCGCAGGCCGAGAGCAACGCACAGGCCGTCGCCCAAAGTACAACCCAATAAAGCTTCTGCATAATTACATCAACGTTCAAAAATGCGAAGCGTTCTTCCCTGCGGCGACGCTGCCGAGCGCGCGCTTGGGCCCCGAAACGTCGCGTTCGCAAGCATCGTTACTCAAGAAGGACCACCGGGAAGAAGCCGGGGGGTCCAGAAGTATAGAAAATGCCCTAGACTATCCCACGGAAAAAGGAGCTTTTGTGAAGGTACCCTTCAAAGTCGTGGCGCCGCTTGTTGCAGCGCTCGCGATCGCCGCGTGTAATGGCGGCGGCAATTCAAGCATGCCGGGTGCGCCCGGCCAGGTGGGCGCTCAAGCGGTCCACATTCCCCACTGGCAAGCGACCCACTCGGCGGTGCCGGCCTGCGCCGGGAGCCGCATCGGACAGGCGCAGTGCGACGTGTTGATCACGACGGGCGTCCACCCCAACACCGCCGGCCTCTCGGCCGCCAACCTCGAGGACGCGTATAAACTGCCCTCTACCACAAAGGGCAAAGGGGCGTCGGTCTATATCGTCGACGCCTACGACAATCCGAACGTGGCGACTGACTTCGCCGAGTACCGCTCGGTGATGGGTCTGCCCGTCGGCACGCTCAACAAGTACAATCAGGAAGGTCAGATGAGCAACTATCCGACGGGTAACATCGGCTGGGGCGTCGAGATCGACCTCGACGTCGAAATGGTCTCGGCGAGTTGCCCCAACTGCACCGTGAATCTCATCGAAGCGAATAGCAACGGCGGTAGCGATCTCGGGGCCTCCGAGAAAGAGGCTGTCGCCCTCGGCGCGACGATCGTCTCCAACAGTTATACGGGCGGCGGGCTCGACGTGTCGGATTACGACACCCCAGGCGTAACATATCTCGCCAGCGCAGGCGACACCGGTTACGGTCTGACCGACCCGGCGGCCTTCGCCAGCGTCGTCGCCGTTGGCGGCACGGCTCTCAGCCCCAACACCGCCAGCAAGCGCGGCTGGAATGAAGTCGTGTGGCAAGACAGCGGGGGCGGCTGCTCCTCCGAATCGAAACCTTCGTGGCAGAAGGATCCCGATTGTAGCTCCCGCACCGGTGCCGACGTTTCGGCGCAAGCGAGCGGAGAAGTCGCCGAGTACGACACCTACGGCCACGGCGGTTGGTTCCTCGTCGGCGGGACTAGCGTATCCTCGCCGTTCATCGGTGGCGTCTTCGCGCTGGCGGGCAACTCCACCAAGCAGAACGGCGGCGAGAACTTCTGGAAGCTCTCCGAGAAAAAGATCAAGAAGGATCTCTACTACGTCAGCTCAGGAAACGACGGTTCTTGCGGCGGCGAGTACCTCTGCACGGCCGGAACTAAGCAGTTCGGAGACTTCTCCGGGCCGACCGGCTGGGGAACCCCCCACGGCATAGGGGCCTTCTAAACTCCGACGATTCCGCGATAGAAAAAGAGGCGGCCGCGAAAGCGTCTGCCTCTTTTTTCTATTACATCCGGCCCGCTACTGCGTGTCGGGCATGCGATTGTCGTTGGGCTGACGCAGAAAGAAGTCCGGGCCCACCGGTGCCTGAATCGGCACGAAGCGGCGCGGCTTTTCCGAAAAATCGAAGCAGTCGGCTGCCGGCGAGGTGGCGCGACCATCGGCCTTGGAGAGCTGCGGCAGCCCGAAGAGATCTTCGGCGAAGCGCAGAACGCTGGCGGTTTCGTATTGCACGTGCGAAACGTAGTTTTTCTTTGCATAGGGAGAGATCACGATCAGCGGAACGCGGAAGCCAAGGCCGTCGTAGCCTCTGTGCGGCGGAGGAACCCGGTCGTAAAGGCCGCCCCAGTCATCCCACTGCACGAAGACGACCGTCGAGTTCCAAAATTTGCTCTTTCCGACGGCGTTGACCAGCGAGGTCACCCACGACGGCCCGAGTCCGCCGCCGCACGCCATATGGTCGGAGTCGGCGCACAGCGGCGTGATCCACGTAAAGGCCGCGAGCTTGCCTGCAGCGATGTCGGTGAGAAATTTCTTCTGGGGTGTGGTGATGTCTTTGTGCCAATCGGGTCCATTAACGATGTGCTTAACCGCTTGATACGACGACCAATAGCCGCCCAGCGGCTCGGTGTATTTACTGGTATAGAAATGCCACGAAAGCCCGGCAGCGTCGAACTCGTCGCCGAGAGTTTGGTAGTCGAAACAGGGTCGCTGAGAGGGTCCGAGCGTGCGTTGCGGCGTGATGGTCGCTACTTCGTCGCCGGGAGTGCCTTTGCAGCCCCATTCAGCCGTCGGTACGTTGACGGTCGAATCGGCCTGAGCTGCAATAATGTATTGATGGGCAACGAAACTCTCGTCGAGCTGCGACGCGAACGTTCGATCGGCCAAAACAAATTCGTGCGCCATATCGAAATACGGCTTCGACTCCGAGTGGGGAACGTAGACGTACTGCCCATTCGGAGGGCCCCCTTCTGCCACTTCCTTGTTGAAGCCGTCCATGCGACAGTCGGTTCCGGGAAGCTTTCCCGTTCCGTCGCAAGCCGCGAACATCGCGGACGCTGAATGGTCGACGTCGTAGACGGTCTTTAGGCTGACGGGTTGCAGGTCGATCTTTTGCCCGAGGGAGTTCTTGCCGCTCGAAACGGTGTCGGCTCCCGGGAAACCCATGAACATATCGTTGAAGCTGCGGTTCTCTTGTACGATGTACACGACGTGCTCGATCTTGCCCGCGCCGGTGCCGGCAACTCGCGCCAACGCATCGCCGCTCGAGACGTACGGCATCTGGACCAAACGAGATCCGCTCGAACACGCCGCGAGTACTGCGCACAGGGCGGTGAAAAGCACGTTGCGGTAAGAATTTTTCACGGTGTTCGGCAGATGCTGCAATTTTCGGCGTTGTTCCTTCGGCACGGCGTTAGCCCGCAGGCTGCTTGTAAACTCAGCCCAGCGAAGCGACCGTGCACGGTTTCGCGTCCCACACCGGCAAAAGCAAAGCGGGCCCGCCGAAGCGGACCCGCTCTTTATCGGCCCGTGCCGATTAGGCTAATCGAGAAGTGTTACTTCGCGACTGAGACTGCGCCGATCGGCAGGTCGAAGCTTCCCGTGAGGGTCGCCTTGGCCGCACCGCCAGCCGGGTATGCGTACACTTCCGTGTCCTCATTTCCGGCATCCGGGCAGTACACGACTTTCTTAGCGATCCACGTCTGCACGCAGTCGGATGAGCCGCTCAGTGAAACGGTACCCTTCAACGTTGCGACGTCGCCCGAGATGCTGTACTGATAGATCGCGTGAGCTTCCTGGTCGTTCAGCGTGACGTACTTGCCGTCCCACTGCATGCCGCCCGGGAACGAGATCGAGTTGGGCAGCGAGACCGACTTGAAGCTCGAGCTACCTGAGGCCATCTCAACGACGCCATAGGTGTCGCTCTCGGTGATGCCGTCGACGAAGAGGTCGCCGCTAGCATCGTAGGTGGGGAAGTACGTGGACGCGAGGCCATCGGCTACGGTCGTGCCGGTGCCCGTGCCGCCCGTGAAGATCACGACGTCGCCGCCGCCCAGGATCGACACGGCAAGGTTACCCGTCTTTGCATCGACGGTGCAGCCGGCGGCTTCGCCAGCAGATTCGGTGAGGGACGCGATCGGGCTCGTTCCGCCGAAGGCGAACTCGTCGATCGAGTCATTACCCGAGTTTACTTCCCACCAAGTCTTCTTGCCATTCTTGGAGCATTCGCCTTGGGGTTCATCTGCGGAGACCGTTCCGGTCGACGAATCGCTCTTCGGATAGTCGAACTGGAGAATCTCGCTGTTGTAGAAGTTCGAGACGTACTCGTCGTTCGATTTCTTCTTTTTCTTGTCGGGCACGATCGGAACGTGGATGGGCTTCACCTGAGGAAGCATCGCCGATGCGACGAGCAGGCCGCCAACTTTGAGCGGTTGCAGGTGACCAGAACGAACGGCGTTCTGCGTTCCCGTCGAGGGGCTGAGCGCCGAGCTACCGCCACTGCTGCAACCTGCGAGCAGAGCGGCGGCCACGGTTACGCCGGCGGCGTACTTGGCCAGATTAGAGATCTGCATTATGGAAGTTTGCTCCATTCTTTCATGAAAGTGTGTATGAAGCGCCAGACTCTCTCGGGAAGCCTGACTGGGGACCTCCGTGGTGGGCAGACCGACCAGCATGAGAGGTGGATAACGTATACCTCTTCCAAGCAAGCCAGGCTACGTTGATATGGGGCTCCCGTCGGCGACCTTGGCGTTTCCTGAAGCTCTCCCCTGCCGTAAAGTCTCACGGGTTATTTTTTTTTGAAAGGGCCTTTTTTTGCTATGCTTGTTTCCGTCTGCCGAGCAAGCGGGGCCCCCCTAGCGGGGGCGAGTTTAAGACGGCATAAGCCTCTTTAGCCCTCGGCAATGCTGGTTACGGCCTTGACCAGTGAGTCCTTGCCCTGAGTGGCCGTTCGAAACGCCATCTGCACGTAGTCCAGCACCTCGGGGAAGCGCCGCAAGTACCCCGTTACGAAGCGCCGGGACAGCAACTTTTGCGGAGAGAGATACTCCGCCTCGAAGAGCAGCAGGAGGTTCGCAACGATAAAATGCCGCATCGCGCTGCCGCGCTTGATGTGTACGCGCCAACGCTTGGAGATGTCGACGTTAGTGAACACGGTGTTACGCAACGACGCGGAAAGCACGGCCGGCGAAACCGTGATGGCACTGTCGTAGACGGCCGGCATCTGCGCCGATCGCGTAATCGTGGAGTCGCCGAAGTCGACGCACCAGTACTCAAGCTGCGGCTTTTCGATCGTGAAGAGCCAGCGCGTCTTACGCATGAACGGACGTAGGAGGCGCGTTGCCTTGAAGAATTTCGTAAAGTAGTTTGAAAAGTCATCGATGGCGATCTGCTTTTCGCCTTCCGACCGGTAAACTTTTTCGAGACGCTCGTTCTCTTCGATGGCGCGCTGCTCCGCGTAGCTAACCATGTCGGCGACCATGCCATCTTCGGCGATCGTGAAACCAGCCTCGGGGGACCAGCGACTCCCGGGCGGCATCAGCACGAGCGACGCCGACGGAACACGCGAAGCGTTGGCTTCGAAATACTCCTTCATCTCGGGCCCCGAGACCAAGAATCGATTTTCGTCGCGCACCTCGCGGTGAAGGTGGCAAATTCCACTCGCGAATGGAATTGCATAACGCGGGCTCATCTGTTGTGCGGCTGCGACGAACGCTTCCATGTAAGTCCGAGCGTCGACGGGCAAACGATCGGCGGGGTCCTCAAACGTATAACGCGTGGGATACGACCATGCCGGGGAATGGCTGCGCAGAATGAAGTCGACCTTCGGATACTTCCTGCG
>Ga0070762_10000613_pt1 | contig 15432 bp, 12 predicted proteins | sample HubBroMetageREF2_FD_66726 | JGI IMG/M metagenome (GOLD analysis project Ga0070762, IMG submission 66726) | Reference soil microbial communities from the Hubbard Brook experimental Forest, New Hampshire, USA - Hubbard Brook CCASE Soil... | ecosystem: Environmental > Terrestrial > Soil >...
TACGTCTCCTCCGCCGAATTCGCAAAGTATCTGAACGGCGCGGACGGAAACGAAATCTGGGAGCTCTGGCTCGCGTCCTCGAAGACGTCTTACGTCATCGATCAATGCATTGCAACGACCGAGCCGGCTTACTTAGCCAAACATGTATTCCAGTTGGCCCAGCTTTTCAATGCCTTTTATCATCGGCACCCCATTCTTGCTGAGTCGGATGAGGGTCGAAAAAGATTCTTGTTGGCGACGGTCGCAGTGGTGCGACGCGAGCTGATTCGCGCCTTGGCAGTGATGGGAATCACCGTCCCGTCGGCAATGTAAGAGAGACCGTCCTGGCCGAAATGCTGGGCCCGGTCGTCCGCCACCAGGTAGTCTAGCTGTTAAATTCCCTGGCAAACTGCACCAGGCTGCGCACCGCAATCCCCGACGGACCCTTGGCAATCCAGGGTTTATTTTCTTCCATCCATGCGGTGCCTGCGATGTCGAGGTGTAGCCAGGGAGTATCTTCGGCAAACTCTTTGAGGAACATTGCTGCGTTCACTGCCCCACCCCAGCGGCCACCAGAGTTGACGATGTCCGCGATGTTCGACCGGATGTTGTCTTTGTATTCGTCATCGAGCGGAAGGCGCCAAAACTTCTCTCCCGCTTCCCCTGTCGCGCGATTGAAACGCTCGTACATTTGTTCGTCGTTAGCGAATACTCCGGCGTTCACGTATCCAAGCGCGACCACGACTGCGCCGGTCAGCGTCGCGGCGTCAATCAGATGAGTGCAACCGAGTTGACGCGCATAGCAAAGGCCGTCCGCCAACACCAGCCGGCCTTCGGCATCAGTGTTGATAATCTCAATCGACTTGCCCGACATAGCGATCTGAATGTCGCCCGGCTTCTGCGCTTTGCCCGAGGGCATATTCTCCGTGGCGCAAATAATCGCGGTCACGCGAGCCTTCGGCTTGAGCAGTGCGATTGCCCGCATCGTACCGATCATTGCAGCCGCGCCAGCCATGTCATATTTCATCTTCTCCATGCCGTCCGCGGGTTTAATGGAAATGCCGCCAGTATCAAAGGTAACGCCCTTCCCAACCAGGCCGAGCACTGGAGTCGCAGGAGCATCCGCGGGTTCATAGTGCAGTACGATCAGCGCGGGAGGCTCGTCCGAACCCTGTGCCACGCCCCAGAAAGCGCCCATCTTCAATTCTTTTAGTTTGTCTGGGCCGTACACTTCGGCTTTTAATCCGACTTCCTGCGCCATTTTGCGGGCACGTTCCGCCAGAATGGTTGGCGTCATACGGTTGCTGGGCTCATTCACCAGGTCGCGAGTGAAATTCTGCGACTCGCCAATGATGCGACCCTCATCCATCGCCCTTTGCAATTTAGCTTGGTCTCCCCGCGCAACCACGGTCACCGAGTCGATCTTCTGATCTTTGCGGTCGGTCTTATAGGTATCGGGATCGAAGTTCCCGACGAACGCGCCCTCGACAATAGCCTTCACCGCCTCGCTGCTCTCCATATTTTCCGGAGCCAGAAAGGATAGGCTGCGAATCCCCTTCGGCTTGAGGTAGCGCACCGCGGCGCCCGCCAATTTGCGCAACTCGGAGTCGGTAAAGGTTTTGGCTTTGCCCCCGCCCAGCAGCAGCAGGCGTTTTGCCTTGAGCTTGCCCGGATGGTGTAGCAGCGTGGTTTCAAACAGCTTGCCGGTAACTTCGCCGCTGGCCGACACCTCTGCGATCGCGTCCTTGATGGCGCCGTCGGCATGGACGCCAACTTCGGTTTTATCTTTTGAGCCGTGATCAACGACCACCACGGCCAGGCATTCAGTTTCGACTTCTGCTGGATTGGCAAAAGAGAGGTTCGTCTTCATAGTTTGTGTGATTCCAGTATCGTCGTCGACAGGGCAAAAGCGCAAGCGTCTATGATTCCAATGAGCTAAGAATTTAGGTACTCGTTTTGCTCGCGCAGGCATCCTATAAAATAGCTGGTTCTAATATGCATCGAAGATGAACTTCCGTTCGAGAGGAGAAGTTTATGAAAAAACATTCCCCGCTACTTGCGATGCTGTTCGCAATCGTCGCTCTGTTGGCTAACGCGCAACTGGCGGTCGGCCAGGAAAGCGCAGCACCCGCGGGCCCGTCCGTAAACTTGGTAACAACAGTGGAAGCCCGTCACGGTTCCAACGTCCCCGTCCTCAACCGCGACGACGTGATGGTGTACCAGGGTCGCGACCGCGACAAAGTCACCAACTGGCTGCCCCTTCAGGGAGACCACGCGGGACTTGAGCTGTTCATTCTGCTCGACGATTCATCGAACGTAAGCCTGGGTTCACAGCTGGAAGATATACGTCAGTTCATCATCGCGCAGCCCGAGGCGACGAAGATCGGGATTGCGTACATGCAGAATGGCGTTGCCCAGGTAATGCAGAATCTCACCAGTGATCACGCGTTGGCAGCCAAAGCGTTGCGTCTCCCTTTAGGAAATCCCGGGGCCAACGCGAGTCCATATTTTTCTCTCGGCGACTTGATCAAGCGTTGGCCCGAAAATCCCGAACGTCGTGAAGTCCTCATGATTACTGACGGCATCGACCGCTATTGGGGAAGCGGCCCGGACAACGCTTATGTCGATACAGTGATCGAACAAGCTCAGCGCGCCGGGGTCATCGTTTTTACCATCTACACGCCGGGTGAAGGACACTACGGGCACAGTTATTGGCGCACGTATTGGGGCCAGAATTATCTCTCTCAGCTGTCCGACGAAACCGGCGCCGAGAGTTATTATCTGATTGGTTCTGCTCCCCCGGTTTCGTTCGCTCCTTATCTCGAAGACATGGCGCGCAAGCTAGGTCGTCAGTACCTGCTGACGTTTATTCCCAAGCCTGAGAAAAAGGCTGGAATGCAGCGGGTGAAGCTTCAGACCGAGGTGCCGAACGCGGAGCTCGTGAGCGCCGACAAGGTCTTCGTTCCGGCTACGCCACAGTAAGGAATTCTCTGCCGGCTCATTTGGCTGCGGCCGGGGAATATCTGCGGAAGAAACTATCCTGCTTCCACTGCGGCCGCTGAGGACTTTGTGCGACCGAGATCATCAGGCCGCGAATTACTTCTTCATAGAGCGCGGCTGCCGACAGATCTACAGGCTGATTCAAATCGTCAGACGGTGCATGATAGCGCTGGGTGAGCCACTCTTTGAAAATCTTCTGTTCGGGAGAACCGGGCGCGGCGCCAACTCCCATTGCCAATGCCGGAACCCCGTGTCGGATGAAGTTGTATTGATCGCTGCGAACAAAAATATTCCGCTGCGGCTCGGGATCCGCTTGTACGGTGATGCCATGCGCCTGCGCGACTTCACGCGCCTCGTCACCGAGATCGGACTCCGCCAAGCCGAACACCGTAAGAATCTTAAGCGGAACAATGGGCAGGAACATGTCTACATTAATGTCCGCCACCATCGACTTTGGGTCGACCGTGGGGTGCGCAGTAAAATACTTTGAGCCCAGCAACCCTTTTTCTTCCCCAGTAACGAATACAAACAGAAGCGAACGTTTGAGCTTTTCCGGCGACTTTTTCAATGAAGCCGCCACGTCCAGCAGTAAAGCACTCCCAGACGCATTATCCATTGCGCCGTTGTAGATACGATCGCCGTTGATGGGTTCACCGATGCCCAGGTGGTCGATGTGCGCGGAGAGAACGACGTATTCATTTTTGAGCTCAGGATCCTCTCCCGGCAGTTTGGCAATGACGTTAGCCGACTCCAGATCTTTTTTCTCCAGCTTTGCTTTCGCCTTGATTGAAGCAGTCAGCGGAAACCGGGGAAGTTGCTTCCGCTCCCGCGCTATGCTCAAGATTTCATCGAAACTGTGGCCCGACCCCAAGAAAAGTTTTTCTGCATCTGCGGGATTGAAATACACAGCCAGCTTCTCGCCCTCGGTCTCGTTGAATTCCGGATCAGCTAACGCCATGCTGGGATGGGTGCGGCTCAGCGCCATTCGAGACCATGGAATATCCATGCTCGCGGGATTGGCGATCGCGATAATCCCGACTGCTCCGGCCTTATGAAGAGTTTTCCAGCGTTCCGCGGCAGATTGATAATGCGACGCCAGAGGTCCTGGAATGTCGGCGGGTGAACCGTTCAAAATCACCGCCACTTTGCCATTCAGATCGAGCCCTGCGAAGTCGTCGTAGTTTTTCTCTGGAATGCTCAATCCATATCCCACGAAGACGAGCGGTGCCTGCAGTTCTGGAGCGAGATCGACTCGGGTAGTAAAAAACCCATCCTCGCCGAGAGTGAGAGGCTCAACTTTGCCGTCGCGGACCAAGGCGAGACTTGAGTCCTGTTCGACGATCTGGCGAGATTGGAATTTTACTGTTTGGTAAAAGCCGTCGGTCCCGGCGGGTTGAAGACCAGCCTGCTTTAGCTGATCGACAATGTAAGCCTCCGCTCTGCGCAGGCCAGCACTGCCGGTCTCACGGCCTTCCATATTGTCATCGGCAAGAACCTTGACGTGATCCCACCAGGTTTTGCCGTCGAAGTGAGTAGGCGCGGCCTGCTGGGAAAACGCGGCGATTGCAACTAACAAACATGAGAAAGTCAAAAATCTTTTCAACATGGAAACCAATCCCTCCTTCACCTTCTGCTTCTCGCGCGCAAGAAAGCCTCACCACACCCTGCATTGATTCGCTCGCACCATGGGCGAGCCTTTCTTGCAGGAAAAAGCTTGTTGAAATTCGGGCATATTGGAGACGACATTGTTCACCCGGTATTTCGGGATCGAGTGCGGATTTGTCAGCACGGCAGTGCGCATCAATTCCGGCCGATACTGCTGGCACCACTCGTTGGCGTAGGACAGGAAGAACTTCTGCCGCGGTGTCCAGCCATCGGCATCCTTGGCGTCCACTGATTTTCCTTCCGACTGAAGTTTGTTCGTCGTCGCCATAAAGGCCAATCGCAAACCGCCGTTGTCGGCAGTGTCCTCACCCTGTGTTAAGTGTCCGTTCTGTTTCACGCCGGCCTCTGGGATCTCCTGCGTGTATTCGTTGGCGATGCACTCGCCGCGCTGTTCGTAGGCCTTTGCGTCCGCTGCCGTCCACCAGTCTCGCAGGTTTCCCTGAGCGTCGAACTTGCGGCCTTCGTCGTCGAAGCCGTGAGTAAGTTCGTGCCCAATCACCATGCCAATCGACCCGTAGTTCACCGCGTCCTCCATTTGGCTGTCGAAATACGGGGGCTGCAGGATGCCGGCCGGGAAGTTGATCGTATTCAGTTGAGAACTGTAGTAGGCATTGATCGTGGGCGGCGTCATGCCCCATTCTTCGCGGTCGACCGGTTTGCCAATTTTGTCAAGCTGGCGGTGAAATTCGAAGGCGGTGGCTTCGTGAACATTGTCGAGGTAGCTGGTGCGCGTGATTTTTACCGAAGAGTAGTCGCGCCAGTGATCAGGATAGCCAATCTTGTCTTCGATGGCGTGCAGCTTGATCCTTGCCTGCTCCTTCGTTGCCGGCTGCATCCAGTCAATGTTGGTAATGTCCTGGTCGAGTGCATGTTCGATGTCGTGCACCATGGCAATCGTGCGCTGTTTGCTCTCCGGTGGAAAGGCCGCGGCCACGTACGCTTGTCCGAGAGCCATTCCGAGATCGCGGTCGGCAGCCCGCACACACCGGCGCCACCGAGGCAATTGTTGTTTTGCTCCCAGCAACGTGTGGGAATAGAAAGTCCAGTTCTCGTCGACGAAAGCTTTGCCCAAATAAGGCGCCGATCCATGGATCAGATGCCAACGCAGATATACTTTCCAATCGTCCACGGAATGCTGCTGAATCAGCGGTTCAAGGCTGCGAAAAAATTGGGGCGAACTCACCAGGTAGTGAGGCGAGGACGGAGGGGCATGGACGGCCTCCATGTACTGTTTCCAATCGAACGAAGGAGTAAGCGCTTGAACCTGCTCCAAACTCATCTTGTTGTTCAGGTTCTTGGGGTCGCGGCGCGCCACGTTGTCCATCTGCGCCTGCGCCATCGCACTCTCGATCGCAATGATGGTCTTCGCGTCGGCTGTGGCTTGTTGTGCGCTTTCTCCTGAAAGCACCAGCATCTTGCTGATGTGGCTTTCGTAAAGGCCGCGAATTTCCTTCGACTTACCGTCGTCCTTGATATAAAAATCGCGGTTCGGCAGGCCCAGTCCACCTTGATCGATAGACGCGACCACCTTGGCTGCGTCGTCATAATCCTGTTGCTGACCGAAACCCAGGAGCGCAGCCCGAGTCTGATTATCGTCGCCGTCCCATGCTCCCGGAACAGCCATGTGAACGTGGGCCACCTGGTCGGCAAGCTGAGACTTGTTTTTCAGCTGATCGATGCGTTCCAATCCCACTTTCAAATCGCGGGTTCCGGCCGCTTCGATTCCCGATTCGTCCGCACATGCAGCCCAATAATCGCCAATCTTCTGCTCGTAGTCTGTGCGATTTGTGCTGGCCACCGCTGCTTTCTGCAAAGCCTCACGCAAGATATTCTCGTTCCAGTATTGCAGGCCGCTCCCAGTTCCCCACGCCACTTGATCCGCCGGAATGGGGTTGGCGGCGTTCCACTTGCTGCAAGCATACGCATAGAAGTCCTGGCAGGGATCGAGCGACTTATCCACCAGATTGATGTCGAAGTGCTCCAGCTTAGGTACGCTCTCCGCCATGGGCGAGGTTTGGGCATTCGCGCCAACGAAAGCGATCACGGAACAGAGAACGACTGTTACAAATCTCAGAATACGCATCGAATAATCTCCTGACTCTGTAAACGGAAAATGTGGTCTCGCGGACCGGAATGGCGATTCGACTTGGCCTGAGGAGTTATACAAGTAGCTCAATATCTGCGCCAAGAAGTGTATCGCAGTTTGTGGAGGTGCGCTCCGGACGCCCCGCTGGGAAGCAGTTTACGCGAAAGGCTGTCTGCGAATTCCAGGATGCCCAGGATCGATTGGTAGGATCGAAAAATAGCGGAACAGAAAAAATAGCGGAACAGAAAAAAGGGAGCTTTGCCCACCGGCATCAAGCTCCCTTGTGCGGTTGAAAAGCCAAGCTAGCTGGTGGGATTGATGTCGGAAACGTGAATCGTGCTGGTGGTGCTATCAAGGCTCCCGTTCACTTTCACCTGCTGGCCAACAAACTGTTTGGCCTTTTTCTGGTTGTCTAACTGGTAGTTCGTGTCACTCGTCTTCAACACATACTTGCCACCAGCCTTCACCACGGTTCCGGTGAAAGACGAGCCTTCCGTTGTTTGCATCGAACTGGATGAACCTTGGGACGGCGCCTCCTGCGACGGCGAACTGGGCTGAGCGCTCTGCTGATCCGCAGTTGGTGTCTGCGTGCTCGGCGAGGCCGACTGATCTTGCTGGGCAAAGCTCACCGCCGAGAGCGCCATGGCTACCGTCATTATCGCCATTACGGTAAGTAATTTCTTCATTCCTGATTCCTCCGTTTTTTGATTCCCCTGTTGCGCGTCTTGTCATTGCAAGCGCCGTGCCAGTTCATTACGCCTTGTACGGCAAGCAAGATATCCCCAAGCGCACCCGCTCCGTCCACGTAGAGGAGATCTTTTTTCCAAGTGAAGATGAAAGTTATTCGTACAGGGAAGACCCTAGGTCTCAGTGGGCTTGCGCCACGCGAGTCACTGCATTCTTCAACTCTTCAGCATCGAAGCCGAAAGGGCCAGGCTTGCTCTTGTAGGCGACGTGGCCGTTGGCGTCGATTAAATAAAGACGATCCGGCCATGCCGTGTACGCCTGCTCGGTCGAGTTGCCAAACTCATCCAGTACCGCAGGAATGTCGATTCCCAATTTACGAACGCAGGCACCTGCTACGAAACCGCGTTCGTCTTCGCTCCTCGGACTGGCGAAAACCACTTGGTCCTTTATGTTGCTTTGCATCTGCCAAACGTCACTGGGATGCGCCTCAGTGATGTAGACAACCAGAAATGCGACTTGGCCGCGGTACTGCTGGTAGAGTTTGTTGAGGGCAGGAACCTCCCGCCGGAAGGGAGGTCAAGTATAGCTTCCAAAAATGAGCACCACCGGCTGTCGTTGGGCGGTAAGCACCGATAACTGCACTTGCGCGCTCTTGTCCAACTTCATCAGAGTGAAGTCGGGCGCGGCATCCCCCACTTGTAGTTTGCCGGCCCGAGCCCGCATCCACAATGTTTCAAATGGAAGCACCAGAAATGCGACCGGACCCGGTATTCTTGCCATGACCCGGGCAAAGGTCTCCGGCGATTGCCGCATAGTCGCGAACAAAGCGCCGCAGGCGAACACCCACAGCAGAGCGATCACGCCCAAGGTTGCGAATACTTTTCTTCGCACAGATCTGCGATTTATGGCCAAACGCTTCTTACCTCATCGGAAGTTGGTGCCAGCCCACAAGAGTTACGCGATTATAGGGACTGCGCACGGCCGGTCAATAACACAAAAGTAGTAGCGGCAATGTTCACGTGATCCAAGATATTGAACTCGCACGTTGGAACTTGGCCAACCCGCGTTATATCCTCGGAGCGTGCTTCGCCCGCTCGCGTCTGGCCGCTCTCCAACCCCGGGCCTGTTCCTGGGACTCATCATTACTCTCGCCGCAGTGGTGGCTTATTCGTGGTACATCACGGTGCAGATTTCGGGCCTACGGGAATTGCAGAATGACCTCGCCGGACGCAACCGCAAAGACTCGCTTCAACTCCTTCGTATTCAGAATGACTTGAATTCGCTCGCTCTGGCCATGCGCGACATGCTGGACAATGACGAACCGTATCCGCTTACGGCTTGGTCGGCGCAGTTTCAACGCATCCGTGCGGACTTGGACAACGCACTCAAGCTGGAAGAGCAGGTCGCAGTGGCTGAGCGCACTCCCGAGCAAAGAGAATTTCTGAGCAATTCGACTGCGCAGTTTTGGAACGCCGTCGACCGCACCTTTGCGCTGGCTCGCGATGGCCAAGAAAGCGATGCGCGCAGCCAGATCCGTGTGTCATTGCAGTCCCGTCAGGCAGCGCTGAGCACGACGGTCGCTCGGTTACTCGTACAAAATAATGAAAGCGAGGAACAAGTCGCGCGTCGCATCGGGCAGATTTACGATCGTGTGCAGCGGCAGGTCTACTTATTTTTCGCCGCGATCCTGGGCGCAATCCTGCTTACCAGCTTGTATCTGATCCGCTCCAATCGCCGTCTGTTTGCGCAACTCGCCGCTCTCTCCGAGCAGCGCAGCGAACTGGCCCAGAAACTAATCTCAACCCAGGAGTCCACGCTGCGGCACATCTCGCGCGAGTTGCACGACGAGTTCGGACAGATCCTGACCGCGATCGGCTCCATGCTAAGCCGCGCACGAAACCACGTGCCCGAAGACTCCCCGCTGCGCACCGATTTGCAAGAAGTCTCCGAGATCGCGCAGTCCACGCTCGACAAAGTTCGCAGTCTTTCGCAGGCGCTGCACCCGGTCATGCTGGATGAAGCCGGTCTGGAGAGTACGATTGACTGGTACATACCGACGGTGGAAAGGCAAACTGGAATTAAAATATCCTACAAGAAATCCGGAACACCCTTTCCGGTTAACGGCAGTGTGGGCGTGCATATTTACCGCATTCTGCAAGAGGCTTTGAATAACCTCGCTCGCCATTCCGGAAGTCACGAGGCCTGGATTCGACTGCGTTTTCTGCCCCAGAGTTTGGAACTGGAGGTCGAAGATCACGGGACGGGTTTTGTGGAACACTCAGCTAGATCAGGCATTGGACTTGTCGCCATGCGCGAGCGCGCGGAGTTATTAAGTGGCAGCATTCAGTTTCTCAAGCCCGCGGAAGGTGGAACCTTGGTTCGTCTAAAAGCCCCGGTCGACAATACGGAGCCGCATGTCGAATAAGATCTCCGTCCTGCTGGTCGACGACCACAGCCTGGTGCGCCGCGGCTTCCGGCGCATCCTCGAAGACGCTCGCGACATTACGGTGGTCGGAGAAGCCAGCGACGGTGCTGAGGCAGTCAAACTTGCAGAGCAACTCCGTCCGCAACTAATCGTGATGGACTGCGCGCTTCCCGGCATCAGTGGATTGGACGCGACCCGGCGCATTCTCCATAAGCTTCCCGACACCCACGTTTTAATGTTAAGCATGCACTCCGAAGATACTTGGGTCCATCAGGCGCTCGACGCTGGCGCCCATGGCTACATTCTGAAGAGCGCGGTTGACATGGAGTTAGTAACGGCCATCCGCCGAGTCATCGCAGGCGAGATTGTGCTCGACCCGCAGCTATCTCGGTCCACGACTTTGAAGGGTGAAGGAAAATCCGGACTCACCGTGCGCGAACTCGAGGTGCTGAAACTGATCGTCGCCGGCAAGTCGAACAAGGAGATTGCAACCGATCTCGACCTGAGTGCCAACACCGTTGCCGTTCACCGCGCCAATATCATGGACGCGCTCGGAATTCACAAGACTGCCGAACTCGTCGTCTACGCCATTCGCAGTGGCCTGGTGAACATTCGGTGAACCGCCGATCGTTTCTCCGCGGGCTCGCCGGGGCTGCATCGGCTTCATTCTTGCCGCTGGAATTATTCGCCGGGGCCGCTGCTGAAACTTTGAATCCCGGCTTCCGGCTCGTCGACGTTACCAATTCAGCCGGCATTCAATTTCAGCACAACAGCGGCGCCTACGGCGGCAAGCTTCTTCCCGAAACGCTCGGCTCCGGCTGCGCCTTTCTCGACTATGATCGCGACGGTTGGCAAGACATTCTCCTCATTAATGGCATGGACTGGCCCGGCCACAAGCGGCAAACATCCACGCTTCGGTTGTATCGCAACAACCGCGACGGCACCTTTAACGATGTCACTCGCAAGGCCGGCCTCGATGTTGAAATGTACGGGATGGGCGTCGCCGTGGGCGATTACAACAACGACGGTTTCCCCGACATCCTCATCACCTGTGTTGGTCAGAATCGCCTTTTCAAAAACAGCGGCAAGGGAACTTTCGTCGACGTAACCGACTCCAGCGGCCTCGGCCACCGCCTAGCCCTGAGTACTTCGGCGCTGTGGCTTGATTTCGATCGCGACGGCCGGCTCGATCTGTTCGTCTGCAATTACGTGAAATGGTCGCCGGAGCACGATGTTTTCTGCAGTCTGGACGGAAAGCATAAGTCCTACTGCACACCCGAAGCCTACCGCGGAGAAACGTGCTGGCTCTTCCACAACCGCGGTGACGGAACTTTCGAAGATGTCACCGCGACCAGCGGCATTTTCGACAGCAGCTCGAAGTCGCTCGGCGTGGCCATGCTCGACTATGACCAGGACGGCTGGCCCGATCTGCTGGTAGCCAACGATACGCAGCCCAACAAACTTTATCGCAACGCGCACAATGGCACCTTCAAAGATGTTGCTGTAGAAGCCGGAATCGCATTCAGCGCCGACGGCAGGGCGCGCGCTGGAATGGGAGTCGACGCCGCCGATTTCGACAACTCCGGCACCGCGGGCGTGGCCATCACGAATTTCGACAATGAAATGATCGGACTGTATCGCGCCCTGGGCAATGGCACGTATGAAGATATCGCAACCCAGGCTGGCGTCGGACTTCCTTCGAAACCTACCCTGGGATTCGGTTGCATGTTCCTCGATGCCAACCTCGACGGCATGTTGGATCTGTTAGCGGCCAACGGACACATCGATGACACTGTCCGTGACATCCGCGGCAACGTCGGATACGCGCAACCGCCGCAGCTTTTTTTGAACGCGGGAAAGCGAACTTTCCGCGACGTAACTTCAGAAGTCGGCGAAGCATTCGGTCAGCCCAAAGTCGGACGCGGTCTTGCCTGCGCTGACTTTGATCGCGATGGCGATCTCGACATTCTGATGACCACCAACAACGGACCAGCCTATCTCTATCGCAACGATCACGTCGCGGGCAACCGCAGCATCCGCTTTCACCTCGTCGGAAAGCAATCAAACCGCGATGCAATCGGCGCTGCGGTGCGGATCTATTACGAAGGCACGACGCAATCGCGTCTGGTCAAGAGCGGATCAAGCTACCTGTCACAGTCCGAGCTTCCCGTCACTTTCGGCCTGGGAAAACGTGATCAGATCGAACGCGTGGTCATTCAATGGCCCAACGGCAGAACCGAAGAATACAAGAAGCTCGCCGCAGGCAAGGCCTATGAGTGCGTCGAGAGCGAGCGGATCACTCCCGGAGCAGGCTTCTGACAACTGCCTTCCCTCTGCGTACTCTGCGGCTGTTCTCAGCGCCCTCCGCGTTTTAAGATTTTGATAACACATCAGCAAAACACAAATTCAGAAACTACCGGGGTTGAGACTTGGCTGACGGCGCAATCGGTGGTCTACTGATTAGTTCTTCCTCGCACAGGAACTTAAAGAATTTCGAAACGGAGAAACCCTATGCATCCTCGAAGATCTGTCATTTTGTTAGCACTCCCAATTACACTGCTCGCGGTTGCCCTCGCGGCCACCGGCAATGGACAGTCAGGCACGATAAATGGCTACGTCATCGACTCTGCCTGCACATTCACCAAGAATCTCAAGAAGCCGATAAGCCCACAATGCGCAGTGGCGTGCGCGAAAGCAGGCTCGCCGTTGGTAATTCTGTCCGACGACGGAATGATTTACTGGCCGATTGATGACGCCACGCCCTCGTCCGGTCAGAACGCGAAACTCTTGCCATTCGCCGGCCAGAAGGTCACGGCGACCGGAAAAGTTTTCGAGCGTGGCGGATCGCATGCTTTGGTCATCGACAAGATCGAAGCTCTGTCCAGTTCAAAGTAAGTCGTGCCGCCACAGTCCGCCACAACTGTTTCTACGGAGACAATAAATGTTGAGAAGCCGCGAAAAAATTATCGGGATGCTGTTTTTGGCCATCGCACCGATGTTTGTATCTGGTTTGCAAGCTGAGGCGGAATCGAAAATGCAAAAGCAATCATTTGGCAAAACTGAAGACGGGCAACAAGTCGATCTCTACACCCTCACCAATAAGAACGGCATGGAAGCCCGGATCACCAACTACGGCGGCACCGTCGTCTCTCTGAAAGTCCCCGACCGGAACGGCACTCTCGACGACGTCGTGCTGGGCTACGATACGCTCGACGGCTACGCGACCGGCAAAGCCTACATCGGCGCGACCGCCGGACGTTATGCCAACCGGATCGCCCACGCCACCTTCACGCTCGACGGCACCACTTACACCCTGGCCAAAAATAACGGCGACAACCATCTCCACGGCGGCTTCAACAAGCGGGTGTGGACCGCCAAAGATGTTTCCGGCAGCGCCGGTCAGGCGCTCGAACTCACCTACCTCAGCAAAGACGGAGAAGAAGACTTCCCCGGAAACCTGCCGGTCAAAGTTGTATACACGCTCACTGCCGAGAATGAACTGAAGATCGATTACAGTGCGACCACCGATAAAGACACCGTGCTCAACCTGACCAATCACGCCTACTTCAATCTCGCCGGCCAGGGCAACGGAGACATTCTGCAGCAGCAGATGATGATCCGTGCGGATCGCTTCACTCCGATTGATCAATTCTCGATTCCAACGGGCGAACTGCGAAGTGTCAAAGGAACGCCATTCGACTTCACGACTGCGGCAGTAATCGGCGCCCGTATCGATCAGGATGACCAGCAATTAAAAATGGGAAACGGCTACGATCACAACTGGGTGCTGAACAATCCGAAGGCAGGATCGTTATTTCTCGCGGCGCAAGCTTACGATCCGCACTCCGGCCGTGTGCTCGAGGTGCTGACCACGGAGCCCGGCATCCAACTCTACATCGGGAATTTTCTGGACGGAATTCATGGCAAAAATGGCAAGATCTACAATCGCCGTAACGCATTCTGCCTGGAAACCCAGCATTTTCCCGACTCGCCGAACCATCCGAATTTCCCCACAACAGAACTCAAGCCCGGACAGCACTTCGAATCAACCACCGTCTACAAATTTTCGACCAAGTAATTTGCCCTATTTCAGCTTCACGAAAAGCAACACGAAGATGGCCCACACTCCAACCGTCATGGGAAACTGTGCGGCTTGTGCCTCCTGTAACGTGCCGCCGCGGGGGATGGCAAAAGACAGGACAAACATTGCCATAGCGGTGAGTATTCCAAGGATCAGTTTGGTTTTTACGCTCATGTCGTCTTCGCCTCGTCTTCTGGGTTCGCCCACGTTGAGGTTGCGACAATCCGGTCAGGGCGGTTGCCGACATTCTACGCTGGAATGCGGCGAACGCAAGTTGAGCTTGCAACGTTCTCAATCACCAGCCACGATTACACCCAGTTTTTCTACTGTCATCCCGATGAAGCGCAAGCCGTCGCGAAGCGAAGGCCTGCCAACGAAGGATCTCTGCACCTCTGCCTGAGGCCGAAGTCCGGGCACCATGCTGGCAGGCTGGCCCGGACCTTCGTGGGCCCGATGTAAGACCATAGGTGGCCCATGCTTTCCCCTCGCGACAAAAGCGGGTGGCCCGTCCTTCTCGCGTTCTGTTGCGAGAGGGCGGGGCTTTTCGACACGACTCCCTGACGGTCATCCCGATGAAGCGCAGGCCGTCGCGAGCGAAGGCCTGCCAACGAAGGATCTCTGCACTTCTACCTGAGGCCGGAGTCCGGGCACTATGCTGGCAGGACAATCGAAGGCTGGCCCACCTTTACGCAGTAAAGGTGGAAACGGCGATGTCAGTGGCAACGTACTCGGTCAAATGTTGGCGTAGTACCTGGTGACGGAGAACCTGAGGACGAGACGGGGACGTCCCCCGGCTTTTTTGTCCACTATGCACATTTCCTCCGTTGACAATTAACGTCGCCGGACGTACCTTCTGAAAACACTGCGGTGCAGTAGTTGTCTAATGAATCTTGCCTGCCCGCTTAGAAGCTAGCCCGACCCGGAGCATTCCATGCCAACGGGATCCGTGCGTGTTTTCGTTCTCCTCGTGGCTGCTTCTCTAGCGCCGTCTCAATCTAGTGCGCAGCAAAGCAGCGCGACCAAGGTCAGCTTTGCTCGGGCCGTCACCTATCCGCTTGATCCGTCCCCCTACGGAATCGCATCCGGCGACTTCAACAACGACGGCATTCCCGATCTGGCCGTCGTCACCCCGTCAAACGGGACCATCAACGTGGCTCTAGGCAAGGGCAACGGCAAGTTTGACCCCTGGCTTTATACCATCGCCACCTACATGCCGAGCCTGGTCGCAGTGGGCAAATTCGACGGCACCTTTCAAGCCCCTGCCAGCTTTCCGGTCCGCGGCGCGACGCCGCTGCAACTAACGGTCGCGGACTTCAATGGCGATGGCAAGCCCGATGTGGCCACCGCGAACAATAACAGCGAGAATGTAAGCGTTCTGCTCAACACCACACCACACCCTTCCCCTCCGAGCCCGCGCCCCACGCACAGCGCCACTGACAACGCCGAGATTCCCAATTTGGAACCGGCCAGGCAGCTCGTGCGCTTTATTCTTGAACCCCACCCATTAAT